>JAEEGL010114706.1_pt1 | contig 10489 bp, 4 predicted proteins | sample 9134231 | NCBI WGS metagenome assembly JAEEGL01 (sample SAMN16246548, study PRJNA631951) | gut metagenome | biome: gut microbiome; feature: rumen; material: fiber-attached | host: Bos | place: Iran: Karaj | collected 2018-10 | reverse complement strand
GGATTTGTCGGATTTGTCGGATTTATCGGATTTGTCGGATTTATCGGATTTGTCGGATTTGTCGGATTTATCGGATTTATCGGATTTGTCGGATTTATCGGATTTATCGGATTTGTCGGATTTATCGGATTTGTCGGATTTATCGGATTTGTCGGATTTATCGGATTTGTCGGATTTATCGGATTTGTCGGATATATCGGATTTGTCGGATTGTTCTGATTTTTCCTCGACATCGGATTTATCGAGCTGTTCAGATTTATCGGTTTCGGATTTATCCCGTTTTTCGGCTTCTGCACGTTCACGTCTTTCAGCTTCGGCTTTTTCACGTTCACGTTTCTGGTCGGGATATTCAGGTCTGTGGTGATAGAAAGCGTTGAGAATACCGAGCAGCGCATTGGCGATATCGTTCAGATCGCGCAGCGTCAAATCGCATTCATCGAACTGGCCGTCTGTGAATTTATGGTTGATGAGCTTACGAACGAGCACCGAGATTTTATCGGGGCTTTTATCGGGCAAAGACCGAACAGCGGCCTCGACCATATCCGAAACCATACAGATGCCGGTTTCGCGTGTTTGTGGTCTTGGGCCCGGATATCTGTAATCTTCTTCGCGCACGCGTTCCTGTTGTTCTTTGGCGCGCTGATAGAAGTATTCGATGCGGCTGGTGCCGTGATGTGTGGCGATAAAGTCCATGATATCCTGGGGCAGTTTATATCTGCGGGCGATATCGAGGCCATCGCGTTCGTGCGTTTTGAGAATCAGGGCGCTCATATTGGGTCTGAGGCGGTTGTGGGGATTGTCGCCGCGCTGATTCTCGGCAAAATACTGGGCGTTTTTAACTTTACCAATATCGTGGTAATAGCCGCCGACGCGGGCGAGGATGGCATTTGCCCCAATCGCTTCAGCGGCGGCTTCGTTCAGCGATCCAACCATAATGGAGTGCTGGTAGGTGCCCGGCGCTTCGATAAACAGTGTTTTCAAAGCCGGATGCTCAAGATTCGACAGTTCGAGCAACCTGTTGGAAGTAACATAACCAAAGACGCTTTCGGCCAGAGGCAGTCCAATCATCACACAGCCCATCGAAAGCACGCCGCTCACGAACCCCAAAATGGCAATCATCGCGTAATCGAACAAGGTCATGTTCGACCCCAGCACCAGATAAATCGCGATGCTGACAACCGCGTCGATGAGACCGATAAGCATGCCGTAGCGGTAGATCATGTTGCTGCGTTTGGGACGCTCCATCATCAGGCAGCCAATGATAGCGCAAGCAATGGTGTAGCATAACAGTGAGATATTCTCTTCGACGATGAGCCCTGAAAGGATGGCCGAAACGACGGCAAACAAATAGGCATAGGAACGATCCAAAATCGAGCGCATCAGCATGGGTCCGGCCGAAAACGGGAAGAAAAGCAAGATGGAATAAGGCCAGTGATAGACCGAATCGAGCACATTACACAGCAAATCTGCCAATTTTAATGCTGCGACATAAACCAGCACGCCCGTCGCGAAATAGATGATATCACGATTCTTTTGTCTCCTTCCGCTCGCCGCAAGAATTGACTTCCACGACAGCAAAAAGAGGATGCACATAATCAGAATCAGACCAGTCCAATGCGCAAATGCATTATCAGAATCGCCCTGATTCTGTGCGATTTCTTCGAAGACCTCGTAATGGGACAGACGAATGGGATCGCCCCGGCTGACGATGGTCTGACCTTTCTTATATTCCTCAATGACGCTGAGTTCGCCGGTTTTGTCGATCACATTCTGGCGTTCGCGTTGTGTGGCGGCTTCGTCATACGACAAATTGGGGCGCACAAACTGTTTGAAATACTGCAAGAAACTGTCGGGCGCGTTTGCGAACTTTTCGCGGATGAGCGTCGCGACCAGGGATTCACTTGAGGAGAGCGTCGAAATCGTTGATTTTTCAGATTTATTGACGGTTTTTTGTTTCTTTTCTCCCCCTTCATACCACTGGACATTCAGAGGCGCGACATTCTCGATATCCTGCGTTGACGAAACGATCATTCGATTGAGAACGACATCGAAAACCTGCAGCAAACCATCTTCGGTCATTTCGGAGAAACCATCCGAAACCAGCCAGTCATAGAGCGCATCATCGACGACGTAGCCCAGAGCATGAACGAAATCTTCCCGATGCTCTTTTGTCCATATGACGAGCGCTTCGGAGATTTCTTCCTTGGTCACAGCTCGCGTCGACAAGTAATCTGCGAACAAGGGCTCATCAGCATATCTGCTCAGCAATACGTCCGCCCATGCCTGTCCTTCGGGGCTTTCCTGGGCATAAACCGCCCCCTCCTCAAGCGGGACGCGGGTTTTCGACAATCGGGCGTTTTCCTGAGACAAGCCATTGCGCATCAGCTCAAATGCCGAACGGATATGCTCAAGCGTCGTATCTCTGTAGGCGCGATCCCATTTGTAAATGGGCAAAACCTCGGCAACGCGCTGGTCACGAATCTTTTCGGTCGCCTCGCGATCGATTCTTTTGAACGTGAAATCGCGTGGAGCCTTGTAATCAAATGCAGCGATCGTCCCGACATCCGATTTATGGATGATGCCGACATCTGTTCCCAGATTACTGCCCGTAATCAGAACAATGCACACCATCACGATGGCAATAAAACCGCCAACCAGCAGGGGATTGTCGATCTGCCACTTCAAAAAACGCGAACGTTTTTTCTTTCTCGATATTTTATCAAAGGTCAGTGAATCACGCTGACGATGCTCGTCCATAAAGCCTCTTATTTTTCTGTATCGATCGGATCGATATCATGTTTGTTTGTTTCTCGTTTTTTCGCAGCCTTATCGTAAGCAACGACGATTTTCTGCACGAGCGGATGCCGCACGATATCGCTTTCATTCAGGCGGATTATCGAGATTCCGTCAATATTTGCGAGTATCTCGACGGCCTGGGCAAGCCCCGATCGTGCGTCGCCGGTTAAATCGGTCTGTGTGAGATCGCCGGTCACAATGGCTTTCGACCCGAATCCAAGTCTGGTCAGAAACATCTTCATCTGTTCCTGCGTTGAATTCTGGGCTTCATCCAGAATCACGAATGCGCTGTTCAGCGTTCTTCCGCGCATGAATGCAAGCGGTGCGACCTCGATCGCGCCCTGACTCATCCAGTGCTGCGCACGATCGACATCGACCATATCGTATAAAGCATCGTACAATGGCCGCAGATACGGGTTCACCTTCTCGGCCATATCGCCCGGCAAAAAGCCAAGCCGTTCTCCGGCTTCGACTGCGGGACGCACCAGGATAATGCGCTTCACGCGCTTGCGCATCAGGGCATCGACAGCCATTGCCATGGCCAGATACGTCTTTCCAGTGCCTGCCGGTCCCACACCAAAGACAACATCATCGCGCCGAATTGCTTCGACGTATGCCTTCTGGTTTTCGGTTTTGGCGCGAATCACACGCTTGTCGCTGGTAACCAGCACACAGGCCGAATTCGCACCACCTTCACCGCCGGCATGCACCAGCGCCAGCTGTTCCGATATTTCCGAAGCCGTGATTTCGCGGTTTGTGCTCGCTTCTTCATACAGCGTCACCAGAACTTTCTGGGCAGCCTTGATGCTGTCCCCAGGTCCGGTGATCCGCACCATATTGCCATCTGCCTTGATTTCAATATTCAGCGTGCTTTCCAAAAAACGCAGGTTCGTTTCCCGCGTTCCAAACAGCAGCTTTGCCGCCGGCAGACTCGGAAACTCAATTTCCGTTATCGGCATATCATCTCCATTGTGACATCAGCGCTGCCACGATCCAATGTGTCGCACAGCTACGCCCCCCGCATGCTTAAATCCTCCTTCATCCACCTCCAAAATAATCCATAATACGCTATTTGCACACTTTTGGCCATTATCAATATGCATTTTCAATGTCAGACACGTCTGAGCATTCGCATGGCATTGAGCACCGCCAGGACCATCACGCCGACATCTGCAAAAACCGCCGGCCACAGCCCAATCAGTCCAAATGCACCCAGCGCCAGAAACAGCACCTTCACGCCTATGGCAAAGACGATGTTCTGCATCACAATGCGGTGCGTGCGCGAAGCGATCGACAGGGCATCAAGCAGTTTCGCGGGTTCATCGGTCATCAGCACGATATCGGCAGCTTCTATCGCAGCATCAGCCCCAAGGCCTCCCATCGCAATGCCAACATCTGCACGCGCCAGAACCGGCGCATCATTAATCCCGTCGCCGACAAACGCAATCGTGTGCGATTTGGAAAGCGTTTCGAGCTTTTCGACTTTTTGCTCCGGCAAAAGCCCTGCATAGAATTCATCAATGCCTGCTTTTTGTGCGATATTCTGCGCAATCGATTCATCATCTCCCGTGAGCATCGCAACCTTGTGAACATGCGTCTTTTTGAGGTTCTGTATGGTTTGCACCGTGTCTGCCTTGATTTCATCCGCAATCACAATACAGCCCATATAATGCCCGTCTTTGGCCACATACAGCTTTGTCCCGATTTCTGTGCACGGCGTATAACCGATGTGCTGCTGTGCCATCAGCTTCTCGTTGCCGACATCGATCGTGCCCATTTGTGCATGCGAAACGTGAATGCCGGAACCAGCGATTTCTTTGTACGCATCCGCAGAATCCGGCTGCGAAATCCGGATTTCCCTGCGTTCGGCCTCGCGCAGTATGGCCCGTGCAATCGGATGATTCGACAAAACCTCGCCAGTCGCTGCGGTTTCGATGAGCTCGGCTTCGGAATGACCGGATTCTGCATGCACGCCGACGACTTCAAAATTGCCGTGCGTGATCGTGCCCGTCTTGTCAAAAACAATCGCATCCAGACGGTTCAGTGCCTCCAGATAATTGCTGCCCTTTACCAGAATACCGCGTCTTGATGCCGCACCAATGCCACCGAAAAACGTCAGCGGCACCGAAATCACAATCGCACACGGACAGGAAATGACCAAAAAGACACATCCACGGCGAAGCCAGTCTGTCCACTCTCCAAATCCGGCCAGAACCGGTATAATCGATATCGCTGCTGCCGCTGCGACGACGATCGGCGTGTAATATCGCGCAAACCGCGTGATGAACTGCTCTGCCGGTGCCTTGCGGTTGGCCGCGTTTTCGACCATTTCCACAATCCGCGATGCCGTCGACTCGCCAAATGGCTTCGTGACCTCGATCGTCAGCGCCGCCGTCTGATTGATGCATCCCGACAATACCGCATCACCAGCATGAATTTCGCGCGGCAGCGATTCCCCCGTGAGCGCTCGTGTGTCGATCTCGGAATCGCCCCGAATCACGGTGCCATCCAGCGCAATCCGCTCACCGGGTTTGACGACTATCGTCTCACCAATGGCGACTTCTTCCGGCGACACTTCAATCATCTCGCCATTTCGCATCACTCGCGCCATGTCTGGCCGAATGTCCAGCAGCGAATTGATGGCACGCCGCGATTTCCCTACCGCTGTGTCCTGGAAATACTCGCCAATCTGATAAAACAGCATGACCGCAACTGCCTCGGGATATTCCCCAATCGCAAATGCCCCAAGCGTCGCCACCGTCATCAAAAAGTTTTCGTCAAAAATCCGCCCCTTCAGAATGTTGCGCCCCGCCCGCTTCAGCACGTCACAGCCCAGAATCAGATAGCTCACAACAATCGGCGGCAAAATCATCATCAATGTGGGCTCAAAAATGTAGTATGCCGCGATGCTTGCCAGCGCCAGAATTCCGCCCGCAATAAGCCGTCGTAACCGCCACGGAGAATCTTCATCATCGTCACACTCACATTCATGGCAATGCGGACAGTCACAGCATTTGGGCGGCAAAATATCCCGCCCCTGCGCACAATCATGATGCACGACCTCGACATCCGGCTCGTAACTGTGCACGATGCGCTCAACGGCTTCGTGAATCTGCTCAACTTCTGATGCATGCGCCTCACACACCCAAATCTTCAGCGTCTGCTTTATCAGATTCACCTTCGCCTTCTCCACGCCTTCGAGTTTCGCCGCCTCACGCTCGATTCTGGCCGCACAATTCGGGCAATCCAGACCTTTCAGGCTAAATGTTGCGTCCATCTCTCTCTCCATATTTAAACAATTGAACAATTACTCAATTGTAAGTGTAAACTAATCCATCACATGAAATCCGGCCAACTATTCCCTCAGATGTGCAAGCGCCAGATTCAGAATCAGGTGCACATGCTCGTCGTCCAGACTGTAATAAACGATCTGTCCATCGCGCCTTGCCCGCACCAGCTTCGCGGATTTCAGCGCCGTAAGCTGATGTGAAACAGCCGATTTCGTCACGCCCAGAAGCGACGCCATATCCGACACGCACAATTCCCCGCTTTGCAGATACTGCAAAATCCTCACGCGCGTCGCATCCCCGAAATTCTTGAACAACGCCGCGATATCGACGTATTCGTTCTCCGGCAGCATGTTTGCACGAACCTGCGCAATCGCCTCGGGATGAAGCACCTCACTGTTCGATTCATGTCTGTCCTGTGCCATTGGAAACCTCCGAGCAATTGAGCATTTGCTCAACTATTTATCCATATAGAAACATTCAGACGGTTTGTCAAATATTTTTTTGCCGTGCAATTTCCCGGGGTTACGCTTCGCTCACCCCGGGCTGTGACATTGCACGCCTTCAGCGTGCTGGTGGTTTGCGCCACGTCATGGCGCGCCTGATCTTATTCACTATTCCCCGGGACTACGCTTCGCTCACCCCGGGCTGTGACATTGCACGCCTTCAGCGTGCTGGTGGTTTGCGCCACTGCGTGGCGCGCCTGATCTTATTCACTATTCCCCGGGGTTGCGCTTCGCTCACCCCGGGCTGTGACATTGCACGCCTTCAGCGTGCTGGCGGTTTGCGCCACGTCATGGCGCGCCTGATCTTATTCACTATTCACTATTTCCCGGGGTTACGCTTCGCTCACCCCGGGCTATGACGTTGCACGCCTTCAGCGTGCCGGCGGTGTCGCCACTGCGTGGCGCGCCTGATCTTATTCACTATTCACTATTCACTATTCACACCAGCGCTTTCAAATACCGTCCCGTATGTGACGCTTTGACCTTTGCGATCGCCTCGGGCGTTCCGACAGCGACGACCTCGCCGCCGTCCACTCCCGGCTCCGGACCAATATCTATCACATAATCCGCCGATTTGATGATATCGAGATTGTGCTCGATGATGACCACGGTATGCCCCATATCGGCCAGACGATTCAAAACGCTGATGAGCTGGCGCACGTCGTCTGCATGCAGTCCGGTCGAGGGTTCGTCGAAGATAAACATCGTTTTCGTCCGCGATGTCTTTGCTATCTCGGTCGCGAGCTTCATGCGCTGTGCCTCGCCGCCCGAAAGCGTCGGGCTGGGCTGCCCGAGCTTGATATAGCCCAGGCCCACATCGCAAACCGCGCGCAGAATCTTTTCGATCTTGGTCTGTCCCTCAAACAGCGACAGCGCATCTTCGAACGATAAATCCAGCACATCGGCAATACTGCGGCCCAGATACCGCACGCGCAGCGTCGCGTCGTTAAACCGCCGCCCACGGCAATCCTCGCACTCGACATAGGTATTCGACAGAAATTTCATCTCGATCGTGCGCACACCGGCTCCAGCACAGGTTTCGCAGCGGCCGCCATGCTTCGTCGCAGAGACGTTAAAACTAAAGCGAGATGCGGTATAACCGTACATTTTTGCATCGGGAATCGCGGCGAAAAGGGCGCGGATGAGGTCGAAAACCTTGGTATAGGTCGCAGGATTTGACCGCGGCGTGCGTCCAATCGGCTTCTGGTCGACTTCGAGCACGCGTCCGATTTGCTCAAGGCCCTCGATATCGTCGCAATACTGCCGCCGCAGCGGCCGCCCTGCAAGATAATGCTTGATATTCGGCAGCAGCAAATCATTGATCAGCGTCGATTTTCCCGAGCCGCTCACGCCGGTGACGCACACGATACAGCCCAGCGGTATCGACACATCCACATGCTTTAAATTGTTCTGATGCGCATTTTTGATATGAATCCAGCCACTCGCAGGGCGCCGCACCGCCGGCACTTCGACCTGCTTGCGCCCGCTCAGATAATCGGCTGTAATCGAATCGTGCGCCGACGAAATCTTGTCCGCCGGCCCTGCGTACATCACATGACCGCCGTATCGCCCGGCTTTTGGCCCGATATCGATTAAATAATCGCATGCGCGCATCGTCGCATCGTCGTGCTCGACCACGACCACGGTATTGCCGCGATCGCGCAGTTCCTGCAAAACGCTTATCAATCGCGCCTGATCCCGTGCATGCAGACCGATCGAAGGCTCATCCAGGATATACGTCACTGCCGTAAGCCCATTGCCCAACAGTCCCGCCAGTCGCACGCGCTGCGCCTCACCGCCCGAAAGCGTCTGTGCGCCTCGCGAAAGCTGCAGATACCCAAGACCCACGCGCGCCACAAACCGCAGCCGCTCCAAAAGCGACGGCATCAAATCCTCGACAATCCTCGCCGCAACCGGATCCAAATCCGCCGTCGTCACATGCTCAAAAAAGCGAATCGCCTCATCTATCGTCATCATCTGAATCGACGCCAGCGTTTCGCCGCCAAACACGACATTGCGCGCATGCACATTCAAGCGGCATCCGCCGCATTCCGAACACGGCACGGTCTCGGCAAATCCCATCAAATGCTCATATAATGCGCCCCAGCCATCATATCGCTTTAACAGGTGCGTCAGACGCTCGCAGATATCCTGCAAAAAAGCATCCTGCATCGAAACCGCCACAGACCGCCACGACGCGCCGGACTTCAATCCCGCCGATTTGAGTGACGCTTTCAGTTCTTTCTCGATCGCCTGTGCGACTTCTTCGTCCGAAGCATCCGCAAGCGGCAAAAAGCCCATTGCGCCATCGCTCGCAAACAGCGGCAAATCGGCGTCGCCGATGAACCACTCGGGCCGCAGCACGACTTCCATCCCGACGCCGCCGCATCTTTCGCAAGCGCCCTGCGGCGTATTAAACGCCAGCATAATCGGCTGCAGCTCGGGGAACGACATGCCGCACCTCGGACACGTCGCTTTTTCGCTAAAAATCATCATTTGCGAAGGCGCATCGGGCACCAGGCGCTCGACCAGACACTGGCCGCTGCCGTAATTCAGCGCCGTAGTAACCGATTCGCGAATCCGGTTTTCCGCCGACTTGCGAATCACGACCTTGTCGACGACCAGCTCAATCGTATGGCGCACGTTTTTCGACAGCTGCCCGACCGCGCTCAAATCGACCATTTTTCCGTCGACCCGCACATGCGAAAAACCGGCCCGCGCCAGCTTTTTCAACACATCCTCATGCATGCCCTTGCGCTGCTGCACGACTGGCGCATACAAAATCGCGCGCGTTCCCTCGGGCCACGACATCAGCCGCGACACAATCGCCGATCCAGACGACGCCGCAACCTCAATCTGGCACTTCGGACACACCTGAACCCCCGCCCGTCCCCACAAAAGCCGCATAAAATCGTACACTTCGGTCACGGTCCCCACCGTCGACCTCGGATTATTGCCCGCCGTACCCTGCACAACCGCAATCGACGGCGTCATTCCCGTCATCCGCGCCACCGCCGGCCGCTTAATCGCCCCCACAAACTGCCGCGCATACACCGACAGCGTGTCCAGATACCGCCGCCGCGACTCCATATAAAGCGTGTCAAACGCCAGCGTCGACTTTCCCGAACCACTCGGCCCCGTCACCACGATAAACCGATACTTCGGAAAATCGATATCCACCCGCGCCAGATTATTCTCCGTCGCCCCCTCGATATGAATCACTTCGCCGCTTTCGCAATGGTTGCACATGTGTTTGATGTCCAATCGGTATATACATGTATGCGATATACGATGTATTTCCAGAGACGTGTCGCGACACGTCTCTACATAATTTGTTGTGTATGTTGGTTGCCGTGCCTATGCGCGTCGCGCATACGGCCCGGTTTGCGGCCGTCTATGTGCTCGGCTTTCGGGCGGCCACATTGGTCCGCCCGTACAGCCTGCGCGCATACGCCGGCCGCCGCGTTTATATACACAATCACATGAACAAATCAATACTGAACATTTGGTGAAACGCCATATTCCGTGGGTGACGCGGTTGTGGGAACACCGTGGAATGTGGAAATTATGGGGTATGTTGATCACCATGGCCCGTGGGGTGACGCCCGATGGAACACCGCGGAATGTGGAAATTATGGTGTGTGTTGATCACCGTGGCCCGTGGGTGACGCCCATCGGGCGTCACCCACGGCTAATGTCAATCGACCCTACGGGGCGATCGGCGGATGCCCCCGATGGGGCGCGATTTGGATTATATTGGTTTTCGATCACTCCTACGGGGCGATCGGCGGATGCCCCCCGATGGGGCGCGATTTGATTTTTATTGGTTATAATCGACCCTACGGGGCGATCGGCGGATGCCCCCGATGGGGCACGATTTGATTTTTATTGGTTATAATC
>JAEEGL016885914.1_pt1 | contig 10490 bp, 5 predicted proteins | sample 9134231 | NCBI WGS metagenome assembly JAEEGL01 (sample SAMN16246548, study PRJNA631951) | gut metagenome | biome: gut microbiome; feature: rumen; material: fiber-attached | host: Bos | place: Iran: Karaj | collected 2018-10 | reverse complement strand
TTCTATCTCGACAAAGAAGAAAAGACCCTGCGCTTCGATGTCGTCGTCAGCTTCGACGCCGAAGACCGCAAGGAAGTGTACAGAGAGATCTGCGAAAAGGTGCAGAAGGAATACCCGGATTATACGCTGCAGGTCGCGATAGATACGGATTTCAGCGAGGAAAGCGAGGCATGACCCTGCTCTCTGCGGTTTTGCGCGTTCGGTTTGCCATTCGGCGGAGCGGTGCCGGCCGAGCACTTCCCTCCCTCCGGTCATAAAAATGATTTTCGCTTTCCGCTGATACGAAAAAAGCACCTCAATTTTCATTGAAGTGCTTTTTTGTTTCATAACTACTCCGGTAAAAAACGCTCAATCTGAGGGATGATTTTCGGGAGATTCAGAAATGGGGTCGTGTTAAGTTCATCCTTCCAGGTAACTCTTCACGGTCTTATCGATCTGTTTCTGCACCACTTTGGCAATGGCCGCATATTTTGTGGCCAGCGTATTGTCGGGACTGTTCGACATCCCCTCGATGATCATGCGCATATCGCTCCAGTTGAAGAGTGCGCCGATATCGTAATAGAGCGAATTGTGCACGATGCGGAGCATTTCGACGGAATCCTCGTCCCGCACCAGTTTGGTCTCCAGATAGTTCTGATAGAAGATCGGGATCACGCGGTAGAAGGATTCATACGTCATGGCCTCCATCAGGAGCGCGGAGGTATCCGCATCCGTGGCGGAGACCGGGATAGCAAGCGTCGGACTGTTCCCGAGACTCGCGTCGTGGTAATACCGCGACTGATTCTCGTCGTACTTAGGCGCGGGAAGAACACCGTAGTCGTCTTCCATCTCCCGCAGGCCGTCTCCCAGGGAGCCGATGCGGAACAGCCACTGCCCGCTCGAGACGTTCATCTGCCCCAGGGTGGTCCACACATTGTCCACACCGGTCATCCGCTGCGCGAAAAGGGCGGTATCCCTGTTCCCCGCCAGCCGCAGGACCTTGTCCATGATGCTGATGTTGGCTTCCGAACCGAACGTGACCGCGGGGAGGTCGTTCTCGTCCTTTTCCGCGCACCGGAACCCCGCGCCGAGCGCCATCGTCCAGGACACGTAGTTCTCTCCGATCAGGCCCCAGAGATCGTTGTGGTCGTACTTCCCGTCCCCGTTCAGATCCGATTTGACGAGTTCCGCGTTTTCCGCCATCCGGTCGAGCGTCCAGCGGCCCTCCCGCACCATTTCATAGAAACTGTTCGCGCCGATCCCGTAGTTTTCCGCGACCGTCTTGTCGAAAATCACGTGGTAGACAAACTGCTTCGCGGACGTCTGGGCCGCGCCGACCGTGAGATTGAGCTTTCCCGCGATCGTGATGCCCTCGTTGAAATCCTTGTTCCACCAGGGCATGTCGAAGCTGAAATACGGCAGATCGTTCAGGTTCCGGTAATACTGCGGCAGATTGGCAATACATTCTCCGCCGTCGAACACCGCGTCCACGGTGTCGTCGCCGCTTTTCACGTAAGTCACCACATCCGTTTTGCCCGGATGGACCTCGGCGCTCTCCAGTACCTCCAGTTTGCAGTTGTAATGATCCTCGAGATAGATGTTCCGATCATAGATCGCGTCCGGAACGGCGTCCCCGGTCAGTTCTTCCGTCCAGACGCCCTTCTCCACAAAGGTGGATGAGCGGAGCATGGAGAACAGAAAGCCGTCGAGATCGACGTCCGGTACGTTTGACGGGATATTCGTCTCTTCCGGTTCGGGCGGCGTCATTTCGTCGGAGACGGATCCGGATACGGCAGGCGTATCTTCCTGCCCGTTTTCCGTAACGGCGGTCTGTGCGCACCCGGCCAGCAGGAAACAGCACAGCAGAAAAGCAATGATTCTCTTCATGATGGCGCAAAACTCCTTCCTTTACGCATCTGACGGATGGGTCCGTCGGGCGGTCGATTTCCGGCGATAAGCTTCTTCGGGATCATTATATCACAGAACTCAATTCTTTACAATCCCCCGGAATGAAAAAACAGCCCCGGAGGACAGCCGCCCCGGCCGAAGAAAAAAGCACCTTGTATTCCTCCCCCGTTTATGATATAATAGACAGAGTATATGAATCCGCAGCCCGCGAGGAGGAGACATGAAAGGAAATGACAGCCGCGGCATGGTGATCGCGCCGGTGATCCTGTTCATCGGCATGAGCTTCACGGTTTTCTTCGGCACATTATTCATCAAAAACCGCGCCGGTCTTTTTTCGGCGTTTGTCCCGTCCGTTCTCACCGCAGGCGCGGCGGTATATGCCGCAGTCATACTCGTGCGCCGGAACAAAACGGACGTCATGTTCTCACACGACGATCTGAAAGACAAGAGGATCATCGGAGTCGTTTTCGGCATCGCTGCGGCCTCTCTCCTGGTCATGTTTTCGGGCAGCTTCGCGGACAATGATCTGAACAGGATCAAAAACCTCATTTTCGGGCTGCTTGTCGGGATCGCGGCCTACCTGGCTGCCATGGCTGTCTGCGCCGCGGCGCTGTTTTACCGGGAAGCTCTGCGGATGAGAGCCGGGAAAACCGCCGCTTTTCTGACATCAGTCCTCGCCGCCCTGACCGTCGGCGCGCTGCTCGGCTGTTTCCTCGCGTCGGTCTGCCTCAAGCCCGTTATCACAGACGAAGACCACTTTCTGACGGACACGTCCGCCGTGCGTGAAGACGCGCTCGTCGAGTTCGGGTCCTGGCCGCAGAACGGATCAGAACCGGAACCGATCGTCTGGCGCGTCATCGAAAAGGAGGACGGCGCGCTGACTCTCATGAGCGAATACGCGCTGGAACCGTCCTACTACTATTTCGATACGTGCGAATATTTCAAATACCGTGAAAGCGCGGTGCGCGCGCTTGTCTCGGAAGACTTCCCCGCCGCGGCGTTCACGGAGGAGGAACGCGCCCGGCTCCTGCCCCAGCCCGTCGGAGGAGGAGAAGAGGACCTTGCCGCCATCCTGACGCTCACGCAGGCGGAGAAGGTCTTCGGAGCGTTTGCGGAATGCCCGGCGACGAAAAACATGAAGAAAAAGATCCCCTTCAACAAAGCGGGGGACTGCGAGTTTTTCATCCGTCCGGACAATCCGGACGACACGGACGTATATCTCTACTGTTTCAATCCGGTCAGAACGAAGCACACGATCCGGATGCGCTATGCGTTCGACGTCGACGAGCACGGCGTCCGCCCGGTCATACGGATCCGAACGGACGGGTGAGTGCTTTTCGGGGCTCGGTGACCGATAGGCGGAGGTTTTCGATCCTACAACCGCGGTACGCTGCCTCCCCGCCGATCAGCTGATTCAGAGCGTGTTCGAAGCCATCGCTCAAAAAAACCTATGCAAAAAAACAGACTCACGGGGAGTCTGTTTTTTCATGGCGCATATAACGAGACCGGCATCCGCCGGAGGACTGTTGTGAATCAACCGGTCAAGCTCCGATCCCCGGCACAGTTCTTTATCACCCCATCCCCCTCCTGCGCATGACTGCCTCGCAGGCTGCCAGATCCTCGGCGGTGTTCACGCCGCGCAGATCGTCGCCGTCGTCGGTCATATAGGTCTCGACCTTCATGTTTCTCTGCACCATCAGTTCCGGGATCTCTGTGAGATAGTACTCCCCCTGTACGTTGTTCCTGCCGAGTTCGGGCAAGAGCCCGAAGAGCGCGCGGCTGTCGAATGCCAGCACGCCGGAGAACAGTTCGCGGATCCCGGCTTGTTCGGGCGTGCAGTCCTTTCCCTCGACGATCCGGGCAAAGCGTCCGTTTTCGTCGCGGACGACCCTTGCCCACATCTTTAAGTCCGGATTTTCCGCCGTCATCATCGTGCAGGCCGCTCCCCGCGCCTCGTGGCAGGCGCACATCGCACGCATCACGTCACGCCGGAAGAGGGGCATGTCCCCGAAGGTCACGAGCACTGTCCCGTCGTAATCGCGGAACCACGGCTCGCACATCATCACGGCGTGGCCCGTTCCGAGCTGTTCGGTCTGTTCCACATACCGGTAGGTGTCCCCGAAATATTCCGTGATCTTCTCCCTGCGATATCCGACCACAATGTAAATGTCGTTTCCGTTTATAAAATCCAGCTGCTCCAGGACGGTTTCCAGAAGCGGCTTTCCGCAGGCCCTTCGCATGACTTTCGGCAGGTCCGATTCCTCCGATTTCAGTCTGCTGCCCTTGCCCGCGGCGGGTACGATCGCTCTCATTCCGTTTTCCTCCACATCCCGGAAACCGCGTCTGCGTTCAGTTCCGCGTCCAGCTTAAGGTCCCGATAAATACGGCGCAGGATTTCCGCAATATCACGCAGCTTCCTCTCCATATCCGCCGCGAGTGTGAGCTGAGTCCGGGAGCGGTCCAGATTCTGCCCCGGATAGTCGATCGTATAATAGGTGTCTCCGTTGATGTGATCCATGAGGAAGCGGATCCCGTCCTCGGAAGTGATGATCAGCGAGGAAAGAGGCAGCAGTTCCAGCTCCGCCCGGGTCAGCATCGCGCCACATTCCTCAAGGTAACCGCGGGCGTATTCTTCATAGAGCTTCAGGTCGCAGCTCACCCTGGACAGATCCTTTTCGTCATCTTTCGCGGTATTGGTGCCGATGCGCATACTGTCGCCGAAATCGTACAGCGGCGAGGACGGCATCACCGTATCCAGATCGATCACCGCGACGGGCAGGAGGGTTTCGCTGTCGAAGAGGATGTTGTTCAGATTCGTGTCGTTGTGACAGACGCGCAGCGGAATTTCCCCCCGCTCCAGCGCGTCGGCGATCAGCCCGTAGGAATCCGCGCGGGCACGTACGAACGCGATCTCCCGGCTCACTTCCCGGACACGTCCGGCAGGGTCAGCAGCGATCGCCTTTTCGAGATCGCGGTACCGGCTGGCGGTGTTGTGGAAATTCGGAATGACTGTTTTCACCTGCCGGATATCCACGTCCGCCATCTCCCTCACGAACCGTCCGAAAGCTTTTCCGGCATAACGGAAGGTCCGCGGACTGTCGGGGATATCCAGAGAACGGACGCCGTCGAAGTACGAAAGTATCCGCCAGCAGCCGCTCCCGTCCTTCAGGTACGTCCCACCTTCCTTCGTCAGGAACAGCGTCTGTACGGAACTCCGCTCCGCGTGCCCGCACTGCAGGCCGGGCAGAAGAAAACGTTCGCGGAGATGTTCCGTCGTCAGGCGGAAATTGTTCATCAGCGCGTCGGTATCCGGAAATACGTCGGTGTTGATCCGCTGAAGCACGTATTTGTGCGTCTGTCCGGCTTCGTCCAGCGTTTCCAGACGGTAGGTCCGGTTGATATACCCCTTTTTGATCCGGGAAAGCCCCGTCACGCGGCCCTGTATCGCGAAGCGGTCCGCGACGAGCCTTGCGTATTCGTTCAAATCGTTCATGGTTCCGGTGTCCTTTCCGGCGGGACGGAATTTCAGCCGTTCCGACAAAAATCGTTGATTTTATTATACTTCTTTTTTCCCGCGCTGTCAACGGGAGTCCGCATTTATATCTATGGAGTTTTTTCGGATCCGCCCGTCTCTTTCCTGAAAGATGAAAAAGGAGACGCAAGGTCTCCTTTTTTCACGGGGCATCGACGCCCGGTTTTCACACTGTATTTTCCGTATCGGAGAGTTTGCCTGCGCGGGAGACAAACTGCAGCATTGTTCCTCGAATCAGTCGTCGTAGAAGATCCCTAAGAATTTCTCGATGTTCTTGTTCAGGGCCTTCTGGATCTTCTTGTACTGGGAGGCGACGTTGGTGTCGTTCGCCACGGACATGGTGCGGAACATATAGGGGAGGCTCAGGAGATTGGAGCCGAACTGGAATGTGAAGTCCAGATTCCGTCCCTCCATGATGATGTCGATGATCTCGGCGGTGGCCGGCTCGGCGGAGTACCGGCTCTTGAGGGCTACGTCATAATAAGCGGGAAAAACGGTCTTGTAGGATTCCGCGCAGAGGACCTCATAGATCGTGCCGACGAACTCCCCGTCTTCCGCGGGCATGGTCAGAGGCACCGCGAAGACGGTGAACTGGTCCCAGCAGTTGGTGTAATATCCGCTTTGGGTCTCGTCCAGTTTCGGGAGGGGCAGGATCCCGTAGGTGTCATCCATCTCCGACAGCGATTCCGTGGTCTCTCCGAAGTAAAGCTGGGTCATGGCCACATTGCCCGCCGCGAAATACGCCGGGATGTTCCGCCAGTCGCCGCTGTTGTCGAAGAGCGAGCCTTCGGAATTGTGATAGAGCGCGGTCACTTTCTCAAGCGCCGTGACGGTGCGGTCTCCGAAGAACGTGACCTCATAGTCGTCCCGGTCGCGGATGACCAGCAGCGGGGAGATATCCAGGGCGGCCAGCCATACGTCGTGCGTGTTGATGGAGCCGTTGATGACGGCATAGCCGTGAATATCCCCGGCGTCGTGCCGGCCGTCGCCGTTGAGATCCTGCCAGATCCCGGAGGTGATCTCCGTCATCCTGTCCAGCGTCCACTTGCCTTCAAACACGATGTCGTAAAGGTCGGCGGAGGAGAAGCCGTACTGCTCCATGATGTTGTAGTTGAAGAACATGCCGTAGGTATAGAGCAGCGTCGAAATGGACAGATCGCTGTTGATGGCGAAGAGCTTTCCGTTTATCGTCGCGCCGTTGTTCGCCAGCTGATTGTGCCAGGGCTGGCTCAGATCCACGCGGGGGATGTCCAGCCAGTTGTACAGGACGCGGGCCGTCACGGGCGTAAGGGTCAGAAAGTTGATGAACCCTGCGATATCGTAGTCATGCGTTCCCGCAGTCACCGCCGTAACGATCTCGTTGTAGGGCGTCTCGTTTTCGACCATGCCGATCTTGACATCGAACCGGTTCTCGATCAGAAGGTTCCGGTTGTACACGGCATCGTTGGTGGCCTCGCCGTTGAGCTCCTCGCTCAGGATCTCGTAGGTCTTGCGCGTTTCGGACTCGATCAGGTAGTCCCGGCCGCCGTAGGTGACGTCGGGAAGATTGTCCGGAATACGCATCCTCTGTTCCAGCGGGGACAGATCTTCTTCGGCGGGTTCCGTATCCGTCACGCCGGGGGCAGCATCGGGCGCGGCGGAGGATCCGTCATCCTCCTGCACCGTCTTTTCGGAGCAGGCGGCAAGTGGCAGAACGGTTAGAATAAGCGCGAGAATAAGGGAAATCAGTCTTTTTTTCATGGATTACCTCCCGTTGTCCGGTGAATATGACACTGAAATTTTACCATATCACGGCACAGATTGTCAAGAGCTCTGCCGACTTCCTCTGCCGATCATTTTTCCGCGGCAGCGGGAACGAAAGGCTGCGCCTTTTTATTTCATTAAATCCGCTGTGCGCGGGGCGGATTTTTGAAAGGAGAAGTCTTTCAGGAATTATGTCCTGCGCGGACGGCGGACAAAGGGAGCCAGCTCCTTTTGTCAATTCCCACGCTCATGGGAAAGGACGGGACTGCGGTCCTTTCCGGTTTCGTTTACGAAACCAGCTCCCCACGAGACCCCCTCACCTTTCCGGGGCTTAGGCGCGGACTGTGTTCGGCCAGCTGAAACATGCGAAAAAGTCCCTGCAGGACGTTTTTCGGTTCGCTCCGCGAACAGCGATCGAAGCGCGCATATACATGGACGCGCAGACGGACAGTCGAAGATTCAAGCACGCCTTCGCGCACATACTCAGATTCAAACCCACATGCCGCCCGAACTATACAATCGAAAACCGTTTGGGCTGTATCCATTTTGTACGGCTATACTTTATTCAGAACAAGTCACGGAATAGTTCAACCCCCAACCCATATCTGCGCGTTTTGCTTGCCGCCGCGAGGCCAAAAAAGATCCCATCGGGATCTTTTTTGCATGTTTCGGCTGATTCCACCAGTCCGCGCGAAGGCCCTTTGATCGCTTTCGATTCCAGCTACAGAGCCGAGCTGTGGTTTATGCCATCGTGGCCAACGGAGTTGCGAAGCAACTCCTGGAGAATGCTCCGCATTCTCCATAGGACATCTCCGGGGAGGACCTGCGGCCAGAGCTGGTCCTCCCCGGTGCCGCCCGCACAGGGCATTTCAATGGAATCCGAAAGGCGCAGCCTTTCGTTCCCGTCTCCGTGCTGCCCGCAAAGGGCATTTAATGAGATTGTAAAGGCGCAGCCTTTCTCCCCTTTCTCCCTTACCCTCTCTCCGCCAACAGGATCGACACCCGCGACTGGATCTTCGCCGCGCAGTCTTCCGCCGTCCCGACGCCGCCGACGAATGCCGAGATCTCCTCCGCGACGATGGCGGCGATGTCCGGATTCAGCTTCTCCGTCATCGGATAGCCCGCGGAATTCAGGATCCGCTTTACGTGCTCGAAATCCTCCCGCTCCGGACGGACGATGTACCCCGGCTTTTTCAGGTCTTCCGTTTTCAGGTCCGGATCGCGCTCCGAGCCCACCGTGGCGCCGTCGAAATAGACGATGTACTGCCCGGCGGTCAGATTCTGCATCTCCAGCGCGGTATCGAACTGGCTTTCCAGCGTCGGCAGCCCGGTCCAGTTGTCCTCGTCGCCGATCAGCGTGCAGATCACGTCCCATGCAAGCTCCTTCTCCCCCGACCAGCGGGTCATGACGAGGCAGTTGTCGGCCCGGCAGTCTATCCCGCTGTGTCCCTCGGCGGGATGGCCGAGGAAGACCCAGTCCTTTGTGCCGAAGAGGGACTCGTGCCTGTCGAGATGGAGGTTATAGAGCCCGATCCACTGCAGCGCGATTCCGTCCCGATAGGCGTAGTCATAGATCGAAGCGTCGTCCCGCGCGGCGCGCAGCCTGCCCGTGGGTGTGGACCTCATCCAGTCGTCGAAATCCTTCGGGAGCGAGGCATAGAAGTTCAGCCAGCGCAGGAAGAGGGGGCTGTCGAACTTCGCCTGCCCGTCCTCCACGAAGACGGAATACCCGTCCGGGCCCAGCAGGATTGTGTCGGCGTTGTCCTGCCGGAGGGAGTGGTAAAACACCACGTCGTCGGGCAGACTGTCGATGAAGTCCAGCATCCGCCCGAACGACCAACCGCCCGCTTCCGTCAAGTCCGACGCATATTTGTCGAGAATCGACTGAGAAGTGTACGGTCCCCAGAGGTCAACGTTCGCCGCCAGTCCCCACATACCCCCGTTCCCGTCGGAGAACATCCGCTCCACGCAGTCGAAGAGATTGTCCCGGTTGACCGTATCGTCCTTTTCCATATAGGGGGAGAGGTCCTCGCAGAGACCGTCCCGCACCAGCACGGAGCACAGCTCGCTGCCGTATTCGCCGATCACGATGTCCGGCTTGTAGATGCCCGTGACGATGTCGGTCGTCAGTTTGCGCAGGCCCCCGTCCGGGTTTTCCGAGTTGTTGTAGAGCGTGTAGTCCTTGAGCACCACGCGGCAGTCCGGGTGGGTCTTGTTGTACTCGACGATGAGGTCGGGCCATCTGTAGGTGGACCAGTCGAATTCGACCCCCTGCGCGATCTCGATCACCCGGAGAGTCGAGAGGTCGATGTCCCCGGAAGCGGTGTACAGCGTCAGGCCGCGCCGCTCCGTGAAGAGCATACAGTCCTCCGAGAGGACGGAGAGCAGATAGGACCATTCGGAACCGCTGCCGTTCACGTTCGTCTTGACGTTCGAATTGCCGAAATCCATCAGGCATTCGACCGATGCTTCTCCCTTTTCGTTCAGGACCGCGCGCCAGACGCCCGTGTTCGAGGAATAGTAGAACGTCCGCCCGTCCCCTCCTTCCGGAACGGTCACGCGGTCGGGCAGTTCGGGCAGTTCGACGGTTTTTGTGCTTCCGTCCTTCGCAATGAAGCGCGCGCCGATCGTCCTTGAGTTCAGCTTGACTGCTCCGCCTCCTCCCGCGCTTGCGGGGATGGCCGTCATCGGAGAATTGTTCTGAGTATCCGCCGCGGATTTCTGCACTAACTCCGGCGTGAACACGATCCGCCTGCCCATGGAACCGGAGCCGAACATGCACTCCACCCACAGGTCGCCGTCCGCGTCCGTGATGAAATTGTTGACGTAGAACTCGTTGTATGCGTTGTACAGGGGATTGAGCGGCAGGCCCTCCGACAGGGTCCACCCGCTTTCCCCGTCGACCGGCGGATCGAAGCGGTAGAGGGTGATGTCCTGATAGGCGTAGATGCCGTCCGCGCTCCGTTCGCGGGTGGTCTGCGCCGTGAAGAAGCATCGCCCGTCCCCATCGAACGCCCAGCGGGTGATGCTCGCTTCGCCGAGGTCCGGCAGCGGGATCGTCTCGGTGACGCCGTGCTCCGCATCCGTTGTGGCGAGGATGTATTTCGGCAGATCTTCACTCTCCTCCGTCCGGGTGAGGAGCGCGGTGATCCCGCCCGGCCCGCCATCCACCCGCGGGGCGCAGTTCTGGGTTTCATATCCGGCTCCGTAGCCCTCCGGCAGGGGAAGGTCTACGGGACGGTACACCCCCGTGAGCACTTCGGCGCGCGCGGATTCCTTCTCTGCTCCGACGACGGTCACGGGGCTTGTTTTTTCGCCGTCTCCGTCC
>JAEEGL016607717.1_pt1 | contig 10490 bp, 7 predicted proteins | sample 9134231 | NCBI WGS metagenome assembly JAEEGL01 (sample SAMN16246548, study PRJNA631951) | gut metagenome | biome: gut microbiome; feature: rumen; material: fiber-attached | host: Bos | place: Iran: Karaj | collected 2018-10 | reverse complement strand
TCCACGATCTCGATGCAGCGCTGCGCGACGGTGTCGAGAAAATAGCGGTCGTGGCTGATGGCAAGCACCGTTCCCTTGAAGTGCAGGATATAATCCTCCAGCCACTCCGTGGCGTGCAGATCGAGATGGTTGGTCGGCTCGTCGAGCAGCAGGATGTCCGTGTCCTCCAGAATCAGCCGCGCGAGGTTCACGCGCGTGCGCTCGCCGCCCGAGAGCGTGTCAAAGAGCTGCGCGCGCATGGCGGGCGTGATGTCGAGACCGTTTGCGACCCGGCTGCGCTCGCTGTCCATCTCGTATCCGCCGAGGCGGCGGAAATCGTCGGCGAGCGTGTCGTACTCCCGCAGCAGGGCGGGGGAGGAGTCGCTCTCCATGCGGACGGAGAGCTCCTCCATGCGCGCGGAGATCGCGTCAAGGCGCTTCTGTGCGTCCCGGAGCACGTTCTCGGTCGTCCAACCCTCCGGAAAGACGGGGATCTGCGAGATCAGGCCGATCCGCTTGCCCGGCGCGACGACGGCCTCGCCCTCGTCCGCGCCGAGCGTGCCGCAGAGGATGCGAAAGAGCGTCGTCTTGCCGCAGCCGTTGGGGCCGAGGATACCGATATGCTCGCCGGAGTTGACCGTGAAGCTCAATCCGTCAAGGATCTTTTTACCGACCTCGAAGGACTTTTCGAGGTCTCTGACCATAATGTCTATCATAGCTTATCCTTCCGCCGCGATCGCCGCGAGCAGGATCCTGTTTGCGACCGGAGCTGCCGCCTGCAGCCCGCCGCCGCCGCGTTCGATGACGACCACGAAGGCGTAGGGGTGCTCCGGATCGTCCAGAAAACCGGTGAACCAGGCGTGAGAGCTCCCGTCGCCCAGCTCGGCCGTGCCGGTCTTGGCACAGAGGTGTGAAAGAGAGGGGAAATAGATCTCCGGCGAGTAATGCGTGAGGACGTTGTAGCTCATCATTTCCTTGAGCTTCGCCGCCGTTGAGGCCTCGACCAGGCGTGTCAGCTCCGGCGGCTCGTCGGTGAGGATCAGCCGCGGCGAGGCCAGAAGGCCGTCGTTCGCGATCGCCGCGACATAGCGCAGCATCGCGTAGGGAGTGATCAGATCGGTGGACTGACCGATACCCGACCAGGCCAGCTCGGGGTCGCCGGCGTATTCCGCGGGGAATTTGCCCGCAACGGAGTACAGCCCGTCAAGCTCCTGCCGCTCGAGAAAGCCGTAGGCCTTCACATGCTCGCGCAGACTGTTGAAGCCGGTCCTGACGGCGATCTGCGCAAAGGCGCAGTTGCAGGAATTGGCCAGCGCCTGTTCGACGCTCTGCGCGCCGTGCACGCCGGTGCAGTGAATATCGACGCTCCCAATCGTGTATTCGCCCTCGCAGGAGAACTCCCGGGAGTAGAGATCGGGCACGCTCTCGATGGCCGCGGCCGCGGTCACCAGCTTGAAGACCGAGCCCGGCGGGAAGGAGGCCGAGAGACAGCGGTTGATGAAGGCCGTGTCGGCCACGGCCGCTTCTCCGCTGATCGGATCGACCGAGGGGAGACTGACCATGGCTAGCACATCGCCCGTGCGGTAGTTCATCAGCATGGCCGCGCCGCGCCGGTCATAGCCGATCGCGTTCCAGGCGGCCCGGCAGACGGCGGCGTCGATCGTGAGGGTGAACTGACGCGGCTCCTTTTTCGTCGTGCCGGAGAGCAGACTGTATTCCTGCATGTCTCCCCAATAGGCGCTCAGTACGCCGGTGCCTGTCCGGTTCCAGTAATCGCCGGTCACGTGATAGCAGGCGACGCGCGTCTCCGGATCCTCGGCAAAGGCGCTCTTCGTCGCGTCGAAGGAGGCGAGGACGACGCCCCTGCGGTCCCGCAGCTCGCCGCCCGCGCCGGCGTTCGCGCGCGAGAAATACAGCGCCCAGGAGCTGCCCTCGTCGACGTAGCGCAGGACGAACGCCGTCATCCCGAAGATGATCGCGAGCGCGAGCAGCAGCACCGAAAAGGCGCGTCGGGTGATCTTTTTCATGCGCTGCGCCCCCCTTTCTTCGGCGCTCCGCGCCGCTCCCGGTTTTTGGCGCTGCGCAGGAGCTGCGCGGCGGGGCGCACGACGAAGCTGCCGTCGCGGCGCGTGTCCGCGCCCTTGATGAAGGCCATCATCATCCAGCAGCTCAGCAGCGAGCTGCCGCCGCGGGAGACGAAGGGGAAGGTCACGCCCGTAAAGGGCAGCAGATCGAGCGAGCCGAAGACGTTCAGCGCCATCTGCGCCATCAGCATGGTCACGGCCGCGCAGGCCGCGATGGAATAATAGGCCGAGCGTGCGCGCCGCGCGGTGCGCACGGCGAAAAAGCTGAGCGTCAGCACGGCGAGCACCGCGCAGCAGGCGATGATAAGGCCCTGCTCTTCACAGAGCACGGCGAAGACCATGTCGGTGTCGGCCGCGACGATCTCCGTCAGCCAGCCGCCGCCCGCTCCCTTGCCGAAGAGCCCGCCCGCCGCCGCCGCGCCGAGCGCGCGCGTCTGCTGGTAGCCCGCGCCGTAGACGTCCTCCCAGACGTGGCCCCAGGTGGCGAAACGCCGCAGGATATAGGGCTTGACGCTCACGGCGAGAAAACCCGCCATGGCCGCGCCGGACACGGCGAGGAACACCGTCGCGATCGAGTCGGAGCGCAGGAAGGAGATCACGAGAAAGCAGATGAAAAACACGAGGGCGGATCCGAAATCGCCGATGAGCGCCAGCGCGCCGACGCACAGCGCCGAGAACACGATGAAGCCGAAGAGGTTGCCCCGGCGGTAGAGCTTTTCCATCGTGGAAGCGCCGACATAGAGGTAGGCCACCTTCACGAATTCGGACGGCTGAAAGGAAAAGCCGCCGATCTCCAGCCAGCTCCGCGCGCCGTTGAGCGTGTCGCTGGTCAGAATGTTCAAAACGAGCAGGCCCAGCGCCAGCGCCGCCACGAAGGGGCGCAGCGCCTGGGTGCGCCGCAGATCGCGCAGCCACAGCCCCAGCAGCAGAAACAGCACGAAGGCCGCCAGGATCAGCACGCTCTGCTTGAACATGTCCTGCGGCGCGGCCGAGGCCGTGATCGACACGCCCAGCGCCGTGAGATAAAAAGCGATCGTTTCCACCTCGAAGCCGCTGCGGCCGATGAGGCGCATGGCGTAATAACAGGACCACTCCAGCAGGATCAGCACCGCAAAGCCCAGCGCGACCTGGATCGGCCGGGAGTCGGGCGAGGTGAGCAGATGCTGCAGCAGGAGCAGCAGCTCGAAGACCGTGAGCTCGGCGAGCGTCAGAGCGGGCGTGACGCGGTGACCCGCGGAGGTGCGCTGCGCTTCCAGCGCGCCGCTTTTTTCCGCGCCGAGATCCTGCAGACGCACGGAAACGTCGCCCACCCTGGCGGACGAGCCCTCCGCGAGCTCCGCCCCTTCGGGCGGGACGGGCGCGCCGTCCACCGATACGCCGCCGCGGGAAAAGACATCATAGAGCATCCAGCGCCCGTCGTCGCGGCGCGTCAGCACGGCCTGTATGCGGGCCAGTCCCTCCCGGTCGATGCGGATATCCGCCGAGCGGGCGCGCCCGATCAGGTTTTCCCAGTGCGTGACGGGGACAGATTCCCGCCCGAAGCGGGCGCTCGCCCAGGTCTCGGACGCATAGCCGGAGGAGAGCATCGAGCGGATGCAGCGCAGCATGATCAGCAGCGACAGCGGGATCAGCATGGTTTTCGAAGCGGTGAGAAGGACGTCGTAATACGGTTCCATGCGCTCTCCTCCTTTCCGAAAAAGCTTACATAACTTTATTAGTATATCACAAAAAGGCCGCCTTGACAACAAAAGGCGGCCGCAGACAAACAAAAACAGGACTGCCCGGCAGTCCTGTTTTACATGAGCTTTTCGAGGATGGCGCGCACGGTCTGCTCCGGCGTGCCGTCGTTGGAGACGCTGAGGTCGGCAAAGCGCTCGTAGTATGCTTTGCGCTGCTCGTAGAGCTCGCCGAGGTCGCGCTCGAGAGAGAGCGGGCGGCCCTCCCGCGGCAGCTTTTTCAGATCTCGCCGCAGCAGGACGATCGTGCCGTTCTGGTGCAGCAGGGGATAATTCTCCTCCCGCGTCACGCAGCCGCCGCCCGTGGCGATCACCGTGCCCGAAAGCTTTCCGAGCGATGCGAGCGCCGCGGTCTCGCGCCCTCGGAAACCTTCCTCGCCCTCGCGCCGGAAGAGCGCGGGAATGGAGAGCGCGGCGTCTTTTTCCACAAGCGCGTCCGACTCGCGGAACGTACGTCCGAGCGTCCGCGCCAGCAGCGCGCCGACCGTGCTTTTTCCGCAGCCGGGCATGCCGATGAGGACGATGTTGAGGATCTCGCGGGAGAGCCTTTTTTCGATGCGCGCGATCTCGCTGTCCGCGATGGACGAGGAGAGGAACAGCTCGGCGCTGCGCTTGGCCTGCGCCACGAGCATCCCCAGACCGTTCTCGTGCGGGATGCCCAGCTCCTCCGCCTCCATCAGCAGCGCGCTGCGCGCGGGATTGTAGATGAGATCGGCCACGCCCTCACAGTTTTCGAAGAGCGAGAGCGGGCAAAGCCTTTCGCCGTTGCGCGGGAACATGCCCACGGGCGTGGCGTTGACGACGAGACGGGCGTCGGCGTGCCGCGGGAGGTTCTCATAATTGTCCTTGCCGCTGCGGGAGACCGTGACGATCTCGGCCGCCCCGCGCTCGGCGAGCACGGCGCGGACCGTGGCGGAGGCGCCGCCGCTGCCGAAGACGAGCGCTTTTTTGCCCGCCGGATCAAAGCCGAGCTTCTCGAGCAGCCGTGCAAAGCCGAAGGCGTCCGTGTTCTCGCCGCGGATCGCTCCTCCGGGCAGACGCAGCAGCGTGTTCACGCTGCCGCAGCGCCGCGCGGCGTCGGAGAGCTCCGTGCAGAAGGGGATCACCGTTTTCTTGTAAGGGATCGTGACGTTCAGCCCGTCCCAGTCGCCGCGGAGGAGAAAATCCTCCAGCTCGGCGGGGCTTTTTTCATACAGCCGGTAGTCGTAATCCGCAAGCTGAGCGTGGATGGCGGGGGAATAGCTGTGGCCGAGTTTTTCACCGAGCAGGCCGCATTTCATGTCTCATCCTCCCCGGCGAGCAGTTCTTCCTGCCGCTTGCGCGAGAGCGCCATCAGTTCGCGGAAGAGCGCGAGATCATAGCAGCGCAGCGCGTCGGATCCGCGCGAGGCGACGGCGCGGAGCTTTTCTTCCTCCCGCGCCGCGTCGAGAACGGGGAGCGCGCGCTCTTTTTTGAACGTGGCGATCTCCTCGCACAGCGCCATGCGCCGCTCGAAGAGCGTCTGGATGTCGCCGTCGATGCGATCGAGCCGCGCGCGGAGATCGGAAAGCTCCCGTCCCGTCCGCTCATAGGTGAGCAGCGCGTCGCAGAGCGCGATCGCGGCCGCCGCCTCCGCGCAGGGGACGGCGCGCGGCGCCAGACAGGGATCGTGCCGCCCGGGGACGCGAAGCGTCGTCTCCGTCATGGTTTCAAGATCGACGCTCTTCTGCGGCTTTGCGATCGAGGGCGTGGGCTTGAAGGCCGCGCGGAACACGAGCGGCATGCCGTCCGTGATCCCGCCGAGCAGCCCGCCGCAGTGATTCGTCTCCGTTTCCACATGACCGCCGCGCAGCACGAAAGGATCGTTGTTTTCGCTCCCGCGCAGGCGCGCGGCGGCAAAGCCGCTTCCGAACTCCACGCCCTTGACGGCCGGGATCGCATAGAGCAGCGCGGCGATTCGTCCCTCCAGCCCCTCGAAGAGCGGGCCGCCGAGCCCTGCGGGAAGACCGAAAACGGCGCACTCGACCACGCCGCCGAGCGAATCGCCTTCTTCCCGGGCGGCGGCGATCGCGGCCTTCATCGCTTCGCCGCGCGCCTCGCTGAGCGTCGGGAAGGCGCCCGGCCTTGAAGCCGCCGTCAGCTCGCCCTCGTCGGCGATACCGCCGATCTCCGCGATGCGGGAGAGGAACCGGATCCCGCGCCGCTCCAAAAACTGCAGGCAGATCCCGCCCGCGGCGCACAGCGCCGCCGTCATGCGGCCGGAGAAAGCTCCGCCCCCGGCGGGGATGGCGCCGGTCTTGACCCAGGCGGTATAGTCGGCGTGGCCGGGACGGGGAGAGGAGGAGAGCGCGGCGTAATCGCCGGGCCGCGCATCCGCGTTGCGGATCGTCGCCGTGATCGCTCCGCCGTCGCTCATGCCGCTGCGGACGCCGGAGAGGAAAACGGGAACGTCCTCTTCGCGCCGCGGCGAGCTCCAGGCGTTTTGTCCCGGCGCGCGGCGGCGGAGAAAGGCTGCGAGCGAGGCCTCGTCGATCGTTTCGCCGGCGGGAAAACCGACGAGCGTCATGCCGAGCTCGGGCGCGTGCGAGGCGCCGAAGATCTCCAGACGCAGATTCTCACCGATGTAGTTCATCACAGACCTCCCAGAGACCCGAAGTCGTCCCAGAAGCGGGGATAGGATTTCTCAACGCTGTCCGCTCGGCGCAGCGTCACGCCGTTTTCACAGCCGCAGGCGGCCACGGCGGCCGCCATCGCGATGCGGTGGTCGGAGAAGCTGTCGGTCTCGCCGCCGGGAAGCAGGCCCTGCCCGCGGATCAGAAGTCCGTCGGGCAGCTCCGCAATATCCGCGCCGAGCGAGGAGAGCATCACCGCCGTGCTGTGCAGACGGTCGCTTTCCTTGGCGCGCAGCCGCGAGGCGTTTTCAATGCGCGTTTCCCCTTCGGACAGCGCGCCGAGCGCGGCGATCACGGGCGCGAGATCGGGCGTTTGCGAAGCGTCGAAGCGTATGCCGCGCAGTTCTTTTTTCCGGACGGCGACAAGGCCGTTCCGGACCGATACGTCCGCTCCGGCGGCGCGCAGGAGATCAAGGATCGCACGGTCTCCCTGCGCAGAGGCGCAATCGAGCCCCGCGGCGGAAACGCCCTTGTCGGAGAGCGCGCCCATCGCGAGAAAGACCGCGGCGGCGGACCAGTCGCCCTCGACTGTGAGCGAGGGAGGAAGCACCGGCCGCTGACGGCCGGGGATCGTATAGACCGCGCCGTCGTGCGCGCAGCGGATCGAGGCCATGCAAAGGGTCTGTTCCGTCAGCGCGACATAGGGGGCGGACTCCAGAGAGCCCGTTATGGTGAGCGTGCTGTCCTCTTCCAGAAGAGGCAGCGCGAGAAGCAGGGCGGAAATGAATTGAGAGGAGACGTTGCCGCTCAGCGTCCAGTCCCCGCCGCGCAGCAGACCCGCGCAGCGCAGGAGCGCGCCGTCGGCTTCGACAGTCATACCATGGCGCCGCAGCTCTGCGGCAAAGGGCTCGAGCGGCCGTTCGCTCAGACGGCCTTCCCGCATGAACACGGCCTCCGCGCCGAGCACGCCGAGAAGAGGCATCAGAAAGCGCAGCGTCGCGGCGCTCTCGCCGCAGCTCAGACGAAGCGGAGCAGCGCGAACGGCGCGGATCGGCTCGATCCGCACGCGCCCGTCGGAAAAAGAGATGCATGCTCCGAGAGCGCTGAGACAGCCGAGCATCGCCGAGAGATCGGCCGAAAGAGGACCGCAGGCGATCTCGCAGGGCTCCGCGCCGAGCGCGGCGCAGAGGAAAAGACGCTGCGCGGCGGATTTGGAGGCGGGGACGCACACGCAGCCGCGCCGCGGCCCGCCGGAGAGGAAGAGAGTCATTTCGCCCCTCCGTCCCGCAGCCAGTCGGCCGCGTCCGCAAAGGGGACGGACAGGATCTCGCAGCGGCCGATCTCCCGCGGGACGACGAGACGCAGCGTATCGCCTTCGCGTTTTTTGTCCCGCGCAAGAGACTCGACGAGCTCGCGCACGGAAAACGGGCACTCCGTCTCCAGCGCGTGAAAGCGCAGGAGCGAGACGATCTCGTCTCTCGTCGCGTCGGAGCAGAGAGAGCGCCGCGCCGCCGCGCGCGCGATCATGGCAAGGCCGATCGAGACCGCCTCTCCGTGCCGGAGCGTATAGCCGCTGCAGCGCTCGATCGCGTGGCCGAAGCTGTGGCCGAGGTTGAGCAGCCGCCTCTCGCCGCGGTCGAACTCATCGCGCTCGACGACGGAGCGCTTGAAGCCGACGCAGGCGGCGACCGGCTCGCCGGCGCACGGCAGGAGATCCTTTCGATAAAGAGAATCAAAGAAGGCGCGGTCGAAGAGCACGCCGTACTTGACGATCTCCGCCGCCGCGCAGCGCAGCTCGGACGCGGGCAGCGTAGCAAACAGATCAGGGTCGCAGAGCACGGCGAGAGGGGGATAGAAACAGCCGGCCTGGTTTTTCCCGCCGGGCAGATCGACGGCGCATTTGCCGCCGACGGAGGCGTCGACCGCGGCGAGCAGCGTCGTCGGGATCTGCGCGAAGGCGCAGCCGCGCCGATAAGTCGCCGCCGCAAAGCCGGCGAGATCTCCGGTCACGCCTCCGCCGAGCGCGACGACCAGATCGCGCCGGTCGAAATCCCGCGCGCAGAGAAAAGAAAGGAGATCCCCGTAGGAGGCGAGGGTCTTGTGCTCCTCGCCGTGGGGGATCGTTTTGACGCAAACGCGAAAGCCCGCTCTCTCGAGCGCGCGGACGGCGCGCTCGGCGTAGAGCGGGTAGACGATATCGCCGCACACGACGGCGGCCTTTTCCGCCTCCGTATAGGGGCGCAGCAGCTCGCCGGCCCGGTCGAGCAGACCGGGCTCGATCAGCACGTCGCAGGGCCGGGAGGAGCGGATCGTGATGTTCGTCATGGCTGGGCGGCCTCCCTCACCTCGGCGACGCGCCGTGCGAGCGCGGCAAATTCTTCGCAGTCAAGCGCCTGCGCCGCGTCGGAGAGCGCTTTGGACGGCTCGTTGTGCACCTCGATCATCAGACCGTCCGCGCCGCAGGCGGCGGCGGAGAGCGCCATGGGGCCGACCAGCGCGCGGCGCCCGGTGGCGTGGCTGGGGTCGACGATCACGGGCAGCTGGGTGAGCTCGTGCAGCTCCGGCACGGCGGCGAGATCGAGCGTGTTGCGGGCATAGTCGCTGAAGGTGCGGATGCCGCGCTCGCACAGGATCACGCGCTCGTTGCCTCCGGCCATGATGTGCTCCGCGCTCATGAGCAGCTCGCGCAGCGTGGCCGAGAGCCCGCGCTTGAGCAGGATCGGCCTGTCGATGCGGCCGAGCTCGCGCAGCAGTTCATAGTTCTGCATGTTCCGCGCCCCGACCTGCAGAAGATCCACGTCCTCAAAGAGCGGCAGCTGTTCGCAGCTCATGATCTCCGAAACGATGGGCAGCCCCGTCTCGGCGCGGGCGAGCTTGAGAAGCTCCAGCCCCTTTTTTCCAAGGCCCGGAAAGGCATAGGGCGAGGTGCGCGGCTTGAAGGCGCCGCCGCGCAGCAGATCCGCCCCGGCGGCCTTGACGGCGCGCGCAACGGCGAGGATCTGTTCCTCGTTTTCGACCGAACAGGGCCCGGCGATCATCACGAAGCGGCCGCCGCCGATCTGGGCGGGACCGACCTGCACGATGGCGCTGTCGGGATGCTGCCTGCGGCTGCAGCGGAGGAAGGGCTCCCGGACGCGCGTGACGGACGCCACGGCCCCGAGCGAGGAGATCGTCGCCTCGTCCAGCGAGGACGTGTCGCCGACAAGGCCGAGCACGGTCTGCCGCTCGCCTTCGGAGACGTCGACACGCAGACCGAGTCCTTCGAACGCGGCGATCAGATTTTGTTTCTCTTCCGGGGATGCCCCGGGCCTGAGCACAACGATCATGGCATTTCCTCCGTAAAAAAACTGCACAGGGCGTGACCCGTGCAGAAAAACGCACCTATCAGGTTCACTATAAGCGGAATTGCCTGCACTGTCAAGAAAAACAAAACGTCCCGCGCTCTTTTGAGGACGCGGGACGTTTCGTTTTGCGTTGGGTGGTTGGGAGAAAAGAGAGGATAAAGGAGTAGAAAAGTAGCTGGGTTGGATCGTCAGCTCCTGGCCTCGTCGAAGGTGATCGTAAGCGTGATCTCCTCGCCGCCGCGGTAGACCGTCATTTCGGTCGTATCTCCGGCGGAAAAGCCGTGCAGCGCGGAGGTCAGATCGGTGTAGCCGGTGATCTCCTTGTCGCCGAGCTTCGTGATGATGTCCTTGGCCTGCAGCCCCGCCCTGTCGGCGCAGCAGCCGTCCTCGACGGAGTAGACATAGGCGCCCAGAGGCATGTTGTAGTACTGGCTGTAGAGCGCGTTGTAACGCTGGTCGATCGAGACGCCCATGTAGGCCTTGCCGGTGACATAGCCCTTGGTGATCAGATCGCTGGCGATCTTCACCGCGTCGTTGATCGGGATGGCAAAGCCGAGCCCCTCCACGCCCGTGTCGGCGTATTTGGCGGTGACGATGCCGACGACCTCGCCGGCGGCGTTGTAGACGGGTCCGCCGGAGTTGCCGGAATTGACGGCGGCGTCGATCTGGAACATGTTGATCGCCACGCCGCTCTCATCCGAGGTGATGGCGCGGTCAAGCGCGCTGACATGGCCGGTGGACATCGAAAAATCAAGC
>JAEEGL016237584.1_pt1 | contig 10490 bp, 8 predicted proteins | sample 9134231 | NCBI WGS metagenome assembly JAEEGL01 (sample SAMN16246548, study PRJNA631951) | gut metagenome | biome: gut microbiome; feature: rumen; material: fiber-attached | host: Bos | place: Iran: Karaj | collected 2018-10 | reverse complement strand
CTCGTTCGCGCGTTCCTGCTTCCAGTACGCCATCGACACCAAGCAGGATCTTTGGTTCTCCGCCAAGGACACGATCTCCAAGAAGTATGACATGCGTTTCCGCGACGTGTTCCAAAAAGTGTATGAGGAGGAATACAAGCTGCAGATGGACGCGCTCGGTCTAACGTATTTCTATACGCTGATCGACGACGCCGTGGCCCGCGTGATCCGATCCAAGGGCGGCTTTATCTGGGCGCTCAAGAATTACGACGGCGACGTAATGAGCGACATGGTCTCTACTGCGTTCGGTTCACTTGCCATGATGACCTCCGTGCTTTGCAGCCCGGACGGCAAGTTTGAGTACGAAGCCGCGCACGGCACGGTCACACGCCACTATTACCGCTATTTGAAGGGCGAGGAAACCTCCACCAACCCGATGGCAACGATCTTCGCGTGGAGCGGCGCCCTGAAAAAGCGCGGCGAGATGGACGGCCTCAGAGACCTCACCGCCTTTGGCGAGCAGCTCGAAAAGGCCTGCATCGACACGCTGAATGACGGCATTATGACCAAGGACCTTGTCGGCCTTGTCGAAGGCAAGACCGTCACCGCCGTCAATACGATCGACTTTATCCACGCGGTAAGAAGGAGACTGGAAGCCGTGTACGCGTAAGGCGGTAACAAAATGACAACATAATCCAAATTATCCTTGCATACCCTGTCACGGGAGGTGACAGGGTATGTTGTCATTTTTGGCGGCGATGCTGCACAGCATCTGTTTCTTCGGCGCCATCGGCGAGATCGCGGCGTTTCCGAAACCGTTCGACAAGGCGGAGGAGACGTATTGGATCGGGCGCCTGCAATCCGGCGACGAGGAGGCGGCGGAGCAGCTGATTGTTCACAACCTGCGGCTTGTCGCGCATATCGCTAAAAAATATGAAAAGAACAACGGTGCCGACCGTGACGATCTGATTTCCTGTGGGACGATCGGCTTGATCAAGGCCGTGCGCACATTTTCGGAAGCGAAAGGGAGCCTGTCGGGGTATGCGTCGCGCTGCATTGAGAACGAAATCTTAATGAATTTTCGACGGGAAAAGAAGCTCGTACAGACCGTTTCGATGGAGGAACCCATCGGGCAGGACAAGGAGGGCAACGATCTTTCGATTGCGGAGCTTGTCGGCACCGATCAGGATGCGATCTTCGAGCAGGTGCAAAAGCGGCTCGACGCTGACCGTGTGCATAAAGCTATGCGCAGGGCACTGAATAAGCGCGAACAGCGGGTGCTGTCCCTGCGCTACGGGCTCGGCGGCGGGTCGCCGCTGCCGCAACGGGCGGTCGCGGAGATCCTCGGCTTGTCACGCAGCTATATCAGCCGCATCGAAACGCGCGCCATGGAAAAGCTGAAAGCGGCGTTGGTCGAACAGCCGAGCGAACGATAACGGCGGATCGTTTTCGTATATTCATGAAAAACGGAAAAAAGGATTGCACAGAACACGGCCTTTTGGTATACTGCAAACAGGGGAATATATAGTTTCCCCGGACCGACTATATGCAAATAGGAGGAGACAGTATGAAACGATTCCGAAGGATCAGCTGTATGCTGCTTGCGCTGTGCATGGTGCTCGGCTGCTTTGCCTGCACAAAACCCGCCGAGCCGGGCACGCCGTCTGCGACGGCCGCGCCCGCAAAGCCTGCCGATAACGCCCCGACCGCCGCGCCCGAGCCGACGCCGGAGCCGCTGCCGTACTGGGTGTATGACTATGCCTACGGCTATATGAAGATCACCGTAGACAACGATATGCCGGCACAGCCGCAGGATGACGGCAAATCACTGTTGTTCACCGATCCGAACGGCAAGTGGACGCTCTCGTTCACACCGGTATCCGTGACGCAGCTCGAGAACCAAACGAGCACGCTTGTCGCGTATACCGAAATGAAAAAGGATTACGGCTATTATCAGAACGTCGTAATCGAGGATCGCACCGGTGTTTATACCGACAGTGCCATCAAGGTCACTTACCTTGCTTTTGAGCGCAATCCGGACTGGGTGCCTGCCAAGCAGGGCTATACGACCGGCGCGCAGGAGGCGCATGCCTACTGGATCTTTAACTACGGCGACACGTACATCGGTCCGTGGGGCGGCTTGATCGTTCAGCTTTCTCTGCCCGAAAAGACGACCGACCCCCTCGCGCCGGTGCTGGAGGACAAGAATCTTTTGACGCTGCTGGAGAATAACGAATTCATTATCGGCGGCGGCACACAGAGCATTTCGATCCCCGGCATCACCGCCGAATTTCCGGCGCGCTGGCAGAACGTCAGCAGCGACGGCAAGGGCACGCTTTGGGCCTCGATTCAGGGCGAAACGAAAGGCTCGATCTACATCGGCACCACGATCTATGCCGATCCTAAGGTCGCCGCGGGCTACATCAACCCGAACTATCGCACGCTCACGTTCAACGGCCGCGAGTGGTACGGCGAAGTGCGCACCTCCACGCTGTCCGGTACGACGCTGAAGGCGCTTGAGCTGTTCTCCAAATTCACCGAGTACCATGCGGCGTCGGTCAAGCTGAACCTGCGTGATTGGACGAGCGACGAAGACTTCTGGAAGTACACCGAAAGCGAAACGTTCAAGGCCATCATGGAAAGCCTTGTCCTCGACCCGGCTTCGTTCCATAACCCGGAGGACGATTATAAGGATGCATCCGGCTTTACATGCAATAACATCAATGAGATTTCCGCCTATACGGGAACCGAAACGGATCTTGTGATCCCGGCGGTGATCGGGGAGAACGAGATCGTCGGCATCAACACGAACCTGTTCAAGAACAATACCAGCATCACTTCCGTGGTGATTTCCGAGGGCATCGTGTATGTCGAATACGCGGCGTTCCGCGGCTGCACGAATTTGAAATCCGTCGTGCTGCCCAATTCGCTGACCTACATTGATATGCACGCGTTCCAGGACTGCACCGCGCTCGAAAGCATCACGTTCGGTGACGGACTGATCGAGATCGACAACGAAGCGTTCGACGGCTGTTCCGCTTTGGGTGACGTACTGCTGCCGACATCGGTTGTGCGAATCGGCAACGACGCGTTCTACAGAGCGGGCAGCGGCAGCGGCCGCTTCGAATGCCCGGCGGACGGCACGGTATATGGCAGCAATGCCCTGGCGGAATCGCACTTCTCGTCTATCGAGATCGGCACGAACGCCAACCTGTCCGATCACCATGTCATGAGCTGCATCGACACGTCCTCCATCACCATCGGCGACGGCTGCACCGAGCTTGGCGAATACTTTGCTTGGGATGTATACGACAAGGATACGAAGCTCACGACAGTCAACCTGCCCGATACGATCAAGAAGATCGGCATGAATGCTTTCTATGGCCGCAAGGGACTTGCTTCCGTTAACCTCGGTACGGTAGAGACGCTTGGAGAAAGCGCGTTCTACGGCACGGGTCTCCGCGAGATCGTCGTTCCCGGCACAGTCAAGGCGGTGCCGCGCAGCTGCTTCGAGAACTGTCCGTATGTCATGACGATCACGATTTCCGAGGGCGTCGAATCGCTTGATGAATGGGCATTCAGCTATGCGGGACGCCATTATGACGGTATATGGGAGTATGATTTCTTTACGGAAGAGGAAGCCGCGCAGCATCCGGAATACGTCCCGAACGGCTCCGAGCCGTACAGCTACTATGTCAAGGTATACGTGCCGTCCACGCTGCAAACGACCGGCTACGGCGCATTCTGCGGCATTATCGGCAGCGTGTATATGCTTTGGTGCACGGATCCTTCCATGCTCCCCACGAACTACGATAAGGGAACCTTTGCCAGTACGTATCTGTATCAGATCTTCTTTACCCAGGAAGCCATCGAAGCGTACGGCAGCGCGTTTGACGCCTATTGCCTGACCTTCGATCGCATCAAGGACATCGCGTGGTATGAGGATACGACCAAGAGTGTATACTGGAACACCAATCCCGAAAATAAATAACAGGCTGTCAAACAGGGGACGCGTGTACGGCGCGTCCCTTTTTTGATCCTGATACCGATAAAATATATAAAAAGGATTGACTTCCGCAGATACCTGTGATAAAGTATATATAATTCTTAACGAAGGGACATCCATACGATGACAATTCGTTTTTACGGCAGCTATATCTACTACTTTACCGGTCGGTTAAAGTAGCTGTTTGTGTTGCCGCCGCGCATGATGCAATCGCCGCACAAATAGCTGTGCGGCGTTTTTGTTGAATAAGGAGGATATATCTATGAAACACACGAAAATCTGGATGGCGGTACTGCTTGCTGCGGCGCTGCTCGTTACATCGTTCGGCTGTTCCGGCGGACAGAGCGCGTCCGGTGAAAAGCACTATACGGTCGGTATCTGTCAGCTGGTGCAGCACGAGGCGCTCGATGCCGCAACCAAGGGCTTTTGCGACGTGCTGACCGAAAAGCTCGGCGACCGCGTGACCTTCGTATCGCAGAACGCGTCCGGCGATCCGGCGACCTGCTCGGTCATCTGTACGCAGCTTGTCGGGGAAGAGGTCGATTTGATCATGGCAAACGCAACGCCCGCTTTGCAGGCCGCGCAGTCCGCGACCAACAAGATCCCCGTGCTCGGCACGTCGATCACCGACTACGGCGCGGCGCTGGAGATCGACAACTGGAGCGGCGCGACCGGCACGAATATTTCCGGCACATCCGACCGCGTTCCGGAGGAGGAGCAGGCCAAGGTGCTGCAAACGCTGTTCCCCAATGCAAAAACCGTCGGCATACTCTATTGTTCAGCGGAAGCAAATTCCAAGCTGCAGGCCGAGGCGTTCCGTGCTGCCGCGGAGGCAATGGGCTATTCCGTGTCCGCCTACACCTTTGCCGATTCCAACGACGTGGCGCAGATCACCGCGCAAGCCTGCGGCGAATGTGACGTGCTCTATATCCCGACTGACAATACCGCCGCGTCCAATGCCGAGCTGATCGGCAATGTCGCTTTGGAAAACAAAACGCCGATCGTCTGCGGTGAGGAAGGACTTTGCCGCAAGTGCGGTGTCGCCACGGTCTCCATCACCTACTATGAGCTCGGTCGCGTCACCGGCGAAATGGCGTATGAGATTTTGGTAAACGGTTCCGATCCCGCCACGATGGAGATTCGCTATGCGCCGTTTGATCGCAAGTACAATCCCGATCTGTGCGAAAAGCTCGGCATCACGGTGCCGGACGGCTTTACGGCGCTGTGACGACAAGATCACTTGACAGGAAGGAGGACGAGGGATGGAAGCCTATTTTGCTTCGCTGAGCCTTTTGAAGCTGCTGAAAAACATGCCCGGCGGCATCGCGCAGGGCTTGATTTGGGGGCTTATGGCGCTCGGTATCTATATCAGCTTCCGGCTGCTGGACGTAGCCGATCTGACGGTGGACGGCTCGTTCACCACGGGCGGCGCCTGCGCGGCAATGCTGATCCTGTCCGGCTGCCCCGCGTGGGTCGCGCTGCTCGTTGCGCTGCTCGCGGGCTGTCTGGCCGGCTTCGTGACGGGGCTGCTGCATACCAAGCTCGGCATTCCGGCGATCCTTTCCGGCATCCTTACACAGTTCGCCTTGTATTCGATCAATCTGCACATTATGGGCATGGCGGCGAATAAGGCAATCAGCGTTGATAAATATACGCTGATCCTGTCCTCGCGTCATATCCCGATGGCGATTCTCGTCGGCTTTCTGATCGCGCTTGCCCTGATCGCGTTGATGTATTGGTACTTCGGCACGGAGCAAGGCTCCGCTCTCCGCGCTACGGGCAGCAACCCGGCATTGGCGCGAGCGCTCGGCATTTCGGTCGATAACATGAAGCTGCTGGGGCTCACGCTGTCCAACGGCGTCGTTGCGCTTGCGGGCGGTTTGCTTGCCCAGTATCAGGGCTTTGCGGATATCAATATGGGCCGCGGCGCCATCGTCATCGGCCTTGCCGCCGTCATCATCGGTGAGGTACTCGGCCGCGCGCTGCTCGGCAAGCATCTGAACTTTTTCGGCACGTTGTCCTTCGTCGTGCTCGGCGGCGTGATCTATTATCTTGTCGTGGTGATCGTGCTGTGGCTGCGGCTCGATTCCAACGATCTGAAGCTGTTCACCGCGGTGATCGTTGCGATCTTCCTTGCGACGCCATATATCCGTGATCATGCGAAAAACTCGTTCCGCGCTGCCGCCAAGAGAGGGGAGGCGAAGCACCGTGCTTGAACTTTCCCATATTTCCAAAACGTTCAACCCCGGCACGATTCATGAAAAACATGCGATCACCGATTTATCCTTGCATCTGGCGCCCGGCGATTTCTGTACCGTGATCGGCGGCAACGGCGCGGGCAAGTCCACGCTGCTGAACGCGGTTGCCGGTGTGTGGCCGATTGACAGCGGGCGCATCCTGCTTGACGGCAACGATGTCACCGCCCTGCCGGAGCATAAGCGCGCAAAGTACATCGGCCGGGTATTCCAAGACCCCAACATGGGTACCGCCCCGAATATGCAGATCGAGGAAAACCTCGCGCTTGCCATGCGCCGCGGCAAGCCGCGTACCCTGCGTTGGGGCGTCACGCAAAAGGAACGAACCGAGTACCGGGAAAAACTGGCGTCGCTCGGCCTCGGACTTGAGGATCGCATGACGGTCAAGGTCGCTCTGCTGTCCGGCGGACAAAGGCAGGCGTTGACGCTTCTGATGGCGTCGCTGCAAAAGCCGAAGCTGCTGCTGCTCGACGAGCATACCGCGGCGCTCGATCCCGTTACCGCCGCTAAGGTGCTGGAACTGTCCGACCGCATCGTGCACGAAAACAGCCTGACCGCGCTGATGATCACGCACAACATGGCCGACGCGATCCGTCACGGCAACCGCTTGATCATGATGGATCAGGGACGTATCATTCTTGATATCGCAGGCGAGGAAAAGCAAAAGCTCACCAAGCGCGATTTGATGGAACGCTTCGCCGCCGTTGCGGGCTATGCGCTCGAAAACGATCAAACGCTGCTCACAAAGGAATAAATCTATAAAAACATGTAAAAGAGGACGCACCCGTCCTCTTTTATGTATCTCTAAAAATTAATGTATTTTTTCTAACGATATACCTTGACAGATGAGGTATCTCGTGATAATATAGGGACGAAGCAAGAGAAAAGGAGGTGGTCGGATGTCGATTGCGGCGGATCTGATTCGCGGGCATACGGAGACGATTATCTTGTCTCAGCTCATCAAGCACGACAGCTACGGCTACGAAATCAACAAGACCATCCGAACGCTGTCGGGCGGACGCTACGAATTAAAAGAGGCGACGCTGTACACGGCTTTCAGACGGCTCGAGGAGATGGGGTACATCAGCGCCTACTGGGGCGGGGAAGCGACAGGCGCGCGGCGGCGCTATTATCGCATCACCGAAGCGGGGCGTAAGGCACATGGGGAGCAGATCGCGGCTTGGAACGAAGCCGAAGCGATCATTCGAAGATTATTGGATACGGAGGGTAAGGACTATGCGTGAGCAGCTGAAAACGTATATTGACAGGCTGTTTGCCGACACCGTGCAGTCGCAACAAGCAAGGGATTTCCACGACGAGCTCTTGCAAAACACGCTCGACCGCTTTGATGACGATGTAGCGTCCGGCAAGTCCGAGCAGGAGGCTTACCGCCTTGCGGTGCTTTCGCTCGGCAACTCGGAGGAATTATTAAAGCCGTTCTATCCGCGGAGCCGCAACACCGGAGCGTTCCGCACCACGGCGATCGTGCTGTATGCGACCTGCGTCGTGCCGGTAATCCTGTTCGGCACGATGGACATTCGCCCGTCCACGCTCGGCGTTACGCTGATGTTCTGGATGGTCGCTGTTGCGACAATGCTGATGATCATGGCGGGCAAAGCAAGGCCCACGGAGGGCGCGGAAAAGGCCAAGACCCTTCGTGCCGTCGGCGTCGCATTGATCATAGCGAGTGTCACCGCCGTGTTTATCGGCGCCGGGTATGAGGAGATCCGCGTGATCCGGCTGATCCCGGTTTCCGGTGCGATCCTCGGCGTATGCGGCATGTTCTGCATGATCGCCGCCGGTATCGCGCTGCTCGTCACCGCGGGGCAAAAGGATACTGCGCGCACCGTTCCGCACGTCCCTGTGCAGCGGGAGGTGTCCGCGTCTCAATCGACGCCGCAGCCGCAGACCGAAACAGCAAGCGAAATGAAGCCCGTTATGCCAAGGGGCCTGCGCATTGCGGGCGGCATTATCAGCGCCGTCTACTGGGTGTTCGTCGTCTGCCTATTCTTCTCGGTCAGCTTTTCGACCGGCGCCTGGTATTATACATGGCTCGTGTTCGTGTTTGCCGGGGCGCTGTATGATATCGTCAGCGGCGTTGTGCGGCTTTGCTGCGGTATGGAGGGACTGCTCGATATTATCGACGGCATCCTGAGCATCATCGCAGGAGCGATGTTCTACTATCTCACCGTCACCACCGGCATGTGGATCGTCACATGGCTCGTTTTCCCGATCGAGGGCTGCATCCACGGTGTGATCGACGGTATCATCAAGTTAGCCAAAACCAGCGGAAAGGAGTCTTAACACCATGAGAAAGAGAGCTATTGCACAAATTATTGCCTGCAGCATTATCGCGTCGATTCTGACCTTCATCCTGATCGGCTGCACGGCCACCGGCATCACAAGCAGTATCGTACATGATACGGTCGATGCCATCGGCGATCCGATCAAAAAGACTGTGGAAATCACCGAAAAAGCCGTTTCGCATCTGCCGACGCCGCGAATTCGTTTGTTCGGGTGTGCGCCGATCATTACGATAGATGACAACGATCTTGTTATCGGCGATTCGACCGGTTCCGTTCCGTCCGGCTACAGCGAGGGTGACGCCGCATACGACACCGTCCCGACGACGCTTGACATCGACTGGGCCTCCGGCCGCATCTATATCGACGTTCGTGCCGATGCGCAGGGCGTACGCCTTTATGAATGTGCGGGCAGCGTGACGCCTGACCTCGCCGCAGCCGAAGCGCCGAACGACGTTGCCGATCCGAACCGCATGATCCACCGTTTCCAGAACGATACGCTGAAAATCGAGCAGTTCCGCCACGGCATAACGTGGGTCGGTGTGCATGAGACTTACCAAAAAACGCTCGTGGTCATCCTGCCTGAGACGACGCTCGATAAGCTGAACATCGACGCCGCGGCGGTGGAAATCTTTCTGAACGGCTGCAAAGCCGACCGCCTCGATCTCGACACCGCTGCCGGCAAGGTGAACGCCGTGGGCTGCACGTTTGACCGCGCAGAGATCGACTCGGCGTCTACTGAGCTGAACATGACGGACAGCAGAATCAACCGCATCGACCTTGATGTGGCGTCCGGCAAGACTTTTCTCGACCTTGTGAATACACCGGAAAAAGTGGATGTGGACAGCGCTTCCGCAAGCATTACCATGCGGCTTCCCGCAGACGCCGCGTTTACGGTGAAGATCAATTCGATTTCCGGCAGATCGGATATCGACGGCGCCTTCGGTTCGTTGTCCGTGCAGAACGGCACAACCGTCGTCAACGGCGGCGGCGCGACATTTGACTTCGATATGATGAGCGGAAATGTCACGATCGAAGCCAGACCCGAAGACCCTACCGAAACGATCACCTCCGGCGAGGGCAGCAGCTTCTGAGCAACCTGCATCACAAAAAAGCCATTCCCGCGCTTGGGAATGGCTTTTGTCGTATGGATTGTCGATCAGCCGATCTGGCTCTTGCCGCCCATATACGGACGCAGCACTTCGGGGATGCGAACCGTACCGTCGGCATTGAGATTGTTTTCAAGGAACGCGATCAGCATACGCGGCGGCGCAACGACCGTGTTGTTCAGCGTGTGCGCATAGTAGTTGCCCTTTTCCTTGTTCTTGATGCGGATGCTGAGACGGCGAGCCTGCGCGTCGCCGAGATTCGAGCAGCTGCCGACCTCAAAATATTTCTTCTGCCGCGGGGACCACGCTTCCACGTCAAGCGATTTCACCTTCAGATCGGCCAGATCGCCGGAGCAGCAGCAGAGTGTGCGCACCGGAATGTCCATCGAACGGAACAGATCGACGGTGTTGTGCCACAACTCGTCATACATCGCGTCGCTCTCCTCCGGACGGCAGACGATGATCATTTCCTGCTTTTCAAACTGGTGAATCCGGTATACGCCGCGCTCCTCGATGCCGTGCGCGCCGACCTCCTTACGGAAGCAGGGAGAGTAGGAAGTGAGCCGCTGCGGAACCTGCGATTCCTCCAAGAACGTATCCTTGAACCGGCCGATCATGCTGTGCTCGCTCGTGCCGATCAGGTACAGGTCTTCGCCCTCGATCTTGTACATCATGTTCTCCATCTCGGCAAAGCTCATGACGCCGTCCACGACCGCGCTGCGGATCATGAACGGGGGGATGCAGTAGGTATAGCCGCGGTCGATCATAAAGTCGCGCGCATAGCTGAGGATCGCGCTGTGCAGCCGCGCAATGTCGCCCATCAGATAATAGAACCCGT
>JAEEGL015758416.1_pt1 | contig 10490 bp, 7 predicted proteins | sample 9134231 | NCBI WGS metagenome assembly JAEEGL01 (sample SAMN16246548, study PRJNA631951) | gut metagenome | biome: gut microbiome; feature: rumen; material: fiber-attached | host: Bos | place: Iran: Karaj | collected 2018-10 | reverse complement strand
CTTCAAGAGTAACAAATATGCACAGTATGTTTTACGGTACAGGAAGAGCAAGTACAGGCTTTACTCTTAACCTAGGACCAAGCTTTGACACAAGTAATGTAACTGATATGGGGTATATGTTCTTCTATACAGGCTATAAAAGTACAGCATTTACTTTAGACTTAGGAGATAAGTTTGATACCAGTAACTGTACGTATATGAATTCTATGTTCTATACGGTTGGTTATAGTAACCCATCATTTACAGAACTGGATTTGGGATCAAAATTTGATACAAGTAAAGTTTATAATATGGATTATATGTTCTATGATTGTAAATATTTAACGACAATATATGCACCAACTTCGTTTGTACCTGGAACTACAACAGCTTCTAACTATATGTTTACTGGAGCTACTAACTTAGTAGGCGGAGCTGGAACAACATTTGATGCAAATCATGTCGATAAAACATATGCTCATATCGATGAAGGAACAAGTAATCCAGGATATTTTACTTCTCGAGATGTATTAAAATCTGCTATATTTAAAACAGGACCTGAAGTAAATGCTAAGATGAAGCAATTTGTTAATAGTAGTGCTACTTATAGTACAAGTGATACTACCATAACAAATATAGCAAGATATACAGGAACACCAAATAGTAGCTATTTAATAGATGCAAATATAGTATCTACATCTGATAGTAAGTATCCAATATATATGTGGTATGATTCAACAAGTACAACAATATATTGGTATAGCGAAGCAAAAAATGTGTATTATAATCCAGATTCATCTTACTTTTATTATAATTTAAGATTAATTAATTCAATATCATGCATGAATGATATAAGTAGTAAATATGTAACAAATATGTCATCTATGTTTAGAAGAACAGGTCGAAATAGTACCGTTTTCACTTTAGATTTAGGGGACAAATTTGATACAAGTAACGTAACAAATATGTATCAAATGTTTTCAGATACCGCTTTAAATTGTCCTGTATTCACGTTAAACCTTGGTAACAAGTTTGATACAAGCAACGTAACAAATATGAATGAAATGTTTTATCAAACAGGTAACAATAGTACATCATTTACTCTAGATTTAGGAGATAGCTTTGATACAAGTAATGTAACAGATATGGACCAAATGTTTAGAAACACTGGTTATAGAAACACAACATTTACTCTAGATTTAGGTGACAAATTTGATACAGGAAATGTAACAACTATGTATTCTATGTTTTATCAAGCAGGCTATAACAGTACCGTGTTTACTTTGAATTTAGGAAATAAATTTGATACGAGTAGTGTAACAAATATGCAGCAAATGTTTTTAGGCATGGGCTATAACAATACATCACTTACTCTGGATTTAGGAGACAAATTTGATACGAGTAGCGTAACAAACATGGACAGTATGTTTAAAGATTTCAACGGTACAACAATATATGCACCAAGTACATTTGTAACAACTTCTGTTACTGAATCAGGAACTATGTTTGATGATTGTATTAACCTAGTTGGTGGTGCTGGAACTACTTATAGTGATTCCAATCCAAAAGACAAAACCTATGCTCATGTTGACGGAGGAACGAGTAATCCAGGATACTTTACTTCTCTAGAATCATTAACGGGAGCTATGTTTAAGACAGGGCAAGAAGTTAATGCAAGAATGAAACAATTTATTAACTCAGGTTATAGCTATAACACGACAGATTCAACTATTAAGAAGATAGCAAGATATACCGGAACACCAAATAGTAGTTATTTAGTGGATGCTAATAAGGTATCAATAGATACATTTGCTTATCCAATATATATGTGGTATGAATCTGGGACTCAGACAATTTATTGGTATACTGAAGCCGCAATGGCATATTATAATCCTGATTCAAGTTATTTCTACGCTGATTTACGAGCATTGAATGAGCTTAATAATATGTCAGATATAAGTGCTATATATGCCAACAATTTATATTTGATGTTTAAACGTACTGGCAATAGTGGAACGACATTTACTTTGGATTTAGGAGACAATTTTGATACTAGAAATGTAACCAACATGTCTAATATGTTTAATTATACTGGTTATTACTGTACAGTGTTTACTTTAGACTTAGGAGATAAATTTGATACAAGTAATGTTACTGATATGTCCCAAATGTTCTATTATACAGGACACGAGAGTACAGTATTTACTCTTGATTTAGGGGATAAATTTGATACAAGTAAAGTAACAACAATGTTATCAATGTTTGACCATTGTGGCTACAGTAGTACAGCATTTACTACACTTGATCTAGGGCCTAAATTTAATACAAGTAATGTAACTATTATGAATAGTATGTTTAGGGTAATTCATAGCTTAGTAACGATTAAAGTACCTACTACCTTTGTTAATACTGATGTAACTAATTCAAAGAATGTGCACTTCGATTCAAGTAATCTAGTAGGTGGAGCAGGAACAGTATATAACTCATCTTATTTAGATGCATCGAGAGCTAAAATAGATGGAGGAACTAGTAACCCAGGTTACTTCACTGCAAGAAGTTAATAAAAGCACTTAATAAGTGCTTTTATTTTTTATTTATTATATAATGTTAATATGAAAGAATTTATTAAAGAATATATAAATAATGATATTAAATTAGAGAAAGAAAGAGTAATAGGAATAGCTGCTTTAATAATAGCTTTATCTGGAGTAATAGGGTGGTTATATGAAGTATTTTTCTATTATTTTGAAAGTGGATTTAAGAATATATATTTTAGAGGAGGTAACTTCTTACCTTGGATAAATATTTATGCTATGGGAGCATTACTTATAATTGGATTAACTTATAAACTTCGAAAGAAACCAATACTTGTATTACTTGTTAGTATGATTAGTACGGGAGTATTGGAACTATTAGCAGGTTACTTAGCATATGGAGTATTTCATATGGTTAAGTGTTGGGACTATAATGTAGAAAAATTTAGTGGATTTACTATTGGTGGATATGTCTGTGTAAGAAGTGTTATATGTTTTGGATTATCAGGACTTCTTCTTATTTATTTAATACTTCCAATCTTAATTAAATTATCTTTGAAGTATGATAAGAAGAAATTTATGATTGTTAGTCTAATTATATGTTCTATCTTCTTAATAGATGAGTTTTATAATCAGGTTATTACAAAAGTATTTCATCTACCTAGAGCTTCTAGGATATATAAGAAGATTGGATTCAAGTATAAATACTTTGATTACTAAGGAGCAAGTACTAAAATACTTGCTTTTTTTGCTTTTTTGAGTATAATATTAGCTCGGTGATTTTATATGGCTAAATTGAATGAAAGAGGTTTTGATGAAAACGGACTTTACCATACAAGAATTGGAATCCAAGAGACTACAAGTACAGTAGATAAATATGGTTTTGATGTTGATGGTAAATATATTTGTCGTGGAGAAAAAAGATTCTTTAATAATCGTGGATTTGAATATCGTGGAATAAACGTCTTTACTGGAAAAAAATATGATTTTAATTTCTTTGATATAGATGGATATTTCTGGAAACAATATGATGGAGAATACAAGAATAGTTATTCTAAATATAATGATGAAGGATTAGACTTATATGGTTTTGATATGAGAGGAATTCACTCAGTAACAGAATTACCATGGGATGAGTATTTATTTACTGCTGATGGTATTAATATAGCAACTAATTCTAGATATAATGCTTATGGTTATGAAAGGGATGAATACTATAAGACTCCTAGATCAATAAATGCATCTTATCCAGATACAGAAGAGTATTTAGACATGATTAAAGGATTTAATTCTATAGATAGAGTTCTATATACTATTGATAGAGAAATAGCTAAAGGTATTTTATCCGACAAACTTTTAAGAGATGAGTTCATGAGAACTTGTAGAGAATTAAAGAAAAAAGGAAAAGTTTATTCAATAAAAAAAGGCGCTTAATGCGCTTTTTTATTTGTTAAAATATATGTCTTTATTCCTGATAATATCAGCAATAGTATTCTTTAACATAATAGACATTTGTTTTGGCGTTAGAGTAGTGGTTTCTTCTACTAAAGCATTACCGGAAGATAAAACAAACCCAGTAACAATATTAGCAGCCTCTTTAGCTTGATTAGGCTCCATATATTTAGAAAATAATAAATTTAATTTAGCATGAATACTGTTACTTGTTTTTTTATAATAAGATTTTGGGCAATTATCTCCATAAATATATTTAAAAATGTTTTTATGATTGTATATATATTTATACATTTCATAAAAATTAGGAGCAGGATCATTTATATTAATATCCAATATACTTTGATAGTTATACTCCCTATAAATAGAATCCATATCGTCCATTACTTTGTTTTCAAGATCAGTAAGAACTTCATTGATGCTTTTGTAGTAATTATAGAAAGTGGTCCTACTTATATAGCATTTCTTGCATAATGACTTAACCGTAATATTTTCATATTTTTCTTCATTTAGTAAGTCTACAAGTCCATTAATAATTTCTTCTTTCATAGCTCTCACCAGTATCATTATATCAAGTTAACACTGGAAGGTAAAGTGTTAAGTAAGGAAAGGTTAACAAAAGTAACAACAAGTGTTAAAAATGTTTTTTCATTTTTTTGGCAATTGTCTCTATTTTTATAAACCCAATACATTTCTCTTTTATTCCTTATTATAATATATATGAATAGGATTCTATTTGTGAAAGGAGATAAAAATGAAAGACAAGAGAAACTATGCAGTGGACTTTTGGCGTTTTATATTCTGTATAACATTCGTCTTAGTTCACACTTACCTTATCTATCCAATGATGTATTGGCATACAGCTCCATGGATAGTTAATGGTAAACCAATGTTTTCTGGAGGTTTAGACGTTATTATTCTGTTCTATCTATTCACAGGATATTTCTTAATGCATACCTTTAGAAAACCAAAAGAAGGGTCTAAAGGAAAACCTGGAGAGGAGGCAAGTAAGTATTTAGTTGCTAGGCTTAAAGGTTTCTATCCAGCATTCTTAATATGTATGGTATTTGGATTCGTTCTTACAAACATCTACAATGAGTTTCCAGTAAAAGATTGGGGATGGATTGCTTTAGATGGTTTATGGGAATGGCTAGGTGGCGTTCCTACAGGTATGGGTATTGGTAACAATTACTACGGCTTAATGGCAGATGGAAGACATATGCTAATGAATGGACCATTATGGTTTATTCCAATGATCGTATTAGTTGGATACTTAGTATACTATGCTTTAGAAAAGGCTGAAGATTTTTCACTTCATATTTTATTCCCAGTTGGATTTATGATGGCTTATGGTTATTTCCATGTAAATGGAATTACACCAATGTGGTATAACTTCGACCTACCTGGTATAAGCCAAGCTGGTATCCAAGCATTCTTCTCAATTGGAATGGGTTGCGTATACTATGATTTAATTCAAAAATTACAAAAGAAAGACTTTAGTACTGGCAAGAAAGTTCTATTAACTATAGTTAACTTACTTGCATCTGGTGTAGTTCTATATCACATGGTATTTGGACTAAAACTTACATATATGACTATTTGTGGTCTATGTATGGTATTTGTATTCTTAGTACTATTAAACAAGGATTACTTCACAAAAGTATTAAACAGTGTAATTTGGAAATACCCTGGTAAACTTGCTTTATATATTTACATGATCCATTACCCAGTAATTGGTATGTTACATAAAGTACTTCCTGATCTAAGTTTACATATGGTTTGCTTATATACTTATTTAATTACTATCTTACTATCAGTATTATTAATGATTGTAGTAGATAACGTAATCACGCCAAAATTAAATAAGAAATAAGAATAAAAAACTCGCGAAATGCGAGTTTTTATTTGATTATTTATATATATTGATGTATACTACAAGACGGGCGAAGTGATATGAATACATTTGATGAAAAAAGAGTAGAAAAAATAAAAAGAAAGATTCTAACTTATTCACAAAAAAGATTAGAATTAATAAGAAATAATGATTTAGAGAATGCTATGATTTATTCTCGTATAATAATTCTTCTACATCAAAAAGAACAAGATATTATTGAAGGTATAGAAGATATCATGATTAAAAGAAAAGATGAGTTAGAAGAAGAAAGATCTAGATTACAGAATTCCCTAAGAGAGGCTTCTTTACTTGGAAAGATGGAAATAAAAAGAGAAATCTATAAAGTTGATGAAGCTTTAAAAGAAGATAACATAAGGGAATATGCTAGAAAAGAAAAGAATGCTAAAGTTTTAAAAAAGGAGCAGAAAGGTTAAGATCCAATATTTTAAACTTAAATGTTGAAAGAAGACATATTGTATCTGGTCGTAATGAAGAAATAACTAAAGAACTTTCTGAACAATTTAAAAGACGAGGATAAGCCAGTTATATCTATTGGCAGTAGAGTAATTGAATGTTCACGCCTTGAATTATGTTATGATTTAAAGGAAAAGAGCAGCAAAGATCGTACTAAAGTAAAAATTAGAGAAAAAACTCTTGACAAATAGATAGGTTGATGGTCTTAAAAAACATTGTAAATCGAACAGTAAAAAGAGAACTAACATTAATGTAAATTGCTTTAAATATAAGGCAATTATTGATAACATAAGTGCAATAAGGGCATTTATGTTTTTTTATGCGAAAAATTAATTTGTTTTTTAAAAATAAAATGTAAAGAGAGAAAAAATATATTAAAAAAACATTGCACGTTTATATCTAAAATGGTACGATTACTTTAGCTTAAAAATAGTGGGGAATTATATGTGGAATGAAGTTTTAGAAAATTTAGTAGTTGTTAAACGCAGTGGACAACGAGTAGATTTTAATGCTTCTAAGATAGCAATCGCTATTAAAAAGGCTTTTGATGCTGTCTATGAAGATGCTGATGAAAAAGAAGTCTACAGTGTATTTGAAAGTGTTCTTAAATACATTAATGCTAACTATGATGGAAGAAAGACAATTCAAGTAGAAGATATTCAAGATATTATTGAGAATAACCTAAAGGGACTTGGATTTACAAAAGTCTATACAGCTTTCTCTGAATATAGACAAAAACGTGCAGCATCAAGGAAAGTATTTAATGAGAAACAACAACATAAATTTGTTAAAGTAGTTGAAAATGTGGAAAACATTGATTCTTCTTTAACACCAAATAAACTTCTACATAAGCTTGGAAAGATAATCTCTTCTGAATATGCTAAATCTTATATATTAGATACTAAATATGTAAGAGCACTTGAAGAAGGGAATATTTTTATCCATAATTTAGAACTATTTTCATTAGGTTATATATCACATGTTAACTTAAAACTAGATATTAAGTTAGATGATGAATACCTAGATGAATTTTTAAGTGAATTAGTTAACTCTCAAAATGAAATTAGTGGAGAGGCAGGAATTAATAATCTAGATAAACTATTAGAGAACTATTTCTTAAATTACTATAAAAAGAGTTTATTAAGTAGTATAAAGAAATATCTAGAGATTAATGGAATACTAGAATTAGTACCATTTAAAAGAATTGAAGAAGTAGTTAATGGAATCAATGATATAGATGCTGATATTAATAACTTCAATGAATTTACTCAAAGCATTATATTAAAGAATTTCTTTAGAACTATACTTAAAGATTCTTTGGATAGTACTAATGATTATATTAATAATACTGTTTATAGAATATTTAATAATCTAAGAAGTAGTTCAAATATTAATAATGTTTATACAATCAGTATTAGTAATAGTGAATCTAAGATTAATAATATTACAAGAGATGCAATAATCACTTATCTTGGTGATAATAAGTACCTAGATAATATTCATATAGTATTCAAAATCCTACCTGGTACAGATGATGCTTATTTATCTAAAATAGCTAGTCTAATTATCAATGGAAAGAATTTATCATTATCTTTCCCTAATAATTCATTTAATAAGGATCCTAATAATGAAGTTGAATACTTCAGTAATGGAATCCGTATATTTGAGAATAACGAATATGAAAGAAAGTCTACTGGAAGAATGGTGTCTGCTAGTACTTCAATCAATATTGCAAGACTTGGTCTTAAGTATTTAAACAATAATAGTATTTCTAATTTTTATGCTGAATTAGATAGTTTACTTGATTTAACTAAGAATGAAATGTTACTTGCATTTGAAACATTAGGTAATAAGAGTAAAGAAAACTATGAAGCATTATTTACTGGTAATGTTCTAGGAGATGAAAGACTAGAACCAAATCAGAAGATTAGAAAGATTGTTAAATCTGGAATATTAAATGTTGGACTAGTTGGCCTAAAAGAATGCGTAATGTGCTTTGAAAAAGATGAAGAAAGACAATATGAATTCTTATTAGAAATACTAGAGTACTTAAATAAGAAAATGAAAGACTTTAGTAATGAGACTAAACTATGTTTCCAATTATTTGAACCAAGTAGTATAGCTTCTCGTAAGTATTTAATTGGAGTAGATAAATCTATTTATGGTATCCATAAAGGTATTACTGATAAGAATACTTATGATTTGATTGATTCAGCTAGATTTATTCCTGATAGAAAAGGTCTTGCTGAAGTACAAAAATTATTAAGTGGTGGCTCTTTAGTAACAGTAGATATTTCAAGTAAAGCTAATAATAAAAAGATTGTTGATCTTATCAAAGAACTAGTAAATGACGATGTTGGCTTTGTTAAGATGAAAGTGAGTAAATAATGAAAATAAGTGGTTTACAAAAGTTAACCCTATTAGATTATCCAACTAAAGTCGCTTGTATTATATTTACTCAAGGCTGTAACTTTAGATGTCCATATTGTCAAAATTCAGGACTTATTCCTATGGAAGGGGACTATCTAATAGAGGAAGAAGAAGTACTTAGTTACTTAAAGAAAAGAAAAGGAATAATAGATGGCCTTGTAATAAGTGGGGGAGAACCTACTGTACAAAAAGATCTAATAGATTTTATTAAGAAAGTTAAAGAATTAGGTTTCTTAGTAAAGTTAGATACTAATGGATCTAATCCAAAAGTATTAAAAGAATTACTTAGTAATGATTTAATTGACTATGTTGCTATGGATATTAAATATATACTTGATGACTATAAAGTGGTTGCTGGTGTTAAAGCTTTAGTAAACAACTTAGAAGAGAGTATTAAATTAATAAAAGAAAGCAAAATAGAGCATGAGTTTAGAACAACTATTATTAAGAATATTCATGATATAGATGTCTTATTAAAGATATGCAAATATATTGGCAAAGATGAAAATTACTATTTACAAAACTTTGAACAAAGTGAATTTGTAGTAGATAAAAGTTTAGAGTCATTTAGTAATGACGAACTAATATTAATAGAAAAGAATATAACAAAAGAATATCCTAATGTAAAAGTTAGAGGAATTAGAAGAGGAGAATAAATATGTATAAAGTAAGAAAAAGAGATGGAAAAGTAGTTCCATTTGAAATTGAAAAAATTAAGAATGCAATGATTAAAGCATTCGAAGCAGAAAAAGTTAATTATGATGAGAATGTAATAGATTTTCTAGCATTAAAAGTAACTGCTGCTTTTGAAGGTGATATTAAGGATAATATTATTGATGTTGAAGCTATTCAAGATCACGTAGAAGAAGTACTTGCTCAAGCTGGATATACAGGTGTTTCTAAAGCTTATATCTTATATCGTAAATTACATGAAAAACAAAGAGCAATGAAGTCTACTATTTTAGACTATGCTCAAGTTGTTAATAGTTATATAAACGTAACAGACTGGAGAGTTAAAGAAAACTCAACTGTTACTTATTCAGTAGGTGGATTAATCTTATCTAACTCTGGAGCTATTACTGCTAATTATTGGTTAAGTGAAGTTTATGATGAAGAAATAGCAAATGCTCATAGAAACTGTGATTTCCATATACATGACTTATCTATGTTAACAGGTTACTGTGCTGGTTGGAGCTTAAAGCAATTAATCCAAGAAGGATTGGGTGGAGTTCCAGGAAAGATTACTAGTAGTCCTGCTAAACATTTATCAACATTATGTAACCAAATGGTTAACTTCTTAGGTATCATGCAAAATGAATGGGCTGGCGCTCAAGCATTCTCATCATTTGATACATATTTAGCTCCATTTGTTAAGATTGATAACTTATCATTTAAAGAAGTTAAACAAGCTATTCAATCATTTGTATATGGTGTAAATACTCCATCTCGTTGGGGAACACAAGCACCATTTACAAATATTACATTAGACTGGGTAGTACCAAATGACTTAGCAGAACTTAACTGTATCATTGGTGGAAAAGAAGTTGATTTCAAGTATAAAGACTGTCAAAAAGAAATGGATATGGTTAATAAGGCATTCATCGAAATAATGATTGAAGGAGATGCTAATGGACGTGGTTTCCAATACCCAATTCCAACATACTCAATTACTAAAGACTATGACTGGTCAGAAACAGAAAACAATAAATTATTATTTGAAATTACAG
>JAEEGL015472635.1_pt1 | contig 10490 bp, 7 predicted proteins | sample 9134231 | NCBI WGS metagenome assembly JAEEGL01 (sample SAMN16246548, study PRJNA631951) | gut metagenome | biome: gut microbiome; feature: rumen; material: fiber-attached | host: Bos | place: Iran: Karaj | collected 2018-10 | reverse complement strand
TTTGAAGCCTTCAGTTCTTACCTCGTTTGTCATTGCCGCTATCTGATGCTCCTGTGCATCGGGCATCTTGCCCTTGGGCCATACACTCTGGCGTTCCCATGCTGACCCCATCAGGGAGCAGAAGAGAGCTAATAAAAGAAAAATTTTCCTCATATCCATAATTTTTATCTAATTCTCAACTAGCCAACAGCCAACGGCCAACAGCCAACAGCCAACGGCCAACAGCCAACATCCCCGCAAAGTTAGGCTTTTAAGTAACAGCTTCCAAACATTGCCCAGTAAAAAGTTTCCTTTTCGCCCTAGGTACGTGCCTTTAACCATTGTTTTTGAACTTAGCGGTAACTTAGCGGTACCCCTGCGGTACTTCTTGGTTGTATGAGGCCTGATTTATGTTTTCCGCAAAACTTTTTGCTGTTTCAGACAGACAGAACATCTATTGTTCGTCATATCAACAACATTTATAAAGTTAACGAATTAGACAGAGAATCAACCTGTGCAAAAATTACACAAGTTCAAATAGAGGGTAAGAGGGAGGTTAATCGTACTATTCCTTACTTTAACTTGGATATGATTATATCTGTCGGATACCGCGTTAATTCGAAGCGTGGCATAAAATTTCGTAAGTGGGCGAATCTCATCCTGAAAGACTACCTTGTCAAAGGCTATGCCGTCAACGAGCGTCTCCGCAAGGAGCAGATTGGTGAACTTCGCCAGTTGGTAGGGATGCTTGGGCGTACCATCCAGAATCAGCCCTTACTCTCCACTGATGAAAGCAACGCTCCAATAATAACGGTATCCTCTATCGTAAGGACGGCTCAAAACGTTTGGCAGACAACACCCTCGTTGCTTTGACCCTGATGATTGCGGAAAGCAAGACAGAAGAAAAGGATGTGATGGTGAAGGTTGTGGTGAACCTGATTAACCAGAGAAACGCCTGAGTAGGGGATTGTCTTACGTTGGAAGTTCTTTTCTTTCCTTTGTAGCATAGGCGTAGCGTAGAAGTAGCATAGGCCGAGGTTAGAGGTGCTGAGACCCACAGGTCAAAGGCGTAGCAAGGGGGAAGCAAGGGGGAAGCAAGGGGCATGATAGCCAGCCTAGAGCTGATTGCCCGTTTAGTTCGGCCTGACTGCCAGTCAGGTCGGAGTAGATGAAAAGGTACCCAGAAGAATTTTTTCCATGAAACTTTTTGCTGTATCAGATTCTCTTCGTATTTTTGCAGTGTATATATCGTAATCCGCACAACAAAGTGTGTTCCCTGAGCGCAGGGAGGCGATATATTTTTGTGGGTATAATAGATAGATGTATCTAATTCTTAAAGGTTCGACTCCGAAATAGTTCTACCCCAACAACGACGGAAAATCAAGAACTGGATAGAATAAAGATACGCCTGTATAGGGCGTACTTTGTTCTTTTCTAATTCTTGGTTGGCGCCTCAAAAGTTCTAGGGGTAGAACGGCGCTGGAGTCGGGTTAGAGAGGTTACGGAGTACGCTTCTTTTGTATCCACTTTTAACCAGTAACAACTCTATAAATAGTTCTACCCCGAATGAAAGAAAGAGATTTTGTCACTGCCTATAATGTATGTTGTACCCTAACCATTGGGAGGGTGCAGCTATGAGCAGTAATATCAATAAAACTGAACTCATCAGCAAGTTGCAGACCTTGGAAGGTCTCAGAAACGACGAGCGTAGTAGTCTTATTGGACTATTGTGTGAGCATAAGAAGTATGGGCTGGTGTGGGAAGATAAACCAGAGGACGTAGAGGAACGACTGCGTGATGAACTGCCTGTTCTTCGAGAAGTGAAGGACAAAGCAATATTGAGTGACGAGCCTGATGCTCCCAATCATATTCTGATAGAGGGTGATAACTTAGAGGCTCTCACAGCCCTAAGTTATACACACGAAGGAAAGATTGATGTCATATACATCGATCCTCCTTACAACACAGGTAAAAAAGACGAGTTTAAATACAATGACAAATATATTGACTCGGAGGATGATTTCAGACATTCAAAATGGCTCTCTTTTATTTCCAAACGAATTAAGCTTGCGTACCGTTTGTTGAGCGATAATGGTGTTATCTTTATCTCTATAGACGATAATGAATATGCACAATTAAAAATGCTTTGTGACAACATTTTCAATCGGAGCAGCAATCCCAAAGAATCTAACTGTTTGGGGGTATTGATATGGGATTTAGGTACAGGCACTCAAGCTGGTCATTTCACGAGAGCTCATGAATATGTATTAGTATATGCCAAGAAAAAAAGTAATATTCCAAATTTCTCTGGAGGCGATGGCGTTATTGATCATTCTGCATTAAAGAAAATTTCTAAAAAGAATCCTCCCGTTGATTATGTTTTCAAAGCTGGAACAAAGTTCATGGCTCAAGACGGAACTGAATTATCTGGAATTTGGGGCGGTTCTGAATCTACAGAGCTAATAGAAGGTAGAATGATCTGTGAGAATAAGGTCTTGAAGTATGATGTAAAGTTAAGGGCTGGTTTTGCTATGATTAACCAAATGAAATCATGGTTTAAAGGCGAATATACTCTGGACAGCAAAGGTCAACATGTTACTGAGTTCTATTTTAACTCTTCAGGTATTTTGCATTATGTGAAAGAGAAATCTATTATTAATCCTCCAACGGTAATAAAAGACGTTGCATCCACGAAAGCGGGAAGTAAAGAACTTTCAAATATTATTGGTATTAATGATTCTTTTGAATATCCAAAGCCAACTGCTTTAATCTCATGGTTAATTTCATTGCTGAATAGTCCTAAAGTAATCCTTGATTTCTTCGCAGGCTCTGGAACTACCCTCCATGCAACTATGCAACTGAATGCGGAGGACGGAGGTCACAGACAATGTATTCTTGTGACGAACAACGAGAATAACATCTGCGAGGAAGTGACCTACGAACGGAACAAGCGAGTGATTAATGGTTATTCCACTCCCAAAGGCGTTGAGGTCGAGGGCTTGAAACAGAATACACTTCGCTACTACCAAACTGACTATATCTCTCGTGACAGAACTCAGAAGAATATGAGGGATTTGGTGGCTGCTGCCACAGATCTACTTTGTATCAAGGAAGACTTGTATGACGAACAGAAGACGTTCGGACGCTTTAAGCTAAAGCCTCAACTGGCCCGCTACTTTAACAACGGTCGGAAGCACATGCTGATAGTCTATCGTGAGGAATTGATAGATGAGATTGCAGCAGAAATCAAGAACCTCGATTTTGGCAAGATGCGCTTGAAGATTTATGTATTCTCACCTGGCCGCTATGCCTTTAATGATAACTTCCGTGAAGTGGAAGACAAGGTAGAACTGGTTGCTCTGCCGGCAGCTATCTATGATGCCTATCAAAAAGTGTTGCCCAAACGAAAGGAAAAACTATTTGTGGAAGAGGAACAACAGGAAGCGGAATTCCCTTCAGATTTATTTGAAAATCAAGAGGAAGGAGGCGAATCATGAAAGAGATTAAGTATCAGCAAAAATATGTGCGCAAGTTAGTGGACGAAACCATTGACCTGTTGCGACTATCTGGACATCGGAAGACTTTGATTTTCAAAGCACCTACAGGCTCTGGCAAAACGGTAATGGCCTCGCAGATGCTGGCAGACCTAACGGAGGAGCTACAATCTCGTGGCGATAGTCCCTACCAGCAAGTGGCTTTTATTTGGATAGCCCCCAACAAACTACACCAGCAGAGCTACTTCAAGATGAAGAACTACTTCACCGAGACGCGTCTGCTGAAACCTGTAATGTATGACGAGATAGACCAAAGCGAGGGTGTGATACATCCAGGCGAAATTCTGTTCGTGAACTGGGAGAGCATCAACAAGGAGAAGAATGTGATGGTGCGTGATTCGGAGCAAAATGCCTCGCTCTATGAGATTACTCGCAGAACTCAGGAAGAACAAGGACTGCCTATCATCGTGGTAATTGACGAGGAACACTTGTTCTGGTCGAAGTCGGCAGATAAGAGTGCAAAGGTGCTCCAAAGAATTAATCCTAAGGTAGAGATACGTATCTCAGCAACCCCTAAGACAAACTCTGACCATAAAGTGACTGTTAGTCGTGAAGAAGTGGTGGGCGAAGAGATGATTAAAAAACAGGTGGTGCTGAATCCTGATATCACCAAGGGTTATAATGACGAGAACGAGCTGAACATTCACTTGATACAATGTGCTTTGGAAAAGCGTAGGTTGTTGGCAGAAGCGTATAAGAAAGAAGGAACGAACATCAATCCATTGCTTCTTATTCAGTTGCCTAACGATACTAGCGAGAGTATGACCTCTGAGGATTCTGCTATTGCAGAACAGGTAAAAAATTATTTAAGAGCTGTCAAGGACATCACAACAGACAACCAAAAATTGGCCGTTTGGCTTTCAAATGAAAAGGAAAACTTGAATGGCCTGGAAGAGCAGGATAATATGACAGAGGTGTTGTTGTTCAAACAGGCTATTGCGCTTGGATGGGACTGCCCACGTGCTGCCGTATTGCTGATATTCAGAAAGTTGCAAAGCAACCAGTTTACCATTCAGACAGTAGGTCGTATTCTTAGAATGCCAGAACAGAAGTTCTATAAGAATGACTTGCTGAATGTTGGCTATGTCTACACAGACATTAGCAAAGACCAGATACAGATTGTGGCTGAGGATATGGACTATCTGAACAAGGATGCTCTTCAAGCTATTCGTAGAGAAAACCTGAAGAATGTGGCACTAACTTCATATTATAGTGTTTATAAGAGTTCTGACCGTAATCGACTTGGACCGGACTTTAAGAAGGTATTGATAGATTGTTTCAGGGATAACTGGCTGGTGGAATGGAAGCAATACAAGTTCAGTTTCTTTGAGGAAGAGTCCACGGAATCAGAGGAGCCAGAGAACTTTGCAATGAAGAACGTAAAACTGGTTAAAGAAAAAGAAAACATAGAATTCGATGTGAGTAGCATAAGTGTTAAGGTGCCAGAGAATATCGTATTTCAAAATGAATTAGGTATCATTGATACAACAGGCCAAAAGCATGAGTTTGCAAAGAGCGCCGGTGAGATACGTCGCATCTATATAGACTATTGCCGCTCGCTTTTAGGCAGTTTCGAGAAGGCTCATAGTACAGATGTGCTGGCAGGCTATTTGCTTCAGGCAATGGAGGAACTTTTCGAAATATTCGAGACGGATGCAATGAAGGTGATTCTCTATCATGCCAACAAACCAAAGTTCACGGATATTATTGCCAGAGCACTTGCTATTTATGAGAGAACGCTCCAGGCTAGGCAGAAAAATGCAAAGGAACGAGCCTTCGAGAAATATACTTGGGAGGTGCCAGCGGAAAGACTTTATAAGGAAAGTACGCACCATGTAATGCCAGAAATGAAGGAACACGCACTACTCCCGTTTATTGAATTAAATACAGCATCAGCTCCAGAATGTCGTTTCTCGGAATTTCTTGAAGCAAATAAAGAATACATTGACTGGTGGTATAAGAACGGAGATGAAGGCAAACAACATTATAGCATTCCATATGTGAACACTAAAGGCGAGAAGTCCCTATTCTATGTTGATTTTGTGGTGAGAATGAAGAACGGAAAAGTATTTCTGTTTGACACTAAAACGGAGAATAGTGACCCAGAGGCTCCCAACAAGCACAATGCATTAATAGACTATATGAATGGCAAGGACTTACAGGGAGGCGTCATTGTAGAAAAGAATGATAACTGGTATTATTCGCCATTACATATTGATAATACAACAGATGTCAGTGGCTGGGATGCATTTTTCCCAGATCGACTATAACATAAACTAACCAATGATGACAATATGAAGAAAGGACTCGACAGGGCATTCCTGGAATACGGCATCAGGCAGCCGGACTTACAAGTGATAGCAGAACTTTGCGAGAAGCACGAATTGGATGCCGAGTGGCTGAAGGAGCAAGTATTGAAACGCTATCACGAAGCCAAGGTGGACAGGATAGAGATGGATGATGCTGCCACAGAGAAGGTAATTGACAAAGCATTGCAGAAACTGAAATAGGGAGGATAAAGTTATGCAAATACAGAAAATAAAAGCCACAAACTTCAAAACCTATCTAAGTCTTGACTTGGACTTACAAGTAGAAGACGAATGTCCCATCATTCTAATAGGTGGTAATAATGGAGGAGGAAAGACTACGCTCTTTGAGGCTATCTATGGAGCCCTATACGGATTGAATATAAAAAATAAACAGCAGTTTGAAGAGCTGTTAAATAATGGTGCTTTCGGTAAAGCTGAGCCAAGGATAGAATTGGAACTGGTTTTTACAGGTCAGGTGTTGCACCAGACGCAAAAGTATGTGTTGCGCAGGGCTTACATTCTTAATCCGGCAGGAAAGCCCGTTGAGTCTGTTTATCTGAATATGAATGGTAGTGTGTTCTCATATGGAACGGCAACTCCGCCAGCACAGAGAGTACAGAGTGAGCAACAAGTTAATAAGATTATAAAGGCCAATTTGCCTCAGGAATTAAGCCAGTACTTCTTGTTTGATGCCATGCAGTCGAGCAAATTATTGGAAGACAATGTGTTCGCTCAGATTATTCGTGACAACTTCCAGAATGTATTGGGATTCAACAAATATGTGCAGTTGAAGAAGGCGTCAGAGAAACTTCTGCAGGAACGTTCGATGCAACGTTTGAAAGCTGAGAAAGAAGTTCAGGAGTATAACAAACTCTGTGAGGACAAACAGAAGTTGGAAGATGAACTGAAGACTAATGAAGGCAATCAAGACATCATCTTCAGATATCTAACCTCGATGAAGCAGACCTATGACAAAGCCAAGCAAGGTGCAGAAGACCAAGAGCATATTCGTTTGCAAGTGCAGCAGTTGAACTCCACTATCAAGGAAACAGAGATGAAGGCTGCTGACTATGTGGAGCAGATTAAAGACTTTATCGACACCATCGAGATGAACGTGTTCCTTCCAAAATTGTCATCAAGCCTTTCGCCAGAAATAGATGCTATACGCAAGAAGAAAGAAGAATTGCGCAAAGCCTTAGAGCAACGCTATACCCTTGAAGAAGTTGAGGATATTACGAATAAGGTGATTGTCTATCTGAAAGAATTTGCCTTGATTGCACACGATGTTGAACCAAAGAATGTGGCAAACCATATACTAGCTACTCAGAAAGATTTTGTGGCCCACGATGATTATGCCTTCTTGGACGATATAGATCTGGAGGCATTAAATGGGCTGAAGAAACTGAATGCCGTCAACAACTTTATCCAGTTGGATAATCAACGCAATAGTCTAGACGAGCAAATCAAGGAACTGCCCAACTTGAGAATCCAGCGCGACACCCTTCAAAGCACGTTGACACAAGGCAGTACCAACATTATCAAGGAGTACGAAGAGAAAAAGCGAGAACTAGAAACGCTAAACAAGGAGCAGGAACGCATCAAAGGTGATATCGCTAAGATAGACGCAGATATAAAGAGCTACGATGTGCAGATACAACAAGAGCCTGATGTGAAGTATGATACGCTGATGAAACTGGTACCATTCTTTGAGGAAGTTGCCAACAATCTACTAACCAGCAAAAAAGCTCTTATTGAAGAGGAAATGAAGGAACAGTTGAATAAACTGCTGTTATCTTATCAAGGGCATATTGACAGAGTAGAGTTGTCTGACAGATTGGATAACTTCTCCATCAAGATGTATCACACGGCTGGTAACGAGATTGCGCTGAACCAGTTGAATGCTGCTTCGAAGCAGATATTCATACAGGTATTGCTAAAGGTATTGCGCAATCTGGGCGACTATAATCCACCCGTGATGATTGACACCGTGATGGGTGTGCTGGATGAAAGCAGTCGCGATGTGCTGATGGAAGAGTACTTCCCTGAATTGGCAGAGCAGACTATTCTGCTTTGTACTACATCAGAGATACGGAAAGACTCTGATTACAAGAAATTGGAGCCGTTTATCTCGAAGACCTATACATTGCATAGAAATGTTGAAGAACAGAATACCAGTGTAGAGGAAGGATATTTTGGAATACCACTATATAAATAAGGAAGAGCTATGGACATTTCATTCGATAACCTTAGACAAGCAGAAGGTATCCTTGACAATCTGAATGAAATCAAGGAAAAGTTAGAACAGCGTATCAACTTGCAGTATAAAGCTGCAGACGAAAGAAAAGTAGTTCTGACTGGTAATAAGATAATGCGTATTTGTCTGATAGTAGGCTTATATTTATCTGAAAAACGCAACGTGGATTGTCTTACGGAGATTCAACTTTCAAAGTCAAGTATTCGTATACCTTCAAGTTTCTTCACTTATTTGGAATTGAAAGATTTGTTTGGAGCCTTGCTGAAGTTGCGTTATCAAGATTTTGAAATAGATTGGGCAGATAGCCCAACTGTTTCAAGAATTATTGCATCCGAGATGTATCGTGGTAGAGACTATCTGCTCCAAGGCGAGAATCTTGACTCGTTTATGATGGTACAAACGGTAGGCGGAAGGAATCGTACTGGTGCCATTCCTGCACTTCAGCTTATGATAGGCCAGTATGATGAGGATATGGAAGCTTTGCTTGACATCAATAGTCGAAGTATTTCAAATACTCAGATACTAGTCGCTGGTACTACAGGTTCAGGAAAGACCAACTTATTGGCTGTGTTGATAAACCAATTAAGACAACTTTCTATTGAATCTCCTTATCCTGTAAACTTCTTATTGTTTGACTACAAGGGTGAATTCTCTGATCCTATGAACAATCATTGGCTGAAACTCTTTGAGGTTGATAGGAGTAGTATTCTAGATCCCATACAATCGCCTTTGCCATTTACTCCATTCAAAGATTTTAGAGACAGAGCTATTCAGGAGATAAACCTCTATGCTACAGAGATGGCAAGTGCTTTATGTGCGCTTGACAGAGCAACTATTAGCTCAAAAATGAGCAATAGATTAAGTTTGGCTATTAGTGAAGCATATAAGAAAACAAAAGGAGCGCCTATCACCTTCAAATTAATGTTGGATGAGTATCGTGATGGAATGTCTAATCCAGACAATGACGATAGTGTGACTTCAGTATTGGAACAACTTGTAAGAGCCAACTTGTTTACTGAGGAAGACAAAGTAAACATTATAAAGGACTCTTTTATTGTTAAGATGGATTCATATCCTAAGGATGGACCAATTGCTAAGGCAATTGTTTATTTCGTAATCTCCAAGTTGAATAATGTCTATGAATTGTTGGACAAACAAGCTGTTAGTGATGATTATGTAGAGATACGTCATTTCACCATCATAGATGAGGCTCATTATATGCTAAGCTTTGATAACCGTCCATTAAGGAATTTGATAGCTGTAGGAAGAAATAAGGGACTGAGCATCATCTTGGCAACACAGAATATGGATGATTTTAAGAGCAAGTCCTTTGACTTCTATGCCAATGCTCAGTATCCACTTATTATGAAGCAACAAAGCATATCTGATGGTGTACTGAGAGATATCTTTGGCGTTTCCGGTAAAGAATTCCAAGATTTGAAAGCAGCGATATCTGGATTGCAAAAAGGCGAACTGATTATCAAAGACAGCAATGCAGACCTTCTGGGTATAGGAAAGAAATGGAAGAAGATAAAGGTGAACCATTTAATCTAAGGATTCATATGGATTTTGTTAGTTTAACAATCGTATTTGTCATAAATAAGTAGCCAGTACCAATAAAGGTGCTGGCTAGATTTTACAGACATTCTGCATGAAATTGTTGCTACCTCAATGTGAATCTACGTACCCATACATTACCGCACTCAGGGTTAGCGCAGGTATATTCGATTTGCAACTCCGGTCTTCCGTCAACTATCACTAGTTGTCTGCTGGTCTCGACCATTTGACTTTTGCAGAAAAAACATAATACATTCATTTCGGATCTTTTTAATGTTAATAATATGCGATGCTCGTTACCGCGTTAATAAGCTACTAACATTGGTTCAAGACTCGAGTATAGAACAGGAATCGAGCTATTTCCTAAATGCAAAGGTAATGAAATAAAATGAAACAACCGGAATCTTTGATGCATAAATATTCTTAACTTTAACAAAACGACTTAAGTATTCCAATTAGTTATAATCTTTTTTTAGTTATATCACCTATGTCGAAGTAGTTAAGATGCCAAGTGGATCAAGGGACAATTCTTTAATCACATGAAGGCTGAGGGCAAGTCATTGGCAAGGACTTCGCAAGCTTTAGCCTGCTTTCAGGCAGCAATCACTCTGCTTCTAGCCATACTCATTTAGTATGCTTAGAGTATGGGAAGGATATAACTGATGTTTGAGTGTTGGGGACTAGAACGGGATAAGGGGAAGATTCTTTGATCACATGTGATGGCTGAAGTTTGAAACCTGAAGCCTGAATACTTTTCTAACTTAATTACGGGCAGAAATCAACTTAAATATTTTATTTTGTAAGTTGATTTTTCCTCGGAAATAAGCTGTCTTTGAA
>JAEEGL015248981.1_pt1 | contig 10490 bp, 8 predicted proteins | sample 9134231 | NCBI WGS metagenome assembly JAEEGL01 (sample SAMN16246548, study PRJNA631951) | gut metagenome | biome: gut microbiome; feature: rumen; material: fiber-attached | host: Bos | place: Iran: Karaj | collected 2018-10 | reverse complement strand
GAACATCCAGAATGTGACGCTGCGCGGCGAAGGGAAGGGGGCCACGCTGAAGATGCGGAAGGCGGACTACCACACGGCGGAATACGAGAAGGCGGAATGGCGCCATTGCGTCAGCATTCTGAGCTCTCAGAATCTTAAGATATTGAATTTGAACATGGTGGAATCCGGCGGCGACGGCATTTATCTCGGCATAGCGACGCAGAACAGTTGGCCTGAGAACATCGTCATCAAGGATGTCGTGTGCGATGGCAACAACCGTCAGGGGATCAGCGTGATTTCCGGCGTCAACGTGTTGGTGGAGAACGTGAAGATGATCAACACGAAGGGGACGGCGCCTGAGGCGGGCATCGACTTCGAGCCGAACCGCGGCAACGAGCCGATTCGCAATTTCGTCATGCGCAACTGCGAGACGCGAAACAATGCGGGGGCGGGCTATGAAATGTATCTGCCCAACATGTCGTCGGCGATCGGACCACTGGAGATCACGTTCGAAAACTGCACGGCGGTCGGCGACAGAAGAAGTCCTTTTGTTTTGATTTCGCAATCCGGTCCAGGCAAGACGATGAGCGGGCAGGTGACCGTCCGTAACTGCGAATTTCGCGATGCGGGCGGCAGTGTCAACCTCCGTGGCACAAGTCCGAACGGCTTCAAAACGCTTTTTGAGAATGTGAAAATCCGCAACTGCGCCAAGAACAGTGGAAAAAGCCCTGCGATTCTGGTCAATATCGGCCCGAAAGACGAAGAGCCCGCCGGCAATATCGAATTTCGGAACGTGACGGTGGAGGATGATTCGCAACGGGATGCGTTCTGCTTCATCGACGGCGGCCGTCAAGGCGGCTTGGAAAAGATTTCCGGCTCTGTCACGGCTATTATAAAAGGTAAGAAAAACGTGATGGAATTTTCGGATGAATGGGCGAAGGCGACATATCCGAAACTGGTTGTCCATCCCGTCGATCCTTTCGACATGATCGGAAAGACGTTGGAGCCTTTGAACCCGCAGGCGGTCATGAAGGAAAGCAAGCTTGCGGATCTGCGGTTGCGTCATACGGGCGAATACCTGTTCTACGCGAAGGCGGGCGAGACGATCCGTTTCACCGTTGAATACGGGCAGCTTGTGAAACTGGAAGGCAACAAGGCCTCCATTAACTACATGACGCCTTCCGGCCAAAAGGCGGCGTTGGAACCTATTCTGTTCAAGACGGTTGCGGAACGCGTCATCGCGAATGTGCCTGAAACGGGCATTTACACGGTAAGCGTCGACGCGGGGCGCAATTGGTCGCGGCTGATCAAGAGCGATCATCCCGTCGTATCGCTCGTTGAGCCGTTCCCGAACAATTTTGTAGCCGGAAAAGGCAATCGCTTCTTCTACGTTCCGGAGGGGACGGAAAAATTCGCTGTCTGTTTCCGCGGCGACGGCGTCGAAGGATTGAAGGCGACGGTTTTCGCTCCGGACGGCAGCCAGATATGGCAGAAGGACGACATTTCGCGCACGGAGCAATGTTTCGTAGACGGTGAACTGGCCAAGAAGGGCGGCGTGTTCCGTATGTTCATCGAGGCTCCGACACATCTGGCGTGCATCGAAGATCATTTCGTGCGGCTGGAGGGCGTTGCGCCATTTGTCGCGGCGGATGCGGCGTTTGTTATGAAAGCCGTTGATAAGAAATAAGTTAAGTTATATCAGGAGATGATTATGTCAGACACGATTTCAAATCTTTTTCATGGTGAAGGCAATCCGCGCAATTCAGAAGGAGCATTCGTGGAATTGAAAGACGGACGGATTCTGTTCGCCTATACGCGTTACAAAGGCAACAGTTGGGCGGATGCCGCAACGGCGGACATCGTCGGAAGAGTTTCCGCTGATGGCGGCCGTACATGGGGCGATTGGAAACTGATTTTCGCGAATCGTGCGCAGAATGTCATGAGCGTGTCGTTACTGCGGTTGCAGGATGGCCGAATTGCTCTTATCTTTTTGGAAAAGAGCTGGTTGGAACGCATTCCGAAACTTCGTCGGAACGTACAGGACAAAGGAATTTTGGACTGCCGCCCGTGGATCAGTTATTCTTCCGACGAAGGCGAGACGTGGACGGAACCCGTTGATATCTGCGAATATCCGCCGATTTACATCGTCGTGAACAACGACCGTCTCGTGCAGTTGTCAAGCGGCCGTCTGATTCTGCCGATGGCGATTCACCACAAGACCAGCCCGAACATCAAAGATGATCAAGTGCTTGGCGAAAGCAACCACAACCGTTCGGAGACGTTCTTCTTCCTGTCCGACGATGGCGGCGCGAATTGGCGCGAAGCAAAACAATGCTGCTATCCGCCGCAATGGCTGACGTCCGGTCTGCGCGAACCAGGCGTCGTGGAATTGAAGGATGGTCGCGTCATGGCATGGTTCAGAACGAACGCTGACCATCAATACAAGGCGTTTTCGTCCGATGGTGGCGAAAGTTGGACGCAAGCCGTTCCCGCGCCGGAATTTCCGTCCAACGAATCACCGTTGTCCATTAAACGCGATCCAGCAAGTGGCGATTTGGTCGCCGTTTGGAGCGATTTGGATCCACGTTGGGGCATCAAGCCGACGCCTGAAAGTTGGTTCCGCACACCGCTCGTCATCGCCCGCAGTTCGGACGACGGCGAGACATGGCATGATCATCGCATCTTGGAAGGCGAGCCCGACCATGGCTTCTGCTACATCGCCATGCTGTTCACGCAAGGCGGCCTGCTATTGGCCTACTGCTGTGGCGGTGGCAAGGGATGCGCCGTCCTGCAGGATCTGAGAATCCGTCGGATTGAGTGGAAGTAGTTGTGTTCTAGAAAACTAGAAGCCTAGAAATCTAGTAAAAAATGAATACCAAACCGAACATCCTGTTGATCATGGCGGATCAGATGCGGCGGGACGCCGTCGGCGTCAACCGGCCAGATTTCGCCCATACGCCGCATCTGGACCAATTGTCGAGAGAAGGAATCAATTTCACGCATGCCTACACATCCTGTCCGTCATGCATCGCGGCGAGAGCGTCTTTAATGACAGGCTTGAAGCCGTCACGACATGGGTTTACGGGATATGATGCGAATCCGGAATGGCGCTATCCCGTCACGTTGGCGGGAACGTTGGCGCAGGCGGGATACCATACTCAATGTGTCGGCAAGATGCATGTGGAACCGGCCCGTGCGTTGATGGGCTACCACAATGTCGTGCTTCATGACGGCTTTTTGCATGACAAACGCCGTAAGTACCGTGATCCTATTGAATATGACGATTATCTCCAAGACTTGCGGCGGGAGCTTGGCCCGACTGCCGACATCATGGACGACGGGCCAGGCTGCAACGGCTATGCCGTTCGCTGCTGGCCATGGGATGAACGACTGCATCCAACGTCGTGGGTGACGTCCAAAAGCATTGAGTTCCTTCGTCGCCGTGATCCGTCCAAGCCGTTCTTTCTGAAGGTTTCCTATCATCGACCGCATACGCCGTACGATCCGCCGATGTCCTATTTTTCGATGTATGAAGGCCGTCCCATGCCACTGCCGATTCATAGCGACTGGTCGTCGTTCCTTTCAACCTATACAGGACTGGACTGTCCGATTCCGAAAGAGCCGTTTTTCATTGACCGAGCACGGCGGGCATACTGCGCATTGGTCACACAGATTGATTTCGAACTGAATCGTCTGTTTACGGAACTCCTTGATCTGAAGTTGCTTGACAATACAGTCATCCTGTTTCTCTCCGACCACGGCGACATGTTGTACGACCACGGAGTCGTCCGAAAATCGCTTCCGTTCGAGGCGTCGGCAGGCATTCCATTGATCATTCGCCTGCCGCGGACGCTTGGCTTCCATGGTGCGGGAACGGTGGATGAACGGACGGTCGAACTGCGGGACATATTCCCCACGGTTTGCGCAATGGCGGACTTGCCGATTCCAGAAGGCCTTGACGGACTGAATCTTATGGACAATACGGCTTGTCGCGATTATCTCCATGGCGAACATACGGCGGGAGCGCTTTCCAATCAATGGCTGACGGATGGAAAGGAGAAATACTGCTGGTTCAGCCAAAGCGGCCGCGAATTGCTGTTCGATTTGGCGTCCGATCCGCAGGAATTGCATGATTTGGCGGCGGAGCGTCCGAATCGCATTGCGTTGTGGCGCAACAGGTTGGCGGCTGAATTGGCAAATCGTCCAGAAGGCTATGTCGTCGATGGGAACCTGCAGATTGGCTGTCGTCCCATGTCGTCGTTGCCATGGGCGGGCAGGGGATGCTGACGTTCAACATGCGGAAACGTTATGAAACATCGATTTTCATGCATAAAAATAATGCGTTGATTGGCAAAAATAAAATAGATAGGTTATATTATTAGTTTCGTCATCCTAAAGGATGTCGCTCCAATGTTCCCAATGGAGTGGAAAAAGACAACCGAAATTAAAAGCGGGGCGTTTCGCCAGCTGGCCATGGGAAGCGGCGCAAGTCGTGGCGGCGGCGTGAAAGCGTCCAAAAGGAAAAGGTAGAAAATGGAAAAAACCACCATCATGTCGTTGCTGGACGCCGGCGTGCATTTCGGCCACAAGACGCGTCGTTGGAACCCGAAAATGAAGCCGTACATTTACGGCACACGCAACGGCATCACCATCTTCGATCTGAAGATCACGATGTACCGTCTGGCGGAAGCATGCGACTTCTTGCATGACGTCGCCGCGAAGGGCGGCCAGATCCTGTTCGTCGGTGCGAAGCGCCAGGCTCAGGAATGCGTTCGCGACATCGCTGAACGCCTGAACATGCCGTACATGTGCGACCGTTGGCTCGGCGGCACGCTGACGAATCAGAAAGTCGTTCTGACCCGTATCAAATACATGAAGAAATTGCAGGCTCAGGAAGCCGACGGCAGCCTGGACAACCTCCCGAAGAAGGAAGTCGCCGGTCTGCGCCGTGACTTGGTCAAACTGCAGACGACGTTGGGCGGTATCGCCGATTTGACGAAACTGCCGGACGCCATGGTCGTCGTTGACGTCGCCCGCGAGCACATCGCCGTCGCGGAAGCCCATCGTCTCGGCATCCCCGTGGTCGCCATCGTCGATTCCAACTGCAATCCGGATCTCGTTGACTATGTGGTTCCTGGCAATGACGACGCCTTGCGCTCCATCAAAGTTCTGATGGACACGATGGCCGCGTCCATTGAAGACGGTCTGCATGAAATCAAGCGTGAAGAAGCTCCTGCGAACGCTCCTGACAAAGACGAAGCCCCTGCAGAAGCCGCCGCTGAAGAGAAATAATTATTAATAAGGTAGGCGGGGCGAAAGTCCCGCCTGAAACCATATCAAACGGTCGGAAAGACCGCAAGAGGAGAAAATAAATGGCTATTACCGCTACGATGGTGAATGAACTCCGCCAGAAGGCTGGCGTTGGTTTGATGGACTGCAAAAAGGCTCTGGTTGCCACGAACGGCGACATGGACGCCGCCATGGAATATCTGCGCAAGGCCGGTATTGCGAAGGCTGACAAGAAGGCCGGTCGTTCCGCCAGTGAAGGCGTTGTCGAGACGTTGATCGAAGGCAAGACTGGCGTCGCCGTCGAAATCCTGTGCGAAACGGACTTCGTCGCCCGCACAGACGCTTTCAAAGACTTCTGCAAATATGTCGCCCGCACCGCGATGGCGATGGATGCCGACGGTGACATCAGCGAGAAGCTGGCCGCCGCGACGGAAGAAGAGATGAAGGTCCTCATCGGCAAGCTCGGCGAGAACATGCACGTCCGCCGCGCCGTCCGCTGGACCACCAACGGCATCATCAAGGAATACAAGCACCACCAGGGCGGCCCCTTCTACGGCGTCATGGTTGACCTCGAAGGCGAATATACCGACGAACTGGCCATGGATGTCTGCCTGCATATCACGGCCAACGCCCCGAGTTATGTGACGTCCAAGGACGTTCCCGAATCCGTCATCGCGAAGGAACGCGAAATCGCCGCCGCTCTGCCTGAACTGCAGGGCAAGCCCGAAAAGATCCTCGAAGGCATCCTTCGCGGCAAAATCAACAAATTCTTCACGACTGCCTGCTTGATGGACCAGCCGTGGATCAACGACGAAAAGACCACTCTGGCGAAGGTCGCCCCGAAACTGGTTGTGAAACGCTTCATCCGCTGGCAGGTCGGCGAAGAAGTGAAGTAATTCGGTCTTCACGTTTTCTATAATCTTTTCAAGGCCTGTGCGGGTTCTTTTCGCACAGGCCTTGTCTTTATCTATCTTTCGTCCATTTCGTCTCTTAAATAGGAGTATAGTTGATGGCCAGAAGAAATGACTTCCATGCGCCGCATCATGAAGACAACCGTCGTGGGGCGCGGCGTGAAGACGGTCGCCGTTATGACGGCAATGGCCGCCGATATGGCGCTGATATCCGGAATGAAGGACGGCGTGTCGCCCGCATGGGTGATCGGATCCAAATCCATTATACGTGCTTCGACAAAGACGGAAATAAGCTTGAAACGACGCATGACGGCGGTCCCGCGCCGACTATCAGATTGGGTGGCGGTGATGTCTTAAAAGCTCTGGAAAAGGCGTTTGCAGGCATGGCGGCAGGCGAGCGGAAGATTGTCACGCTACAACCGAAGGACGCGTTTCCGTATGATGAAGATCTGCTCATTGAAGTCACGCCAGAAAAGTGGCAGTTGGAAGAGCCGCCTGAAGTCGGCATGACCATCGACGTGTTGGACGCGCCGGACGATGTGGCAGACGAAGACGTGGACGAAGATGACATCATGCAGGGCGTCGTCATCGAAGTGAACGACGGCACGGCGTTGGTCGATTGTAACCATCCATTGGCTGGCAAGACGTTGACGTTCGAACTGGAACTCGTCAAGATCCTTTGATCGGAACATCGGGCAGTTGATAACCTTCGAAACAGCCAATATATGCATAAACTTGAATATCTCGACGTTGAGATTGACAAAACTAGGGATAAATTATAGTGTTGCGGCGAAGAGAAGGAAAAAGAGGCTTTTTAGTCGATTGATATGCTGGTTGGCGTTTTCATTCTCATTGCGGTCGGTCTGATCTGGACATTGACGGGCGTCGTCATGGGCGGCGCCAAGAAACACGGCATCGACTCGTCGCTGATGCAGTTGATGTCCAGTCTGCTGACGCTTGTCGTCAGTGGCCTGCTGATTCTCCTTAAAGTCTTTCCGCAGATGGATGTATCCCGAAATACAGGTATTTATGCATTCATCATGTATTTCCTCGTGGGCGCGTCCGGATATCTGTTGAACGAGACGATGGCACGTGCCATGGAACGCGGCCCAAACGGTTTGGTATGGGGGATCTTGCAATCTGGAACGGTCATTCCGTTCATCGTCGGCGTCCTGTTCCATCATGTTCCCGCTCCGCTGATGCGAATTGGCGGCATGGCGATGATTCTTTTGGCATTGTTGCTCATGTCTGGCGACCGACATGACGGTGCGCAGAAAACAGACGGCAAGTCCTGGCTGTTTCTTTCATTCATGGCGTTCTTGATCTGCGGTTTACAGCAGACCATCAACAACGAGCCGAGTTATTCGGAGGAGATCCGCCATGGCGTCCATTCCGTCTATCGCTGTTTCTTCATGGGAATTGGCAGCATCCTTTCGGCAATCTACGGGCAACTGCGCCGAGGTAGCTTCAAATCATTGCGTGAGAACATGAAAAACAATTTCAGACTGCCGATTTTCTGGCTGTTTTCGTTTGGCGAGAAAGCCATCGGCATTTGGGGAACGCTGTATCTGACATTCAACGGGATGGACCGGATGGCGAAACTGGGCTTTGGCGCCATCTCCTATCCGATCATGGTCGTGAGTTGCATAGCAGGCTTTTCATTATACAGCATGGTCGTACTGCGAGAAAAATGCACATGGAAATCCGCGACAGGGCTACTATGCTGCGTTTTGGGAATCATCGGGCTTAGCCTTTAAATACGGTAGAATCAAATGAATATGCTGAATATCATGCTGGTGGCGACTGGAACTGCCGAACTGACGAAACTGACGCTTGTGCAGGATTTGGCGGCCGTCATGCTGGTGGCTGGAATCGTCGCCGCGCTGTTCCATCTGCTCGGCTGGCCGAAAGTCATCGGCTACATCGTCGCCGGTTCGCTGATGCGGATGAAATTCTTCAACAACCTGTTGATCAGTAATGAAGAAAGCATCAACGTGCTGGCCAATCTGGGCATTATTTTCCTTATGTTCACGCTTGGATTGGAGCTGAACATCCGCAAGCTGCGAAAGCTCGGGCGGACTGTTTTCCCCGCCGCCATCTATGATCTAGGCATGATGATTCTCATCGGCTATGTCGTTGGACGGCAGATTCTTGGATGGGACACCATCCCAAGTCTCTTCCTGGGCGGCGTCATCTGCGACTCATCCACGACGTTGCTGGCCAAGAGTCTGGATGAAATGGGCTGCTCCAAGGAGAAATTCGCCTCCGTCATCTTCGGGACGACCATCAGCGAAGACGTGCTGACCATCGGCATCATGGCGATTCTGACCGGTCTTGGCATGACGGGCCGCTTCCAGGCCGGAGAATTGGCCAAGCAGTTGGGGCTGTTGGGGTTGTTCCTAACGGGCGTGTTTATTTTCGGCCTTCTGCTGCTACCGCCATTTTTGAACAAAATGCTGAGCCGCTTGCAGGACGAGGAGACGCTGCTGATCATCATCATGGGCGTGACGTTCGGCATTTCGCTGATTGCGGAGCGGATGAACTTCAGCCTGGCCCTCGGGGCGTTTCTCGTCGGCGCCATCATTTCGGAGTCGAAAGTTCGCAAACGTGTGAACAAGAACACCGTAGGCGTCCGCTGCATGTTCAGCGCGATGTTTTTCGTGACGATCGGCCTGATGGTGAATCCCGTCCAGATGTGGGAGCATAAATGGACGATTCTGCTGCTGACGGCGGTGGTGATCGTCGGCAAGAGCCTCAACAGCCTTGCAAGCTGTCTGTTGACGGGGCAGACGTTCCGTGATTCGCTGCAGATCGGCGTCGGTCTCGCGCAGATTGGCGATTTCGCCTATCTTGTTGCGCTGATGGGAATTAGATTGACAAACGGCGCCGAACCGTATCCCGCGATGTACCAGGTGGCCGTCGGCGTGTCCATCATCACGACGTTGATCAATCCGTTCATCCTGCGCAAGACCGGCGTGTTTGCCGACTGGCTGTTCGGCCATTTCCCGCTCTCCATGCAGAACGGCATGAAGAACTACACGGCGTGGAGCAACCGTACGGGGCGGGAGCTTGTTTCGAAGAACCATCTCCATCAGTTTGGATGGCATTTCATGCTGTTCGCCCTGAACATGGTGCTGATCGCCGTCGTCTTTCTCGTGGCGGATTATCTGAAGGGCGTGACAAGCCTGTGGGACAGGTTGCCGACATGGATTCTGGAATACAAGGTGGTGGCGCTGTGGGCTGTCGCAAGCATTCTGTCCATCCCGATGTTCCTGAACGGCGCATGGCTTGGAAGTCGTTTGGGCCGAGATATTTCCGGTGCCTCCAGCCAGAACTTCGCGGAGACGCAGTGGGTCGTCAGCCTGCGGCGGATCATCCGCACGACGGTTCGTTTCATCACGTTGGGGCTGTTGCTTCTGGAATATACGTTCCTCAGCAGCCTGCTTGTGTTCAACTGGTACATGTTCATCGGAATGCTTGTCATTTTCATGCTCGCGTATATCATCTGGCACGACCAGTTCAAGACACTGGCGACGGATGCGCAGGACACGCTGAATTCACTGATGAACGGCGAAGACGACGGGCGGGACGAAGTGGAGAGCGTCCTGCTGTTTTCGAACCACGAGTTCCACCTGAAGGTTCCGAAAACATCCGGTTGCATCGACATCCCGTTCAACCAGTTGCATTTGCGTAACCAGACCGGCGCGACTGTCTCTCGTATCGTCCGCAAGGACGGGACGAAATTGAACAATCCGGGCGCGAACGCCTCCTTCCAGGCGGAGGACGACGTGTATTTCCTTGGAGACGAAGCCGTTGAAAAGAAGACAAAGGAATTCCTTGCGAAGACGGAGCGGCCCGTCTATGAAGAGTCTTTGTCTAATCTGTTGCAGCTGCACATTGAGGAGATTGAAGTTCCGGAGAAATCGCAGGTCTGTTTCAAGACGCTTCGTGAACTGCGGTTGCGCAACCTAACTGGCGTAACGGTGGCGCGAATTGTCCGCAACGGCATGGCGCTGAAAGGCTTGCCTGGCCCGGAAGACCGTTTCGAACCGCATGACAAAGTCTCCGTCATGGGCACGGACGAACAGATCGCCTCCGTCAAGAAGGTCATCAAGCTGACATTGGGGTAGAGGGGGTGGCGTGGTGCGTCCCCCCGTTGTAGCGACGGCGTCCCCGCCGTCGGGCTGTAGCGCCGGCGAGATGCCTGCGTCCTACGGCTTCCGCCGTAGGCACTTGGACAGAAGTACATCTATCTCTTGCGAGAAAAATAACTTACGCCTTGGCTGTCAAGGCCGCTGTCATGTACTGGCT
>JAEEGL015164464.1_pt1 | contig 10490 bp, 13 predicted proteins | sample 9134231 | NCBI WGS metagenome assembly JAEEGL01 (sample SAMN16246548, study PRJNA631951) | gut metagenome | biome: gut microbiome; feature: rumen; material: fiber-attached | host: Bos | place: Iran: Karaj | collected 2018-10 | reverse complement strand
TATAACTTTTACTCTTTTCGGTTACTCCTCCATTTATTTCTTTCTGTGTTATATTAGTTATTTCTACTTTTCAAGTAGAATCTATTGAGGCTCTCCCATTAATTGTTAACTCTTGAGCAAGTAACGCATATCCGACAGTCATTATACATACTAACGAACTTAGTATTCCAATTAATACTTTTTTCTTATCTTTCATGAATATTCTCCTTCTATTTTTATTTATAATATAATTATACCCCCCATTTCTAAAAATCAACAAAAAAAGTGCAGGAACCCCCACACTTTACACACCCTTGTAAATACGTAAATTAAATTTTTTTGATTAATTTAATATTCTTTGATGACAAATATTATCTTTTGTTAAGACTTCGAATTTGTAACCACTGTCTATTCCATATTTAACAATACTTTCTATTGCTTCACTAGTATGTTTTTTAATATCATGCATTAATACTACATTTCCTCTTGATTTTGATAAACCATTAATAACGTAGTTATATTCTACTTTTGGATCTGTTGTTTCTCCAGCATCACCTGATATAATATTCCAATCGAAATATCCATATCCTTTTTCTTCTACTTCTCTAGCAAGTTGGGTCATAATACCTTGTTTATACTTTCTTGAGACGGTATTAGAACTTCCACCCGGGAATCTTATTAATTCTGATTTTTTTCCAGTTATTTTTTCTACTCTACTAGCTACTGTATTCATATCTTTCCAGAATGCTTCGCTAGATCTATAAATAATTCCATATTCATGTGATGAAGAGTGAAGACCTATTGCGTGTCCTTCGTCAAATTCTCTTTTTATTAATTCATCTGGTCCAGCACTTGTTACAAAGAATGTTGCTTTAACATTATACTTTTTCAATACATCAAGTATTACTGGGGTAAAATATGAATTTGGTCCATCATCAAACGTTAAATATATAACACCAGCATCTCCACATGTTAATTCTGATACTGTCCTTTTTGTTACCTTTACAGTTCTAGTTTCAGTAGCTTCATTCCCTGCTTTGTCTTTTACTGTATATTTTAATTCATATGTTCCTATTTTTGAAGTATCTACTGTTCCTTCAACTTTAATTTCCTTTGTTAAATCTCCATCTACTTCATCAGTTGCTTCAGCTCCTGGATCTGTATATTTAGAATTTACAGTTACATTAGTACTTTTGGTACCTTTTAGTTTGATTTTTGGGGCTTCTTTATCTACTATCTTAAAAATTGCTTTCTTTTCTTGACTAAAAATATATTTTTTACATACATAAGTAATTTCTTGTTCTCCTAATTTCTCTACATCAATATCATTTTTAGCTTTTACTTTCCAATCAGAGCTTAGAAAACTACATTTACCATTTGGTAATTTATATTCCTTATCTTTGTACGCTACTTCTATTGGGTTATCATCCTCTGATACTCTGACAGTTAATAATGAATTACCTATAAAGTATACTCCTACTGCGATTAATATTAGTATAATAAATATTACTAATAAAACTATTTTTACTTTTATTTTTCTTTTCATACTACAACCTCTACTACTATTATTTTTTTACTATCCTTTCCTTACTATTTTCTATATTATTATAACACTTTATGGGAAATATTTAAATATTAATTGTAATTTATTTTAACATTTTCCAAATTTCTTCTTTAAAGCCAATTAAGACATCATTTTCTGTTATTAACAAAGGTCTTTTTATTAACATACCATCGGTTTCTAATAATAATAATTTTTCTTCTTTAGACATTGTTTTTAATTTATCTTTTAAATTGAGTTCTCTATATTTGATACCACTTGTATTGAAAAATTTATTTATATCTTGATTACTTAAATCTATCCATGATGCTAGTTCTTTTTTAGTTGGATTATTAATTATTATGTTCCTTTCTGTGTATTTTATGTTGTTTGAATCTAAAAACTTTTTTGCTTTCTTGCATGTTGAACACTTTGGATATTCTAAAAATAACATTTTATCACTTCCTATAGTGATTTTATCAAAATAAATTATTTAAAAAAATACTATAAAATTAATTAATTTTATGCTATAATTACTTTTGGAAATCCTTGACGATATAAATACTTCTTATTATATTATTATTTTTTTATTTTTCGAATTTTCTCTTAATCTCAAGGGTTTCCTTATTATGAAAAAAATGAATCAGACTAAAGCTGGTTCATTTTTTATTTCCTATTCTATTAAATGGAAAAATTGTTAATTTTGTTTTACCTTCTATTTGTTTTTTTGAAAAAGTTCCTACATATCTACTATCTAATGAATCTTCTCTGTTATCACCCATTACAAAGTATTCTCCCTCAGGTATTTCATTTTCTCCTGTTATATCTTTAAGATTAAAATCCTTTGTCTTTTTATCACTATCTAGAAAATCTTCTTTATAATATTTACCATTTATATAAAGTTTATTATCCTTATACTCGATTGATTCTCCTGGTAATCCAATTACTCTTTTTATTATATATTTATTATCATATTTAACTACTACTATATCAAACCTTTTTATTTCATTAAATTTATAATTAACTTTATTTAATATCATTATATCATTATTATGGAGTGTACTCATCATTGAACTTCCATGTACTTGTACAGGGGCAATTAAATAGGTTTTTACTAATAATACTGTTATTAATATTATTAAATATGGTAATAATTCCAAAATTGTCTCTTTTAGATTTTTGTTTATTTTTTCTTCCTTTATATCCTTTTCCATAACAAAAATAAGGCATCTTTGACGCCTTATTCTCCACCTCTTTCTTTAATTCTGTATTGACCTGCCATGTCTCTTAAGAAATTTAATTTAGCACGTCTTACTTTACCTTTCTTAACTACAGCGATTGCAGCAATTTTAGGTGAGTGTACTGGGAAGATTCTTTCTACTCCAACACCATATGATACTTTTCTAACTGTGAAAGTTTCACTTACTCCTCCACCTTTACGAGCAATTACAGTACCTTCAAAGGCTTGGATTCTTTCTCTTTTTCCTTCAATAATTTTTACATCAACTCTAACTGTATCTCCAACTCTAAATTCTGGAATGTTAGGATTGATTTGTTTTTTAGTAATTTTATCAATTACGTTCATGATATCTCTCCTTTTCTATTAAATCGATCATAAATGTAATTATTCAGCGGATCAACGTTTATGATTTTAGCATATTATTTTATGAAAATCAATACCTTAATTATGCTTTAAATCCACCGCCACTTTTTCCTCCATCTGAATTACCGATTTTTTTATTTGGATGTTGTTGTTGGTATTTTATTAATTTGTCTTTTTTATCAACATCAAAGCAAAACTTTTCTTGATCAATTCCAAATCTATTTCCAACAATTATTAGCCCTCTTTTTACTTGGGAAATTAATTCTGGTGTAGATTTTATTGGAACATTAGGATTTGCACTTTTTTTTTGGTTTATTTTTACTACTTCTTTTAAGACTGTATTTATTATTTCCTCTCTAAGGGAATTAAACGATTCTCCCTTATAATTTGGTTCTGACCCATAACCAACCCAGTTATCTATTACTCCACATAGAATGGGAGGTTTATGAATTCTAGATACTACTTCTTTATTTTCTTCTTTTATTTCTTCCAGGATTGCAACATAATCAGCTAGATGTTCTGTATCAGAATATATAACAATTGTATCATCCGCAGTTCCCCCTGAATCAAACTTAAAATCAAATGGAAGTTTATTCTTTAAACATTTTTTTAAAAATGCTGTGCACATAAAGTAGCAATCAGTTCCTTCGGTATTTAAGTATAGGCGGTGTTCTGTATTCATGCGGTTTTCATCTTCCATTAGTGGCCACGATTTGACATAATCCCAAAATGATTCACCTAATACGTTATACCAATAATGGCGAATTAAATCATTATTATGAGTTATACCATTTATTTCTTGAAACGATTTTACATCAGGAACTGTTCTCATTGATTCCACTAACTGATAATAATCATTATCAATTTTTTGAGGATATTTGTTAATAAAAGATGTTATTTCATCAATACTTTTACTTGTTATTTTGTCTTTCCAAGAATTAAACAATACAGAATAAAATTCATCTCTAGTTGTTAAAACCCAATTCATCCACATTTTTTCTTCTTCTTCAGTTAATGTTTCATCTTCATTATAATATTGAAATTTTAGATAATTGTTTATATCTTGACCGCTTAAATACATATTTAATAATTTTTCTGCCACTTCATCGGTTAAAGGATTATTTATTGAATTATATAAATTGTTAATATCTACCATACTATCCATCCGCCTATCTACTTTTTCCTGTAGTTTTTTCTTCATTAAAGTTTCTATTCATTTGTTCAGCAATAACATATTGCATTCTAAGTTTTAACTCATCTTCTAAAATATCTATCTTTTTTTCGATTAATTCTAATTTTTCTTGCTCTATGTATTTTTTATATTTATTAATAATTTCCATTCTTAATTTTTCAGCTTCATTTAAAGCAAGTTCTAAACCATCAGATGTAGAAGCATCATCGTTTTCATATACAAAAGAAATCAAATTTATTAGGCTATTGAATTTATGTTTAATTTTTCTATCTACTATTTTTTCAATTAAACTTGGATTTATAATTATCATACTATTAACATTAATAGCATTGGTAAATCTAACATTTTGCTTAGGATGTACTTGATATCCTCTTAATTTGTCATATTCAAAATATTTAATTGCTTTTGAATCTTTACTTTTAATAACTAGAAATCTTCTATCAATTGCCATAATTACACCTACTTTTCTAATAAATCTGGACGTCTTTGTTTTGTTCTTTTTAACTGTTCTTCGTATCTATACTCTTCTATTTTCTTGTGATCTCCACTAAGTAGTACATCAGGGACTTCCATACCATTATATACTCGAGGTTTAGTATATGTTGGATAATCTAATAAATTATTATTGAACGAATCATTTAAATGTGATTCTTTATCAATTACTCCATCTAATAGTCGAACAATAGAATCAGTGATAACCATACTAGGAATTTCTCCACCTGTTAATACGTAGTCGCCAATACTTAACTCTAAGTCTACTACACTTCTGATACGTTCGTCAAACCCTTCATAATGACCGCATATCAAAATAATATGTTTTTCATTACTTAAATTATATGCTTTTTCTTGTTTATAAACCTCTCCATCTGGTGTTAATAGTATTACTTTAGTGTAGTCTTTTTTTAAATCATTAACAGCATCTATTATCGGTTGTGGAGTTAAGACCATTCCACTTCCTCCACCATAAGGTGTATCATCTACTTTTTTATGTGGATCTTTTGAATAGTCTCTAAAATTAATAATGTTTATAGTAACCTGTTGCTTTTCTATAGCTCGTTTAATTATAGAATTTTCTAAAAATCCATCAAACATACTTGGAAAAAGTGTTAGTATATCAATTCTCATGAAAATAACCCCTCTACTGTTTCTAAAATTAATTTTTTTTCATCATTTTTTACTTCTTTAATAAAGTCTTTGTGGAATGGTACTTTTACAATACCATTAGTAGTTTCTACATCCATTATCCTTCTTTTAGGATCTATTAAATAAATATTACTTACAGCTCCTTTTAATGCGTTACCTACATATACACTAAAACCTATTAAGTCATCTATAATATATTTGTTTTCATTTAATAATAAGTCATTTCTGGAAACAAAAACTTTCTTTTTTAATAAAAATAATACATCGTTAATATTATTAAAACCTTCTAAAGTAACCATATCATAATCTTTATGTCTTCTATAAGTCCTTATTTTGTATTTATCAAAGTTTTCTCCGATATAAAGGTAATGATTAGGTATAAACACTTTATCTTTATGTTCAAAGTAACTTTTTATTCTTATTTCACCTTTAATACCATGGGTATTAACGACTTTCCCAACATAAACAAAATCCATATTATCACCTATTTAATTCATATAATATTATTGAAGTAGCAACTCCTACATTTAGACTTTCTACTAAATCACTCATATCTATATGTAAATATTTATCACATTTATCAAGTATTTGTTCGCTTACTCCTTGACCTTCATTACCAACTACAAGCCCAAATTTCACTTTATCTTTCATTGGTATTTTTCTAGCATCTATTCCATATCCTACTCTAGTACCATATACTGGTATTTCTCTTGATTTTAATTCATCAATTACATGAGATAAATCCTTTACAATAATTGGTACGTGAAAGATCATTCCTTGAGTAGATCTTACTACTTTCGGATTATATAAATCTACTGTATTGGGGCTTAAAACGATAGTATCTACACCAAATGCTACACTACTTCTGATAATGGTTCCTAAATTACCAGGATCTTGTATTTCGTCTAGCATTAGGACTTTATTACCTAATTCTATATTATCATCTATCATTTGACATACAGCCATTACTTCGCTTGGGGTATCAAGTGAAGATATTTTACTTATTATTTCATGAGTTGTATAAATATAAGGTACATCTAATGGTAAAACACTATCTTTTTCTAGAATAATTTCTTTAATTAAACCTTTTTTATATGCTTCTAGTACTAAATGCATACCCTCTACAATAAATGTTTTAGTTTTCTTACGATATTTTCTATCTTTTAGTTTTATATATCCTTTTATTTTATCATTATCAAGACTAGTTATTAACATGGTATCACCAACAAATATTATAACAAATATTTAGAAATCTTTCATCTGTTTTCTAATATTTTTATAGTTAGGACAATTTTCTTCTACGATAGACCAAAACTTAGATGAATGATTACCTTCTATTAAATGAGACAATTCATGATAAATAACATAGTCTAGATATATAGGATCTTGTTTTATTAATTCTAAATTTAAAGTAACTTTCTTTAACCTAGTATTGCATACGCCCCAACGACTAGTCATTTTTCTAATCATTAAGGTTGGATGCGGAATATTTCTAGAAAATCTATTAAAACATTCTTCAAAATGGTCTAAAAAAATCTTTTTAGCTTGTTTTTTATACCATTTATCTATATCTATACTTCTACCAATAAAGGCTTTAGAACTGCCTAAAACAATAGCTGAGTCGTTGGTATAAACTATATCATATTTATTACCTAAATACCAAAAATAAGTATTACTTTCATCTTTTTTATCCTGTTTGGAAAGCATTTTTATAACAGATTTTTTATTTTCTTCAATAAGTTTTATAATATCTTTATCACGAGTTCTAGTATTAGTAGTGACATATATAACTCCACCGGGTTTTACTCTAATATATGTATTTCTGGTTGTTTTTTTCTTTACTATTTCTATTTCATATCTATTATCATCTATATTTATAGTCATATTACCACCTATACGTATTGTAAAACTATTAAATGAATTTTTCAATAAAAGAAAAGAATAGATTTCTCTATTCAATTGCAGATTTTAATAGATTTATTACAGGGCGAACTTGATATATGCTATCTATACCTCCCACGACTGAAGAAGAATAAATTCTGTTGCCATTAAAACACCACACAGCTGTTGTGTATTCTGCATCAGGGTTTGGACTCATAGTCCAATAACCTTTTCTTATGCCGATATTATATATCCAATTTGGCGTATTTTCTGTTGGCTCATACCATTTAGCATATTGATTTGAATTATGTTGAAAACCAAAATTTGTCGTTAGTTCATCTAATGTTATTAATCTTATCTTATATCCATCCACTTCTTTTAGTAAAGATGCATCTAAATAATTATTCATATAATTATTTAAAACTTCTTTTACTTTACTTTTGGAATAATCATTAGTACATAAAGAAGTATCTGATGATTCATATGAATCATTACCATATGATATATTTGAATTAGCATCATGGCATGTATCGCTCCAATAATATGCCATTCCCCCAATGATACCATTTGGAGACTTCAAAATATAACTCTCTCCAATCTCTGAGTTAGTAAGGGCTTGTGCTTTAATTAATGTGACATAATCTTCATTTGTACTAGAATTTTTTATTACATACCAATTACTCCCAGCATACTCTACTATATCACCTATTGCGTACACTCCAGGTTCTGGTATTTGTCCTAAGTCTTGTTGATAGTTTATAGTTACTGTTATATCATTTGTTGTACTTGTTGGTTGAGACGTTGCACTGCTATCATAATCTACTTTTACTGTTAACGTATTTGTTCCATTGTTTTTTGCTAATTTTGTTCCCCTTTTTAATCCACTGGTTGTATAAACTATTGCCGGATTATCTCCTTTATCTACATTAATACTTTCTACTACGGCATCTAATGTTCCTTTATTTGTTACTGTTATATCATATGTGATTGAATCTCCTGGTTGTGTTAGACCTACACTAAAGTTTGCGGTTGTTGCGGTGTATGTTGGATCTACTTTATTTACTGCTCCTCCTACTATATCTTTTGATGTTATATTAGTTATTTCTACTTTCCATGTTGAATCTATACTTGCTCTTCCATTTATTGTTAATTCTTGGGCAAGTAAGGCATATCCTACGGTCATTGCGACTACTAATACACTTAGTACTGTTATAATTATTTTTTTATTATTCTCCATGAATATCCTCCTTCTATTTTTATTTATAATATAATTATACCCCCTCAATTCGAAAAATCAACGAAAAAGCACAAGTTAAACTTATGCTTTACACACTCTTGTAAACGTAAATTAAATAGTTAATTGTTATTTTTTATTTACTTTTTCTACCTTACTAAAATAGTAATTACCTGTTGTATCTTTTGCAAAGGTGTATTTATATTCAGTAAATTTTGTATGATTTGATTCATCTATTTTGTAATCTTTTGATATTTTCTTTTCTATTACTGTTTGATTATCAACACTTACATAATCATCATAGACAGTTCTTTTATTTATATCTGTATTACCAATATTTACATATACATATGCTTCATTTGCCTTTTTACTAAACTTGTTTTTATATAGTAAAAATGTTGCGAATGATGTACCACCACATTCAGGAACTCCAAAATAAACTTTATTAACTTCATCGTAATAGAAACCAGGGCATATATTATTATCAACTATTATAGAGGCATGATTAACAAGCTTTTCTCCAAATAAATTAAAATATGCAGCTTCGACATCGCTTGCGGATACTTGACCTTTTAAAGCTTTGTATCCAATTTTTTCTTTTATTTGGACATCTTTTTCAGGAATACTAACCTCACTATATTCTACAGCATTCATTAATACCATTCTTAATTTTGATTTTTCGTCAAGTATAGTACTGTATATATTATTTCCTTTAGAATCATTTGATTCATAAGCTAATATAGTTAAAGATTTACTTGTTAAATAATCAGTTGAATAATTATCATTTGAAACGGATTTTAATGTACTGTTTCCACCATAAATGTTTAAAATTGATACTTTTTTAGATAAGTCATTAATTAATGATTGATCTGTTATATCTTCTTCTTTTTCATCTGTTTGTTTATCTTTTTCTTTTTGTTCGTTGTTATTTTTATTTGTTCCATTATTTGGGGACAATACTTTGTCATAACAAATATATCCTGCAAATCCTAAGATTGCTATTATTAATATAACCACAAAGAATTTTATTACTTTATTATTTTTACTATTTTCTTCCATAAATTCCTCCTTTTTGGTTAATTATATTATACAATATATCCTTTATTTTAAGCCAAATATTAACTTTTTTTTCTTTACTTTACGTAAAATAATAATAAAAACCAATCTATTTGACTGGTTTCTTAGTATGTGATAGTTTTAATAGTTCATATAATTTAGTATGTTTATAGTTTATTTCACTTTTTAAACTGTCTTTTAAATCACTATAAATAACGTCAATATTATCTTTTTGTATATTAAAATATTCAATATATAAATATTGTAATTTATCTATTTCTTTTCTTTTATACATTTTATCTAATTCTTTTTCTATAAATACCCTTATTTGATATTCAAATCTAGTTTCATATAAATTTTGTGATATTTTTTTTATTATCTTATAATCTATGTTACTAGTTTTCAATTTATATGATATTTCAATAATTTCTTCTTTTTCATCTAATAATAAGTTGCTTTTATAAATACTTCTTCCACTACCATTAAACTTTATAGCAAATGCTCTAATTCCATCTGTGAAAAGTGTTGAATATAAATTAGGTTGTTCCTTATTATATATTTCTGTTTTGTTTTTTATTAAATTTAAAAACTCTTTATTTACCTTTATATCACTATTTAATATATTATTATAATCTTGTTCCTTTATCTTTATTAATGGTATTTTTTTTATATGTGTAAATTCATCATTAGATTCCCATTCATAAAAATCATATAATTTATCTATATCATTCCAATTAATTAATATATCATAAATATTGACCATTATATTTTCCTCCTTTTATATATATGGCTAGTGTTAATATAATAAATCCTATATGTGTACATAGACATTCTATTCTAGTATGTATAAATATTAAATATT
>JAEEGL013802675.1_pt1 | contig 10490 bp, 11 predicted proteins | sample 9134231 | NCBI WGS metagenome assembly JAEEGL01 (sample SAMN16246548, study PRJNA631951) | gut metagenome | biome: gut microbiome; feature: rumen; material: fiber-attached | host: Bos | place: Iran: Karaj | collected 2018-10 | reverse complement strand
GACACCAGTTGGTAATTTGCTTTTTGGTGGTGTTTTATCAAATTGGCTGCGACCAGTTAAAAAATCGTTCAGGAATTTTATGTAATCGGCTTCGTCTGCATTAGCCTTGTCTTTATCTTTTAAAGGCGCTCCAAATGTTTGACGTTCCCAATCTGCCTCGATTTCTTCGGGTGTCATATCTGCATAATAATTCCAGTTTTTATTATATTCGGCGGCGTGCTCTTGGCAGAAATGCCAGTATTCGCGTAAATCACGATTTTTTGGCGCACGGCATGTGCCAGTTTTATTACATCCTGGGTGATCGCATTTTGTTATCATTTGTCTGTCGCCTTTGATTTGTTTGATAAAGGATGGTATTGTTCCATCGTTTCACGCAATTGTTCGGGTAGAACATGAGTATAAATTTGTGTCGTTGATATATCTTCGTGTCCCAACATTGTTTGTATAGCACGCAAGTTTGCACCGTGTGAAAGCAAGTGTGATGCAAAAGAATGACGCAAAACGTGTGGAGATACGCGTTTGGGATCTATGCCAGATAACATAGCACATTTTTTTAGTATTTTAAAAAAACCATCACGTGTTATATGACCTGTTTGACTGTTGCTGGGGAAAACATATTTTGAATTGTCATCACCACGTACATCCAGCCATTTTTGTAATGCGTGTTGTGCACCAATGTGCATAGGAACCATACGTTCTTTGGCTCCCTTGCCATGAATTAGTAAATGGTCGCCCAATATTCCCGTCATTGGTAATTCACATAATTCAGAAACGCGTAATCCCGATGCATACAGCAATTCTATCATCGCGCGTAAACGTATGGAATTTTTTGTATCCCCAGCAGATGATATTAACAAATCTATTTCGTCTGTGGATAAAAGTTTTGGTAATGGACGTGAACGTTTCGGCAGTTCTATATTTTTTGTTGGATTTGTTTTGATAATTTTTTCCAACATTAAAAACTTATAGAATCCGCGTAGGGCACTTGCCTTGCGGGCAACGCTGGATGCTTTGTCATCCAGATTAGATAAATAATTTTGTATATCCGATTCGGATGCATTCAACAATCCGTTCGGCAGAGAAGCTTCTGCTTGGTTTAAGTCAGATGCATAACTGGCGAGAGTTTTTTCACTACGACCTTTTTCTGCAACTAATGCCTCGAGAAATATATCTATATAATTCATGGGTACAGTTCCAATTCAATCGTTGTTTGTGTCGGAGAAAAATACATCAACATAAATATAATCAGAACAATAATCCCGAGTAAAATAAGAATCTTCTTGGTATTTGTTTTCTTTTTTAATGGCATTTTGTGTCCTTTTATATTGTGTCAAAATATTCGATAAATGCGCCAGCCGCAGCAATTATTATTATTGGCGGTGCAATAATTGCGAGTACAGGCGGCAGGGCACCCGTGGATCCCAATGCATTAAATGTGTTAATCAAGAAATACATTAGAAAACAAGTAATTATACCCAGACTAAACTTTAATCCGAAATTAAAGTTTCTACGTTGACGTGTTTGCGAAAAAGCGATACCCAATGTTGTCATGGCAATCATCGTCAAAGGCAAAAATAGCAGTGTCCAAAATTGAACAAGATGACTCCGTATTGGAACATTTATGGCCTCCATCTTTTTTATAAAGTGGGGTAATTCCCAAAAAGAAATCTGATTTGGTTGTAAATATCTGTCCAGAACGTTTTGTGGGGTTATTTTAGTTTTTATTTGCCATTTTGTTTTTTTGCTGTGTCCATTGGTATCCCATACGGTTGCATTGTCTGTGGATAAGCCTGAATCTGATAATTTAACAGAATCTGTTTCAATGCGATTTAAAAGTTTAAACTGTTTATCTTGAATAAAGATTTTGGTGTTAAAAAATGTTAGATTCTCACCCCTTTTTCTCATGTTTTTAGCAGCCATAGTCAGCATGTGGTCATCGGCTTCTTCACGAATCCATATAGTATTGTCGACCAGTTGTAATTTTTGGTTGGTTATGTTTTCAGAACTGATACTGACAAAATATGGATTTATAACGGTTGTTGCAAATACGCCAACCAGTGCCGCACCAAATAATAATGGGCGCGCAATTTGATATGGTGATAAACCGGCACCTGAAATAATGATGCCTTCGGACGATTTTGTCAGATTATACATTGCCAACAATGTTCCCATAAATACGGCCAATGGTAAAAATAAAGGAATATATTCCAGTAATCGTACCCATGCGTCTGCCAATGCAGATAAAGTGTCCGGATTTGACGGCAAACGTTCAACAAATGTGATTGCGTAAATAATTCCGCATATTATAAGTAATACTATGCCAATGCCGCCAAAGAATCGACGTAATAAAAACCTAAAAAATATACTGGGTTTTAACATTTTTATCCTTGTATTAGTTAGAATTATAGCCTGTTCATTTGATAATTGCAAAATTAAAATGAAAGTGTATAATTTTGGCTAAGATAATGCATAGGTGGAAAATATGGAAAAGAAACCAATTTCTCGCGCAGGGTTTGAATCGCTGTTAAAAGAATTAAAAGATTTAAAGGAAAATCAAAGACCTGAAATCTTGCGTGTCGTTCAATGGGCGCGTTCCTTGGGTGATTTGTCTGAAAATGCGGATTACAGCGCTGCCAAGGAAAAACAGAGACAAATTGATAAACGAATTCAATACATCGAAGAGATTGTTGCTAATGCAAATGTAATAGATATTGATACATTGTCTGGTAATAAAGTTGTGTTTGGTGCACGTGTTATTGCCGAAGATGAAGATGGTAATCGTATGCAATGTCGTATTTTGTCAGATGTCGAATCGGATGGTCGTCAGATTATTTCTTGTACATCCCCTGTGGGCAGGGCTTTGATTGGACGTTGTGTTGGGGATTGTTGTACCGTAAAATTACCCAGTGGTGAAAAAGAGTTTGAAATCATCGATGTAAAATTTAAGGATTAAAATATATGTCTGTTAGGGTTTTGCCGGATTTTTTAGTTAACCAGATTGCAGCTGGCGAAGTCGTTGAAAATCCTGCGAGCGTTGTGAAAGAGTTGGTTGAAAATGCGCTGGACGCTGGGGCCGATCAGATAGTGATAGATGTTGTAGATGGCGGTCGCACATTGATAAGTGTTGTCGATAATGGCAAGGGTATGAATCGCGAAGATTTGGCAAAATCCATTTTGCGTCATGCTACTTCTAAATTGCCAGATGATGATTTAACAAATATTACATATATGGGATTTCGTGGCGAAGCGTTGCCTTCGATTGCTTCTGTATCTGATATGACAATTGATACATATACCGCGGGTGAACCAAATGGATGGCAATTAAATGCCAACACCGGCGAGATTAAACCATCAAATTGGGATGCAGGAACCAGAATCAGAGTTGAAAATCTGTTTGCGCGGACTCCTGCGCGTTTAAAGTTTTTGCGTGGCGATAGGGCAGAAACAATGTCTGTTTTGGAAATTGTGAAACGTTTAGCAATGGCAAGGCAAGATGTCGGATTCGTATTAAATAATAAATGGTTCTTTCCAAAAGGACAAAGTTTATTGGAACGTATGTCTTCTGTGATGGGTGACGATATTTTGGGGCGTATGATGGAGGTAAAAGAAGATTCCGAATCGAGTGAATTGTCTTTGACTGGATTTATTTCAGAACCAACTTTGCGTCGTGCGTCTTCTGTGGACCAATTTTTATTTGTAAACGGACGTCCTGTAAAAGATAAGGTTGTTGTTGGCGCTTTGCGTGCCGCATATATGGATGTTATGCATGCGCGTGAATTTCCGTTATGTGCTTTGTTCTTGAAATTAAATCCAAGTCATGTTGATGTAAACGTATCGCCAGCAAAAACCGAAGTACATTTTTTGGAACCATCTCATATAAGGGCTTTTATTATTAAAAGTTTGCGTTCACGTTTGGCGGAAACAATGAACAACATTTCACAAGATGAATCAAATATTCCGAATCGGACATTTGTATCATCTTCGAATAATTTTACGCAACCTGTATCAACTGGCGGGCATGGTTTGTTTGTTAGTGCACCACGACGTGATGATAAAAGCTTTTTTGCAAATCAGAAACACAGTGATTTTTCTGTGAACAATATTTCAACAGGCAAAGTTGCACCAGAAACAGTTGAAAATGTGTTTAATGATATGCCACTGGGACGCGCGATTGGTCAAATTGGGGATAAATATATATTAGCAGAAAAAAATAATAATCTGATTATTGTTGATCAACATGCGGCGCATGAACGAATCACTTATGAACGTGTCAGAACCCACAGTATTAAAGTACAACCGTTGTTGACACCGATTGTTGTAAATATGCGTGTCGAAGATGTCGTTGCCGTTGTATCTGTAAAGGATGAGTTAAAAGCGTCGGGCTTGGTAATAGATTCGTTTGGTGATGATGCAATCGCAATATTTGAAAAGCCGGCGGATTGGGATTTGAATTGGGCGGATTTATTGCATGATATTGCTGATGAAGTACGCGAAAATGGGCATTCTGTGCAACTGAATGAAAAATTACATTTAAAATTGGCAAATTGGGCATGTCATCACTCGGTCAGGGCAGGTCAAAAATTAGACTTAAATCAAATGAATGCTTTGTTGCGCGATATTGAAAACACCACACGTGGCGCCCAGTGTAACCATGGCCGACCTGTTTATAAAATTATTCCAATTTCAGACTTGGATATTATTTTTGAAAGAAGTTAGTTTTTTTATTTGTTATTACACCAAAAATATGATATTATTATAGGGACGTGATGTTAGTGTATTCAACACTACAAAAATATAAAGGAAAGAGAGATGAAAAAGTTTTTCGTTGTTTTTGTTGGGGCTTTGTTTATGTTTGGCGGTGCTATGGCAGATCCAATTAGAGCTGCAACTGTGAATAATGTTAAAGGACATGTGACCACTGTCAGAACTGGTGCTGCAACTCAGGAAACCAGGTTGGATAATAACAGAGGTGAAGTAGAGTCTGATATTTCCAATGTTAGTATTGGTAATTTGTTGTCCACAGATACAGATGGCGATCCAACAGAAGAAATAACTGCAAATTCTGCAAACATTACTGTTTTACAACGTGATAAATTGGTCGTACCTGGTAATCCTAATGGGGATGGACATTGCGGTTCTACTGACGAATGTGGATATGTGACCACAGGTGACCATAATAACAACACTACAGATAAAATTTGGATGAAAATAGAATAATTTGTACATTTCATCATAAAGTATTAAAATTCAGCATAGAAATATGCTGAATTTTTTTGTTTTTATATTTGGCTTTTTACACTGTTTTTTTCTTTACTTTTTGCGGTTTTTTGTCTATTGTGTGAACATAATCAAAAGGAGAAAATATGGAAAATGCAGTTGAAACAGCAAATGTGATAGCAAATAATCCTGCCGCTACGACCGAAGGCAGTTGGTTCGGTATGTTGGTTTATTGCGCTGTTGTTATTGGTATTATTTATTTCTTTATGGTTCGTCCCACGAAAAAACGTATGGCTGAATATCAGAAAATGTTGAGTTCTCTGACTGTTGGCGCACGCGTTTTGGCCGGTGGTATATATGGAACTATCAAAAAAATAAATGAAAATACTATTGAATTGGAAATTGCAAAAGGTGTTGTTGTCGAGGTTAACAAAAACGCCGTTGCAGGTATAGAATCTAAATAATAGGGGTGGGCTGATGTTTAAGAAACTGGCAATTGTTTTTATTGCAGTGTTTGGTGTTTTGTTGGCTGTTCCAACTATGATGCCAAAATTGGCGCCGTACTTTCCTTCTTGGATTCAACCAATAAATTTGGGTTTGGATTTAAAGGGCGGTGCTCAATTATTGTTGGAAGTAAATACTGATACAATGTTCAAAGATAAAGCGGTGCAATTATATGACGAAACGCGCAGCGCTTTGGTGGATAGGAATCGTGGTATTATTCGTTTTTCAAATTTACGTAATAATGACGGTGTAATTTCTTTGAATGTTCGTGATGATTCCGAAGTGTCCAAGGCCAAAGGACGTTTAAAGAGCGTATTGGGTGCGGGTGTTGATGTATCGTCATCTGGAAATGTTGTTCGTGTAGAATATACAGAAAAACAAAAACAAGAAATGATACAAGACGCGTTGACACGTAGTATCGAAATTGTTCGTCGTCGTATTGATGCTTTGGGAACCAAAGAACCTTCGATTCAGAGTCAGGGTGGAAAGTATATTTTGATTCAATTGCCTGGTGTTGATAACCCAGAACGTATTAAAGAATTGATCGGTCAAACTGCCAAAATGACATTCCATTTGGTTAATGAAAACATTACCCAAGAACAATTGGCATCTGGACATGCGCCTAATGGAACTATGTTTTTACCATATATGGAACAACCATGGCAGATGGTACCTGTATATTCCAGAGTTGAAGTATCCGGTGAATCTTTGAAAGATTCTCAGGCTGATTTCGACCAGAATAATATGCCAGTTGTGACAACTGTATTTGATGCATCTGGCGCACGTCGTTTTGCGAAATTGACAACAGAACATGTGAATGAAAGATTTGCAATTGTGTTGGACGGCAAAGTATTATCGGCGCCAAATATTCGTGAACCAATTCCTGGTGGACGTGGTCAGATTTCTGGCGGATTCACTTTACAGGGTGCAAAAGATTTAGCGGTATTATTACGCAGCGGTGCGTTGCCAGCACCATTGACAGTTATCGAAGAACGTACTGTGGGTGCGGGATTAGGTGCTGATACTATTGCATCTGGAAAAGTTGGTTCTGCCGTTGGTGTATTGTTCATCGTGTTATTCATGATATTGACGTACGGTGTGTTCGGTGCCATCGCTGACATAGTGTTGTTGGTCAACTTGGCTATGATTGTTGGTGTGTCGGCTGTATTGGGTGCAACACTGACTTTGCCAGGTATCGCCGGTATCGTGTTGACTTTGGGTATGGCGGTGGACGCGAATATCTTGCCTTATGAGCGTATACGTGATGAGGTGCGCGCAGGTGTACCAACATTACGTGCGGTTGATATGGGCTTTACTCGTTCAGTAAAAACTGTTATGGACGGAAACCTTACAAACTTGATTTGTTCACTGATTTTGTTTGAATTTGGTGCTGGTCCGATTCGTGGTTTTGCTGTGACATTGTCAATCGGTGTGCTGACAACATTGTTTACATGTTTGGTCTTGTCACGCGTTTTGATTGACTGGTACATGAATGGCAAAAATAAAAAAATTGGTTACGTTAGAAGTAAGTAAAGGTGGGGAACATGAATTTACATTTTATGAAATATCGTAAGTTATCCTATTGGGTTTCTGGGATTTTGGTTATATTATCGATTTTATCTTTGCTGTTTCGTGGTTTGAATTACGGTATAGACTTTTCGGGTGGTATTTCTATGGAGGTTAAACCCGTAAATGCGGAATATACTATCGATAAAATGCGTTCTGAATTGGCATCGTTCAAACCTGAATTACAGGTTGTTGATGGCGGTTCAGTTTTGGTTCGTGTTGGTTTGCCAAAAGGTTCAACTGATGCACAGCAAAATGAACGCGTCAGCGCAATCAAAAATATTTTGGGTGAAAATGTTACCTATTCCCAAGTACAAATTGTTGGACCAAAAATCGGAGGTGAATTGATCCGCGGTGGTATTTTGGCGGTATTGGTTTCGTTTATCTTGATGTCTGTGTACATCTGGATTAGATACCGTGGCGGATATGCGGTTGGATCTTTTGTATCTTTGATATTGGACTTTATTTTGATGTTCGGTTTCTTTTCCATTACAGGATTGGAATTCAATCAAACAGCAATTGCGGTTATTTTGATGGGTATTGGATATTCTATTAACGATAAGGTCGTGAACTATGACAGAATCGATGAAAATATCCAAAAATATCATAAAATGCCGATGAATGATTTGATTGATTTGTCTGTTAATGAAATGTTGCGCAGAACATTGATGACCAGTATTTCAACAATACTTGCCATGGTCGGTTTGTATGCGTTTGGTGGATTGATGTTGCGTGATTTTGCGATTGCTATGACATTCTCGGTCGTTATGGGAACCGCGACATCTATCTATATTTCTAACGTTATCTTGTATCACTTTAATTTGCGTGAGACAGATTATTAAAAACATAAAGGTCAATGTAAAGAGAGAGTAGGGAGGATAAAGATGAAAATATCACATATAATTTTTTCTATGCTTTTTGCATTGACTGTAAATGTTGCTGGGGCAACGCCGGTTGATGATTCCGCGGCAAAAACTTTTGCAGAGATTTATCAAAAATTGGATTCTGTACAATGGGGCGGAAAAAATATAGGTGTTGTTATCGAAAGTTTGGAACGTTTGAGTCCTAATGCGCATTTGGCCGCAACCGATGAAAGAATTATTTTAGTTTGGCGAGATTCTATTGTTGGTAATTTTCAGAAACCAGCATTTGGTGATTGGGATAGTTATGGAAAAATTACAGCTGCTTTGATTGATAAAATGCGCGACAGGGATGATTCTTTGGCTGCGTTATCATCAGATGAAATATATGAACGCGCATTTGCGGCTTTGATGTCTGGAATAGATGAAAGTGGAAAATATATCCCAAAGAAAACTTTATTGAGCAATGCTGGTAATCGTATTTTAACCAGTTTAGGAATCTCTGGATGGCGTGATGTTGGTGGCGAATTTCGTGTGGGGGCTGTGGTAAAAGGTTCTCCGGCTGATATCGAAGGTGTCCAGGTTTACGATTTAATAGATAAAGTTAATGGTCGTGATGTTGCGAGTATGAATGATTTGGAAATGGATTCTGTTTTCCAAGGATTAAATAGCGGAACCGCAAAATTACATTTGTTAACACCAAATGGTAATCGTAACGTTGTGTTGCGTCGTGCGACAATTGTTTTGGCTGATGCTGATGTTATTTATCGTCCAATCAGTGAAAATGATGGTTTGCTGGAAATAATTGTTCATGAAATGACAGATAATGCTACAAACATTGTTAATGAAGCTTTGGCTAAATATAACAATGTATCAGGAATAATTTTGGATTTGCGTGTTGCGTCAGGAACAGAGCCCAAAGCCGCAACCAAAATGGCGGGATTATTTATGGGCGCAAAACCTGTGATGCGTGTGACACAAACTGCTGGCGAAGATATGGAATTTGTGCCAGGTGGTGATGCAGTCACAGATGCCAAGTTAGTTGTGTTGGTATCAAATACAACCAGTGGAACACCAGAAGCATTGGCTTCGGCGATTTATGAAAATGGACGTGGTGTATTGGTTGGAACACCTACGGCTGGAAATGCTCGTATTGCAACGCATATTGACTTGTCAAATGGTGGTGCTTTGGAATTGTTAAACAAGTCTATTAAATCAGGTACAGGAATTGCGTTGGATTCACGTGGTGTATTTCCGATTGTTTGCTTGTCGAATATTCGTTCAAACAAGCAACAAAATGCATTTTTTGTAAATGTTATAAACAATGATTTTAAACTGCAGGATTTCAATAAAAACAAGTCTGTAAATGTTGATGCTGTGCGTCGTGGTTGCCCTGTGATAACCAGTGGCGATGATGAGGATATGGTATCTGCGGCGGTGGCAACACAGATTTTAACGGATAAAACCATTTATAACAGACTGATTGCAGAATAAGGATTTTCAAATGTTTATTTCAAAACAAAATAAAATGAGATGGGGTTGGTTAATTGTTGCATGTATTATCGTATTAGCAGCAATTATTGCCGGTGTTTTTAAATATGATATTCCTTTATATATCTGGTTTCAACAATATGATTGTAAATTGTGGCATTGGTTTTCGCGTATATTTGATGGAAAAGTTTGGGTCGTTGTTTTTGGCTTGGCCACAATATTTATGTATCTGAAAAAAACATATGAATTAAGAAATGACCCAACAACACATATGCATTGGTTCAATGCAAAGTTTTTGTTTAAAGATGCGTATACTAAATTAAAAAACAGTAATGCATTTTTGGTTTTGTGTTCTTTGGTGTTATCTGGGGTAATTGTCGAAATATTGAAAGTTGTAATTGGACGTGCAAGACCTGTGTTTTTTGACACCTTTGGAATTGTAGGATTTTTCCCATGGACTGCAGAGTGGGCATTTAACTCTATGCCATCTGGACATACAGCTTTGTCTTTTGCGGGACTTGTTATGTTGGGGATGTTGATGCCACGATTCAAATGGTTGACATGGACTTTGGCGATTGTTATTGCTTTATCGCGTATCGCAATTGGCGCACATTGGCCTACGGATGTTTTGCTGGGGGCATTTGTGGGTATGGTAGCGGCAGATTTCGTCCTTGCGATTGTGCGCAAAATAAACAACTAATTCTATCCCGAGGGCACCTCGGGTTTTTATTTATATAAGGTTCTTTAATTTTGCCCTTTTTTATGATACAATGCCCAATATGGAAGGAAGATCTAGATTTTTACCAGAGAAACTTTCTGGTGCATTAAAAAGCTTGGCATGGCATTTGTTAG
>JAEEGL013203017.1_pt1 | contig 10490 bp, 5 predicted proteins | sample 9134231 | NCBI WGS metagenome assembly JAEEGL01 (sample SAMN16246548, study PRJNA631951) | gut metagenome | biome: gut microbiome; feature: rumen; material: fiber-attached | host: Bos | place: Iran: Karaj | collected 2018-10 | reverse complement strand
GCTTCGGGATACACATACTCCTTGTCCGTTGCGCCGGGATAGGAGAACGTCCTGAACAGGCTCATCGAGGCGTCAGATCCCTTGAATGTTCCGAACATGACGTTCTTGTCTATCACTACCGACTTGGTGCCGCTGGCGCATATGACCATGCGAGGAGCCAGGTTGTAGATAGAATTGTTTTTGAAGATGAAATCGAGATTCTCGTAGTTTCCATAGCCTCCGCTCTGCGGTACGACGGATGTGGTGAAGAACCTGAAGCTGTTCACGCCGGTGACTGCACTGTAGAAGACGGAGTTAGTCACGGATATCTTGCGGTAATAAGGGAGCAGGGCATCATCCTGTCCGGTATTTACTTCGAAGAACGAAGCCGCGTTGCTGGTGTATGTTATGGAAATGATAGAATTGTCGATTATATAACTTGTCACGGCTGCATTGAACTGGTCCGACGCCCGGTAGAGATACTGGGAAATGTCGATAGTGCAGTCAATGATGTTAAGGCAGTTGTTGATGGGAGGTGTCGTTGCCGACGGGGCGTCGGTGAACATTCCATGGCTGTTGTCCGTGCTCTTCATCCTCACGTTCAGGAGGGCGACACCGCCGCCGAGGATCTGGAAGAACTTGGCTCCCATGTCGATGACGGGTTGCCCCTGTCCCAGTTTGTAGCGGCCGACTATGGCAGTCGGGCGCGGACGGGTCAGTTCGATGCCGTTGCCGTCGTTCTGGGTGATGGTGAGGGCATTGTTGACGAACACGATATCGTTGGCCATGACGGCATGCCTGAAATCAAGATAGTCGTCGGTATCCAGATAAGTATAGGCGATATCGTCGTCGCCGATATTGTAGGTCTGGTTGCCGATAACGATGTTCTTACCGTCAAGGAAGTCCTGATAATAGTCACCTTCGACCGCCGCTACGTTCGTGAAGAGGACGATGCGGGAGATAAGCGCGGCGGCGTTCCTGCCGCATGCTCCGAACTTCAGCTTAAGGCCGGTAAAATCGCTGATGCCGGCGATGGCGTCGCTGTCAAGTTCGATGAATCCGCCCCTGGTATAGCCACGGCTGATGTCCAGCGCCGAAACGCTCTGAATAGTGTGGAGAAGGGTTTCACCGTCATAAACCTTAAGATCGTAATCGTTGGTTTCGTGATGGGTGAGGGGGTGGAGGTAAAGCCTGACTTTCTTGATGGTGTTGCCTGCGACTGCCGGAATCTTGATGTAGGCATCCTGTCCCTTCGGGAAACCCACTGCATTGGGCAGTGTGCTTCCTCCGTCAAGTTTGGCAGCTGTCCAGTTGTAGCCCTTTAACTCCCAGGTACGGGCAACCCCGTCCGTAGCGGTAAGGGAGACGCTTGTCTCCGTCGCCGAAGATGTTATGGACGTCGCGTTGGTCAGGCCGGAGCTGAAGAAGGACTGGCTGATGGCGGGCTCGCTGGTGTAACCGGCCCCTTTTATGTCAATGGTGAAGGTGTTGATGTGGTCCGTTGAAAAAGTACCGGCGTTGATGGGAACGGTCCTTTTGTAGCATGCGTCGGCGGTGAAAACGGTTACGGTGATGTTCTTGCTGGCCGTGATTGTTATGGGCCTGATGTTGAACCACACCGGCCAGCAGCCGCCTTCCTTGACGAGTCCTTCATCGTATATGGCGCTTATGGCATTGGAACGCGTACCGGTCAGCTGTACGGATTCAAAGGCGAAATCGTCAGGACTGTTCCCTACGGTGTACAGACACCTGCAGGCCATTGTGTTGGTGGCAGTACCGTTTGAAATCTGGCTCAGGTCGAAAGTGACGGCATAGATTTTTTCGCTGTCTTCGAGGCCCGTGATCTGAAGCTTGAAAGGAGCGGTCAGGCGCTTAAAAGAACTGATTGTGGCAGTCTTGGCACCGGCGTCCCCGTCGATAGTGAAAGGCCTTGAGACAAGGATGTCCGTGGCCGGATCGAAAGTGTTCTGTCCGGGGTACTGGACTGAATTGAAGGTGATCATCAAGCGCTGGTTGGTATTGATGCGCGCCCTCGTCAGGTCGTAGCTGTAGGGGACGATTCCGTACCAGGTCTTGTCAAGACCTCCTGCGGGGGCCGTGAAACTGTAGCTTCCGGCGCCTTCGGGAGAGGCGACGATGGAGTAGGATGCGTTGCCGACAAGCAGCGACCCGTCGTCGTACAGCAGGGCGATCTTCTCTGCCTGGGAGAGCCTGATGCCAGTGCCCGGGGTGTAGGATGACCTCACGTCGGCGAGGCCGGCTTCAGAAACGGAGAGTTTCACGATAGTCCCATCTTCAGGGAGGAAGGCATTGTTGCCATCAGAAATTTCCTTCACGCATGAGGCTCCGGAAAGGCCAAGGGCGATGATGCCGATAAATGCAATAATCTTTTTCATGGCTCCTGATCTTTATGCCGTACCAAAATCATTGTAGTCCTCGTCGGGAATGTTCCCGTCGTTCCAGGAAGTGCAGATGATGACGTCCGGGGTCGTCAGATTGACCCAGATGTCGGGCGCCTTGTAAGGCACCGTTGAAGTTCTGTAGCTCATATAGAATATAATTGGTAGTTTGAAAATATGTTTGGTCAGTCTTTTGCTTTTATAGTAAACTCCAGATTACGACTGCAGCGTGTCATCCCGAGATGGCTTGCGTTGGTAGCCTCGAAAGTGACCTTGTATGTGCCTGGCGCCGTGTATTTGTAGTCGAAGAAAGTCTTGTGCTCCATCAGGTTCTTGACGTTGATTCCTTTATCAGGCTCGACACCATTCAAAGAAACAGGAGCGGTGAAAGCGGCGATTTCGCATTCATACAGGTCTCCGGTAACGCTGCTGTAAACTCCTCCCTGGAATACTATTTCCGATTTCTGTGCAAAATCGTATAGGAAACCGCCGGTGTTGGCATTCCATGTCGTAGGGGCGTAAGGATCGGTGATATTGGGGTTGGGGGCCATCATGAATGGCGTCCAGTCGAGAGTCCTGAAATTATATTTCTGCACTGGGACATTCTTCATCTCGACGTAGATGTCGCCAGCCATGAATATCTTTTTTCTTTGGACAAGATTCCTCGTCAAGGGATTGAACCAGATAAAGAAGCTAAGGTTTGTCACCTCCTCCGGTTCGATGGAGAATTCTTTCTCCGCCCAATACATCTGACGGCTGGGAGAACTGTTGAACTGGGAATTGGGGATCGTATCGATGAGCGTCCAGCCGGGCAGTCCATCTTCCATTATCCTCCGCACATACGTCGAATCCGCCTTGTAGTCGGTTCCGGTGACAGTGCCGTCGTAGCTATTGGATTTATACAAACCGAGAGCCCGTCCCTTGGCGAAAGGAAAACTATATTGGACCAGGACATTCATCACGAGCTTTGCGGAAATGACATCCTCAACGGGAATCTCGTAGCGATCCTTGTAGCAGAACTGATGGCCCATTTCTCCGCTGAAGAAAGTGATGTTCTCGGCATTCCCGGTGAAATTGAAGCGTATAGCTTCGCCTGTCTCATAGACGTTGGCGCTGTCAAGGCTTACGTCGAACACTACAGGGGCGCTAATGTCCGACTGGTCGCAACTTGCGAGCAGCAGACAACTGGCCAGCAAGAAAGCGGGCGCTTTCAATATCACCTTTACCATAGTCTGTTCTGTTTTAATAAGGAGTTGACGCCCAATTCGATGTTGGGTACCGGAAATAGGACATGCCGTTCCTGGACGTTGGCCGGGATGTGGGCTGCATATGTTGATGCTGTCGTCACTCCCGCGCAGCGGGTGTCGGTGAAATAGGCATTATAAGTCGTGCGCATTACGCCTGCAAAGTTGCCCCAACGTATCAGGTCGAAACGCCTTACGCCTTCTCCGACAAGTTCGCGTCCCCTCTCGTTTCTCAACATCTCCCTGAAGGATGCGTAGTCGTATTCGGCGAATGGGATGGTCTTGATTCCAGCCCGGTCTCTTACTTCCACGACACAATCATATGCCTCCTGGCTCGGGGTGCCGTTGTATTCGTTGTCCGCTTCAGCGAACATGAGCAGAACATCAGCATAACGCAGCAATGGCATGTTGATGCAGGTGCGGGTGCTCTTGAAGGTTTTCTGCCCTTCCCATTCTACCATTCGTCTGTATTTGCTGAGGTACCGGTTACCTGCGTGGTAGGTGAAGTCCGACAGGGAACTGTTGGGGACGGATGAACCATATGGACATTTTTCCTTCCCGGACTGGATCAGGTGGATGTCGTCGGAATCTCCGTCGAAGGGGTAGAGCTGGACGGCGTTGGCGGTGTACTGCCCGCCATAGTGGTATGGAGGCATGTTCCATTTCTGGCGCTCGTCGGTCTGCCTGTCGAGGTTGCGTTCATCTGATGTCCTGTCTTCTTTCATATAGAGGTCCCAAAGTTTGATGGACCCGACGTACCAGGCGTTGGCGTAGTTGACCACCCAGTTCGAGAAGTCGGAATTATTGTTCTCGATGGCCAGGATTCCGATCAGGTTGCCCCACTGCCCGTTGGACCAGTCGCTGGCTGAAATCTGGTCGCCCTTGAACTCGACTTCCCACATGGACTCCCTGTAATCGGTGTCGTACTCGTCGCAGACCAGGCGTTTGTACAGTTCGACCACGTCCGGATTCAGGCTGTGCTTATGGCTGTCGATGACCGTCTTGCAGAGGAGCCGCGCCTTCCCCATGTACTCATGCTTGAGTTCGGCAGAGCATTCCACGGTCTCACCGGCCATGAAGAGGTAGAAGCGGGCTAGGATGGCCCTGGCCGTGTTGGCGACCACCTTCGAGGGCGCCCCTTCCAGGCTCTCGCTCAAGCTGGGGAGGGAATCCTCGATCTCCTTCACGCACCACTTCATGACTTCGTATTGGGCAGTCGCGGCGCAGGGGGCGTCCTCATAGATGACGACGGAGTTGTCATGCAGGGGAACATCGCCCCAGGTCTGAGCGAGGATGAAGTGGTAATATGCCCTGAGAAACTTCGCCTGGGCCAAATACTCTCCCGTGGGGTCCAGTTCCTCCGCCCTCGGAGAAATTGCGGCAATGAATTCGTTGGCGTTCTTTATCCCGGCGTAGATGCGCGTCCATGCCTGGTAGATGGTGTTCGTCGTGGCGTCGTGGCCGAACCAGCATTCCTTGTTCGAGTCCGACTCTGCCCTGCACCATACGAGGTCGTCGGTCATGGTCATGTACAGGGAAAAGATGCGGCCGTAGAAGGCGTCGCCGCTCATAGCGCCGTAAATACCGTTCAGGCCGTACTGGACATCGGTGGCGCTCCGGTAGAAGGAGCCGCTGTCGATTACGGTTGGTTCCTTGTCCAGGAAACTGTCGCATGAGCCTGTGATGAGCAGGCTGCCGAAAGAAAGGATGGCAAGAATCTTTTTCATGGTCCTGGCAAGTTAGAATTTGAGATTGATGCCGGCAGTGAGACTCCGTGCCCTCGGATACGGGGACCAGTCGAACCCCGGAGTAAGGACGCTCTGGCGCGTGGAGACCTCGGGGTCGTTGCCGGAGTAGGAGGTCAGGATCCAGAGGTTCTCGCCGGATACATAGACCCGTGCGTCCCTGATCCGCATCTTCGAAAGCAGCCTGGCGGGGATATTATATCCGAGCGAACAGGTCTTGAGGCGCAGGTAGGAGCCGTCTTCGATGACGCGCGAAGAGTAGTTGTCGATGGCTTCGGCGTAGGCAACGGGAATGTCCGAAGACGTGTTCGTTGCGGAATACCGGTTCTCCACGGTGATGAATTGGTTGAGGTTGACACGCCGAGGGTTTTCGAAGACCAGGCGGTTGGCGTTGAGGATGTCGTTGCCGTAGCTCCACTGGAAAAAGAAGTTCAGGTCAAAGTCCAGGAAGCGGAACGAACTGGAGAACCCGCCCGTTGCCATGGGCTGGCCGCAGCCTATGACGGTGCGGTCGCTGTCGTCGACGACTCCGTCCCCGTTTATATCCTTGTATTTTGGATAACCGGGGATGGTTTTCTCCTTACCGACCACATCGACGTATGCCATGCCCCGCTTGAGCCCGGTCTCGTCGAAATCGCCCGGCTTGTAGGTGCCCTCGTAGATGTAGCCGTACATCAGTCCTGCCGGCTTACCCACCTGCGTGATGTAGGCGAACTGGCTGCTGTACTGTCCGTCGAAGTTGACTTGGGACATAAGTACGTCCTGAGTGCCGGAAAGGGCTACGACAGTGTTGCGGTTGAAGGCCAGGTTGGCACTGAAATCCCATTCGAAGTTATTCTTCCTGACGGGCACGAGGTCAATGGTTAATTCAACCCCCCTGTTTCTAAGGGACCCAATGTTTATCATGGCTTGGGTATAGCCGCTGGAGGCCGGCAGGGTGGCGTTGAGCAACAGGTCCCGGGTGTTTTTGACATAAACATCTGTCGTCAGCTTTATCCGGCTGTCGAGGAAGGCCAGGTCCAGTCCGAGATCTGTCTGCTCAGTGGTTTCCCACTTCAGTTTGGGGTTTGCCATGTTGGACTGGTAATATCCTGGGACAATCTTGCCTCCGGAAACGTAGTCGAATGACTGGGAAGAGCCCGGAGAGGTCTCCATTATGGAATAGAAGTCATAAGGGGTGTTGGTACGGTTGTTCCCCGTTTTGCCCCATGAAGCGCGGAGTTTGCCGTTACTGAGCCATCTCAGGTCTTTCAGCCAGCTTTCCCGGTTGAAGTTCCATGCGGCGGAAGCGGAAGGGAAGTATCCCCAGCGGTTTTCAGCGGGGAACTTTGATGAGCCGTCCGCACGGAACGATGCGGTGAGGTAGTAGCGGTAGTCGTACGAATAATTGAAGCGGGTAAGCCATGACATCAATGACCATTCCCTTTCCCACGGGGTGACGGTCTGATATACTCCGGTGTGGAGCCCGTTCAGTCCGAGAGCCTCGTTGGTCATCTGGTAGGAAACAGTTCCGTTGTACTTGTAATTATCTCCCTGGAAAGTCAAGCCTCCGAGAAAGTTGAGGCGGTGCTTGTCACCAAGGGTCTTGTTCCATGTGAGAGTATTCTCATTGAGCCAGTTGCGTCGTTCATACCAGTAAAGGGAGCCGTTTACTCCGCGACCGGTGAGGGAATATGGGTTGCCTGTGGTCGTAGCACTGCCGTTGAACTCCTCGTTTTTCATGGAATACTCCAAATATCCCCCGGAAATGCGCAACTTAAGATCGTCTGTGAAGGAGAATGAGAAGGCTCCGTTGGCGGAGAAATTACTCTCAAGACGCTTGCGGTACTCGTTTTCTATGGATTTCAGAGGATTGAAACGCGAGTCGAGCACCTTGCCATCCTCGATGTCCAGCATCGCGTCTATGATGTCGTCGACGTCGCGACCGTACAGCAGGGGTTTGGTCGGACGGTATCCCCAGACTGAATAGAAAAAGTACGACGAGCCATTGGTCGGCGACAGGCCGTCCTTGACCGAATGGGCATAATTGACCCGCAGGTCGAGTTGCCCCCGTTTCCCTATGTCCTGGATGAGGGAGACCTTTCCCTGATAGCGCCTGAAATCGGAGTTCTTTATGATGCCCTGCTGATCCAGGGAGGAGAGATTGATGTTATAGCGCGTCCCCGACTTGCGGTTGCCTCCGGAAACCGATACGTTATAGCTTTGTGTCAGGGCAGTACGGTACACGAGGTCCTGCCAGTCCACGCTCGGGGCGTTTCGATAGTCCTCGGGAGTATAAACATAAGGTACGGGAATTCCATCGTCGCCGGGACCATAGGTGTAAAGGTGGGTGGTGCCTCGTACCGTGTAGATTTCATCCTGCAGGCGAACGAATTCGTAGGCGCCCATGAGTTTCATTACCTTCGAGACCTTGCCCGCTGAGAGCGAAGCGGAAAAATTAACTATGGGAGAGCCCTCGCTGCCGCTTTTCGTGGTGATGACAATCACGCCGTTTGCGCCGCGCGCCCCATATATCGCAGTCGCGGATGCGTCCTTAAGTATGTCTATGCTCTCAATGTCGGCCGGATTGATAGTCGTGGCATTGGAAGATTCAGAAGGGAAACCGTCAATGACGTATAAGGGTTCGTTGCTCTGCGTAATGGAATTGTTGCCTCGTATCGTTATGGTTGCGGTTGAGCCGACCTCGCCGTCTGAACTGCTGACGACTACTCCGGCTACACGGCCTGCAATCGCATTGTCAAAAGATGCCATGGGGGATTTCAGGACGTTCTCCATGTCGACTTGGGCTACGGACCCTGTCAGATCCCTCTTGGCCAGGGTTCCATAGCCGACGCTGACCACTTCGGCAGCTTCAAGAGCCTCTTTGTCTTCTTCCATTACGACATTGACAACCCCCTCGCCGGAGATTATCTTCCTGACTTCTGTATACCCGAGAGAGGAGAATACAAGAGTGGTGCCTCTGGGTACCGAAATGGAATAATTACCTTTTTCGTCGGTTACTGTCCCGTTTGTAAGACGTCCGTCCTCGTAGACGGTAATAGCCTGAAGGGCGGTGCCATCAACTTCTGTTACTCGACCGCTTATGGTCACTCTCCCGGTCTGACCAGTGGCAGGCAGGACCAGAAACAGCAGGAGCAGTATGGCGGAAGTTCTTAGAGACATAAGCTACTCGTCATGATATGATTGTAGTGTACAAAGATATCCGCGCACCTATTATGTGCAACGTTGCGTGTTTCAATTCTTCGCAAATGCACACAACACTATTCGTTATTGCATAGTAGGCAGATGCTTCAACTCTTGGATTTCCGCCAGGCGGCCGGTGAACATCCTTTCTCTTTCTTGAACAAGTGGAAGAGATGATTCATATTGTGAAAGCCAGACCTTACAGCACATTCAGACAGAGAAAGATCAGTTGTTTCGAGAAGCGTGCACAGGTAGTTCAAGCGCTTTTCAATCAAGTATCTGTAAACCGTGACCCCGGTAGCCTTCTTGAATCGGATTTCAGCGGCCCTTCGGCAGAGGAAGGCCATGTCGAAGATGACTTTGGAATTGGTAATCGTGGTAAAGTTGCCATCTATGAATTCCAGCATCTTCTCCACGGCGATGTCTTTGGTATATATTTGTCTGGTCGAGCCCCTCTGCACTATGTTGCAGGGATTGATAAGGGTGATGAAATTAGCCTTGTCGGAGGACCGGGCCTGTTCGTCCAGCATGCGCCCGAGTTCATACCCTCCATTCTCGGCATCAAGTACGATAGATGATAAAGGAGGGTCGGAGATGTTGCAGATCAGTTCATCATTATCCACTCCTAGTATGGAAATATCCTGAGGTACCCTGATCTTGGCCATGCTGCAGTTTTCCGAAATGGTCAGCGCATATTCATCGTTGCAGCAGAATATGGCGGAAGGCTTGGGCAGGCTCTTGAGCCACTGGATAATCTGCTCGCTCTCACTCGCCATGGTCTTTCTTACGAGGTACTCCTGATAATCGAGGCCATGGAATTTGATGATATCCCTGAACCCTTTGCCCCGTTCCTCCGACCAACTGATACCCTTTACACCGAAATACGCGAAATGGGAGAATCGCCGCTTGATGAAGAACGAAGCAGCGATCTCGCCCGTTCTTATGTAATCTCCGGTAATCTTGGAGAACCCGGTCTGCCAGGGAAGAAAATTCTGGATAACGACGGTACAGTTCAAACTGGCAAGCGGAAGCGTGTCGTTATAGGGCCATCTTCCTATGAAGGCGTCTGCCTTCCATTCCTTGACCCATTTTACGATGCTGTTCCCATCCTTGGAAGCCTTTCTGACGCTGGCCGGTACCCGTGAGAGGTGCAGGCAGTTGCCGTGCTCCTGTGAGTACGCTAGAAGCCCCCGGACAATAGCCCGGTCGTACTCACTCGAGGTTTCTATGCACAGCATCGTGCGGACCATCGAATTGTCCAGAAAATGCTCTACGCTGGCCCTGACGTAGAAAACAATAAAGAAAGCGTGGGTCAACTTATCGCTCGCTCTACAACTGGGCTCTGGACGGCCTAGGAACGAGTAAGGAGGATAAAATGCCTACGCTTTCTGCTATAGCATGAGCACAAGCTCAAATTATAGCCAGCTAACGCGGATGCACCATTCCTGTTCCTTTGAATTGTCCAGATTCAGTTGTAAGGAATCGATAAACGCAATCAGTATGTATATTGTCCGGAGACAACACACAAATGTCGCATTTTTTTTGATGTAATCAAAAAAATACCCCTGTTGGCGCTTTATAGTGGCCAACAGGGGCGTCGGATTATATCGCTTGTTGTCTTGTGGAAGACTGAAGGATTTGTCTCAGACGAGGTATTTTTCCCATCCCGGCTCATAGTCCCGGCTCCAGAGCTTCTCGGCGTCCGGACTGCCGATGATGTGGCCGTTGGCTGGGTCGATCTGCAGTGAGTGGCCGAGTCTCTGGGATATGGTCCCGAGCTGCACGAGCTGGGTGCTGATGCAGGCGCTGCGGAGCGTCGATTTCAGCGGTTCGCCCTTGGTGATGGCGTCGTGCCAGTTGCGGAAGTGGAAGGTGTCCAGCTGCTCCGAGGGGTTGAAGAGGTCTCCGTCCTTGAACTTGAAGGGGCTGAGGACTTTCTT
>JAEEGL012289546.1_pt1 | contig 10490 bp, 8 predicted proteins | sample 9134231 | NCBI WGS metagenome assembly JAEEGL01 (sample SAMN16246548, study PRJNA631951) | gut metagenome | biome: gut microbiome; feature: rumen; material: fiber-attached | host: Bos | place: Iran: Karaj | collected 2018-10 | reverse complement strand
GCAATGAATGCGGTGCTGCCCGCTCACATGGACGAAAACGTTCCGGTGGAATACTGGGTGGGCGTTCAGACTGCGGACGGAAGCCTCATAAAGAACGAAGAAGAGACAGCAGCGCTTATCGCTTCCAAATCAAAGAAATAGACATAATACACATTTACGTAAATGACCGTAGAAGAATTCATAAACGAGATAATACGCGTCTTCCGCAAGGCGGGGATAGAGTGCCCGGAGGCAGAAGCTGCCCAGCTTGCCTGCCACGTGCTTTCCTGCCCCAGGAGCTGGCTGTATTCGCACAAGGACGACGAAGTGGACGACAAGGTCCTGCTTGCTTCGGCGGCGCTCATCAACGAGCGCTGCAAGGGCAGGCCTCTTCAGTATGTCATCGGGACAGCGAATTTCTACGGAATAGACCTCGCAGTTGACGAAAGGGTGCTCATCCCAAGGCCCGAGACAGAGCTTTTAGCCGAGACCGCAATTAAGGAGCTGAGCGTCTTTTCCAGCGATTCCGCCTGCGCGCAGGGGATAGCTGCGGCAAAGAAAGCTCTTGGCATATCCCCGGATCCTCTGGTGCTGGACCTTTGCACAGGGAGCGGCGCCATAGCTGCAGCGGTAGCCGCAAACCTTCCGAAGTCCAGAGTCATAGCCACAGAGCTTTCGCCTAAGGCTTTCATGCTGGCGAGGGTCAACCTGCGCCCCTACGGAAACGTAACAGTGCTGCGCGGGGATCTCTTCGGGGCTCTCGAAGGGCCCGCTGCGGAAAGCATTTTCCCCGGCGGAAAGCCGCAGTTCGACGCGGTGCTCACTAACCCGCCCTACATTCCAAGCGCTGCCATTGCCGGGCTTTCCAGGGAGGTCCGGGACCATGAGCCGCACATGGCGCTTGACGGCGGAGAAGACGGCCTGGACATAGTCCGCCGCATAATAGAGCAGGTGCCGCGCTATCTTAAGCCGTCCGGGCTCCTTCTCATGGAGATAGGAGACGACCAGGGCGCGGAGGCGCTTTCCATGGCGCTTCAGACAGGCGCCTTCAGGGAGGCAGGGATAATCAGAGACCTTGCCGGAAAGGACAGGATACTCAGGGCAAAAGCCCTCTGACTGTTATATCATGAAGAGTTCAGCAAATCACGATCTTACTCAGGGCAGCATCACAAAGCGCCTGATATCTTTCTTCCTGCCGGTAGCGGCAGGCACTATAGTGCAGCAGCTCTACAACACAGTGGACGCGATAATAGTCAGCCGCTACGTAGGAACAGCAGCGCTGGCAGCCGTAGGCGGAAGCACCACCCAGATACTGAATCTTTTAATAGGTTTCTTCGTTGCCCTCACCAGCGGGGCTTCTGTTATCGTAGCGCATTTCTACGGCGAGAAGAACGACAAGGGCGTGTCCCGCTCTGCCAACACCGCCATAGTTTTCTGCGCTTTTACCGGCCTTGCCGTGAGCCTTCTGGGCATACTCGGATCACCGCTCTTCCTCAGGATGATGGACACCCCGGCAGAGACCGTTGCCCAGGCATCTTCTTATCTTCGGATCTGCTTCTGCGCCACGGCTTTCGTCCTGGTCTACAACATGGGCGCCGGAGTTCTCAGGGCGTCAGGCGATTCCCAGAGGCCTTTCTTCTACCTGCTCAGCTGCTGCATCGTAAACATCATACTGGATTACATCTTTGTCGCAAAGTTCTCCTGGGGCGTTGAAGGCGCAGCCATCGCGACTGCCGCTTCCCAGATCATAAGCTGCACCCTGGTCCTCATACGCATGGCAAGGGCAGACGAGGCTTACAGGCTCAGGAAGGATATGCTCAGGATAGACAAGCCGCTGCTAAAAAGGATGCTCGGGATAGGAATCCCTTCCGGCTTTCAGAACACCATGTTCGGCTTTTCCAACGCAGTCATACAGACAGGCGTCAACTCGCTGGGCACCACGGTAGTCGCGGCATGGTCGCTCACAGGCAAGGTCGACGGCATCTACTGGGCGCTCATAAACGCAGCCGGCACGGCTGTAATGAGCTTCGTGGGGCAGAACTACGGAGCGGGGCGCATGGACCGCGTAAAGGAATGCGTCAAGAAGAGCCTCATAATGTTCTCGGTCATGACTGTAGTGATAAGCTCGCTGATACTGCTTCTGGCAAAGCCCGTGCTGCCTCTGTTCTCCGAGGACCAGGCACTTTTAGACAAGACCTGGGAGATAATGCTCTACTTCGTCCCGTACTACTTCACCTGGACCTTCATAGACGTCATCAGCGGCACACTCAAGGGCGCCGGAGACGCAGTGGTGCCGGTCATTATCATGGGTCTTGGCATCTGCGCCTTCAGGATAGTCTGGGTGTGGGTCGTGTTCGGACTTCTGTCTCACACGCTTCTTACCCTGGCGCTCAGCTACGTGGCGTCGTGGACCGTTACGGATGTCGCTCTGATCATCCGCTACAGGCAGTGGGCGAGGGCTCACAGGGACAATATAGACTACAGCTTCGGAAAGTGATATATTTACTGCCGCGGCACATAAAAAGTGCTTGCATAAGGTTTATTCTTATGCTATTATATCAAGGCGTTTTGAGATAATACCAAGGAGGAAGATCGAAATGAAAGACGGAATCCATCCCAAATATATGGACTGCAAGGTAACTTGCGCCTGCGGAAACACCTTTATGACAAAGTCCAACAAGCCGGAGATCAGGCTGGACGTTTGCTCCGAATGCCATCCGTTCTTTACCGGACAGCAGAAGTTCATAAACCGCGGCGGCCGTGTCGAAAAGTTCAAGAAGAAGTACAACATCGGCTAAGCACTGCACAGCAGAAGACTTTCAGACCCGGCTGGATTCGGCCGGGTTTTTGCCTTTATTCACAGCGGTACTGATCTAAATGGCTAATCTCACTATTCTGGAAGGCGGCCTTGGCGCAGGCCTTGGCGGCGGCTATACTTTCGCGGACGGAGCGGTAACTGATACCAGGCTCATGGGAGTCCTGGGTCTTAGGCTGCACTGGATCAAGGATTCCGGCGGCAGAGGACCCCAGAACATCTACCAGTTCTACTACTACGACATAGAAGAGCTCGGTCTGGACACCCTCAGCGTCTTCATCCTGGACACAGAGGAAGAAGTCGCGTCCGCCACAAGATCCAGCTTCGGAGGCCTGGGTGCCGTAATGTGGCCTGTTTCCGAAAGGGAAGGACGCTGGCTTGCCTGCAGGTTCATCGAAGAGACAAAGCGCAAAGGCCAGCCTCTGCCGGAGAACCTGGACCAGATACGCTTCGTGCTGGAGAACGCCCCGAAGCTTACGGATTCGGAGATCGAGACCCTCATGCGCAAGACCTGCACTATGATCTACACCGACTACGGCGTCATCAACTACTACCTGATGAGGCTGTTCGGAAAGGACAAGGCAGGCGCGGAGCTTCTCAAAGCCTCCGGCCTTCCGGAGGACAACTTCGAGGACGTCTCGCTTCCCACCCACGCCACCTTCCTCAAGAATACCATAGAAAACTTCACTGACCGCAACGGCAGGGCGTCATACCTCTGCGAATCATTGGTGGAGACCCGCGGCGGCCACTGGATAGTCGTAAGCGAGATAGAAATTGTCGACAACCGCGTCACCAGCTGCAGGAAGCGCTCGGAGTTCCGCGTGAGCGTCCCGGAAGCATCCATGATGCTCGCCAGGAACGAATACGTTACGGTCTACGAGATCCTTTCCGAGGACATGACGCCTTTCGACGAGGCTTTCGCGGCGTACAGCATAGGCACCACGCGCACAGGCCACGAGACAGGCGATATGTACATGGAGTTCAAACCGGACAACCGCCACGCCGAAAACAGGGAGTTCAAGCTCTCCGACGATATCGAAGCTCTGTATTATGTTACGGACTTCGGTCAGCTCATAGTGGCCGCTTATTCCCTGGACGCCATCCAGCGTGCTGAAAAGCGTATAGCATCCGACGCTCTGTCGGTCTTCGTGGTCCCAACAGCCAAGTACAATTTCGCCCAGAGCATACTGTACGAGTTCGCCGTGAGCGGCTATACGGATTTCGAGGAATACCTGTCGACCCTGCACGAATAAGTGGACTGCGGTGAAAAATTGACACTGGGTGTATGCTAGGCATATGGGTAGGAAAGGAAGAAAACCATGCCAAGCAATAACAGCAAGTACACCCCGCAGTTCAATATCCGTTTTTGGGGAGATGATAATTGAATGAAAGAAGAATTATGCGCTTTTTTGCGAAATCCCATATATGACAATCTATTCTGGCTCAAGGTCTCTTCAGTATTAAATAAACCGGCAGTAAATCTGATTGGAGACAAATCGTTTTCTAATGCTTTTTGCTATTTAAAAGGATATGTTGAATCAGCTTATGATAGCCTTAATTACAAATCGTGGATCGACTGGGCTTTTTTCAGCTACATGTATGAAAGGCTAGAACATAAGAGATATCATTCGAACTACTATTCAATGTTTCTTTTGGAAAACACGGATGAGGAAGCCTTTGATCTCTTTGCCAGCGCTGTAAATGATTTCATTGATCATTATAGTTTAAAAGACTATCTTGAAAACCCTCCAGCCATTACCTTAGTTAATGTCGGACCGATGTTGGTTCAGTTACCGAAAGGCTGGACGTTTAAAGAAGAAGGAAATAATGTATATTTCTTTAACGAGGATGGAATTGAACGGTTGATCATAGTAACTGATTTACTTAAAGGTATCATTACTGGAAGTTGCAGAGAGAAGTCAATAGCCAGAATAGATTACGCACTTTCAGCAATCAATTCCTTTGCAAGAGAAAAAGGGCTGCGTTTTGATTATCCGTGGAAAGAGGATTTTGAATACCCTAAAGCTTATGATGGAATGTATAAAATCATATTTAACTGTGGCTATGACAGGAATAATCAATTTATCAGGGTATATTCAATCGTGCACAACGAAACGCATGTTCTGGGATATTACATTGGAGAAAAGAATGCCAAAGACATGTTGATGTCTGATATGATAATCAGTGGTATGCAATTGTATCCAGTTGACGCAGGCTTGCTCTTATGATAACATATCCTGCGAGGAGATCCGCTCCTCCCTGCATAGCGCGGCAAATGTGCGGCTATGATCAAATAAATAAGGCTCATCAAGAGTGGCGGAGTGAATAGGCCCTGTGACGCCCGGCAACCTGCCAGCAAGGCAAGGTGCTAAATCCTACAGAGCGATCTGAAAGATGAGGACATCCGGAATCAAGCCTCGTCTGCAAACGAGGCTTTTTTCATGGCCTGCCAAAAGACCGCCGGCAGGCTCCTTCATATCGAAAGGACGTAAAATGAAGAGATTATTCACATCAGAATCAGTTACCGAAGGCCATCCCGACAAGATCTGCGACCAGATCTCGGACGCGATACTGGACGAGGCCCTGCGTCAGGATCCCAAAAGCCGCGTAGCCTGCGAGACCTTCGTGACCACCGGTCTTTGCACCATAATGGGCGAGATCACGACCAGCGGCTACATAGATTTCCAGGGCATCGCGCGCCAGGTGATAGCGGACATAGGATATACCGAATCCGAGTACGGCTTCGAAGCCAGGTCCTGTGGAGTCTTAAGCTCTGTCCACGCGCAGAGCCCGGACATTGCCATGGGCACCAACGACGAGGTCGGAGGCGCCGGAGACCAGGGCATAATGTTCGGCTATGCATGCACGGAGACCCCGGAGCTTATGCCGCTTCCCATCTCCCTTGCGCACAGGCTGGCAAAGCAGCTTGCGGACGTCAGAAAGAACGGTACCATACCTTACCTGCGCCCGGACGGAAAGACTCAGGTCACCGTGGAGTACGATGAAGACTGGAAGCCAGTCCGCATAGACACCGTGCTCATCTCCACCCAGCACGACCCCGAGGCCTCTCTGGACCAGATCTGCAGGGATCTTATAGACTACGTGATCCACCCGGTCATTCCTGCTGATCTCTGGGATGAGGACACAAAATTCCTGGTGAATCCCACAGGGCGCTTCGTTATAGGCGGTCCGGCAGGGGACACGGGTCTTACAGGAAGAAAGATAATAGTCGATACCTACGGCGGATACGCAAGGCACGGCGGTGGAGCTTTCTCCGGCAAGGACCCCACAAAGGTTGACAGGTCCGCTTGCTACGCTGCGCGCTGGGCTGCAAAGAACGTTGTCGCGGCAGGGCTTGCCGAGCGCTGCGAGATAGAGCTTTCTTACGCGATAGGCGTCGCGGAGCCGGTATCCGTTCTCGTAGACACTCACGGAACAGGAAAGCTCGCGGACGAGAAGATCGCAGACATAGTCTGCAAGGTCTTCGACTTCCGTCCCGCCTCAATAATCAGGGATCTTGACCTGCGCCGCCCCATCTACAGGAAGACCGCTGCCTACGGCCATTTCGGACGCGAGGACGAGGACTTCACCTGGGAGCGCACCGACCGCGCAGCCAAGCTCAAAGTGCTGGCAGGTCTTTAAGGCTCTTATGATCTGATATATTCGGCTCTGCCGGGAAAGCTCCCGTCAGAGCCTTTTGTTTTTGGCTGCCGCTTCCTGTATATCAATGTAAAATCTTGCCCGGACGTCGCTTTTGTGTTACAATATTAAATTGGTTTACTACAACACTGACCTATGGTGACGATATGCCTCATTTGATCGTAATAGCAGCTTCTATAATAGTTTTCTCCGTGCTGGTGATCAGCATGGGCACGAAAAAAAAGCGTGCCGTAAGGATAACCGGGACTCTTGTCGCGGTCGTCCTTCTGCTGGGCGCACTGATATACGGAAGCTGTTTCGGCGCCATCTGCAAGGACTGGCCCGAGGCTGTCGCAAAGACAGTGAACGCCATGATAGAGATGTTCCTTGGGAAAGATTCCCTTGGCGACATCAAGGACGCTCCGCTGATGCAGCACCTGTGGTTCAGGCTCGCAGCGTATGCCGCCCACATACTGGCAATGTACGTGACTATCAGCAGTGTGCTCATAGCCGTTGCCATGAGGATGCTCTCCAGGATCAGGATCTCCCTTGTAAGGAGAGGGGACCTGGTGATCATTTACGGGGTATCGGAGGATACTCTGGGTTTTGCCGAAAAGCTGATCAAGGATGAAAACGTATCAGTCGTCTTTGTTGGAGATAATGGATCCTACAGCTACGAAAGCGCCATCCTGCGCATCGGTGCCATACTGATGGCAGGGGATGAGGCAGCTGCTCCCGATAAGAAACTGGTAAAAAAGACAGGCCTGCGCCCCGGGCAGCGCAAGCTGCAGGTGTTCTGCCTGGATGAAGATACAGGCGCCAACATGAGGTTCGCCGCGGCTCTTCTTGAAGCGCTGAAGGAAAGCGGGATAGATCCATCTCAGACGGCGCTTTCCGCTGTGCTTCGGGACGAAGAGATGGGCAGCAGCCTGCAGGCGGCGGAAGACCGCTACGGATACGGCAGCGTGCTTGCGGCAGGACCTATGGATCTTTCCGCGAAACTCCTTATAAACTACGCTGCTCCTTACACCCAGATGCGCTTCGGCAAAGGAGGGGCTGCCGAAGAAGACTTCAGCGCTCTTGTACTGGGCTTCGGGCGTACGGGAAAGGCAGTCCTTCGCAGCATACTCATGAACAGCCAGTTCGACGGCAGCAAGCCTTCCTACTGCGTTGTCAGCAGGGAAGGAGATACCACTGCAGGTAACTTCTTTGCGAGGTATCCTGCGCTCAAAAACATGTACGATATACAGATGCTCAGCTGCAACGCAAGGAGCGCCCAGTTCTACGATTGGCTGGCTAAAGAAGGCCATAAGATAAAATATGTTGCAGTCTGCACCGGAGACCGTAAAGAAAACGCAGAAGTTGCGGACGAGATAGAGGCTTACTTCAGGGGAAGAGGTCTTGAGCCGGCTATCATAGAGTGCCACAGGAGCGGTATCATAATAAGGTCAGGCAAGGGCCTTGTCCCGGGGAAGAAGTCCATTTACGACCCGGCTGTCCTCTCCGGAGGCGGCCAGGACGCCATGGCCAAGGTCATAAACCACTGGTACGATAAAGACAGGGATATTGAAGAGGCCTGGAGAAACTGCAGCTACTTCAACAGGATGAGCTGCAGAGCGGCAGCGGACTATGCGGATGTATTCATCGCACAAGCTAAGGCGGGAAGCCCGGAGTTTGCCGGCATTGACAGGCAAAGCGCTGTGAAGGCGGATCTTTCAAAGGATCCGGAGCTTTTAGAGACCCTGGCCCGAACAGAGCATCTCCGTTGGATGGCCTTCCATGCGGCCATGGGATATCAGCCTATGCCGCCGGAAGTCTACGATGCCAGGGAGCAGCAGTTCCTTAAGGAAAAAGCCGGATCCGGCGAAGGCCGGATCAGGGCAGGAAAGGATACCAAGGCCAGGCTGCACGCCTGCATGATCCCCTGGGAGGACCTGGACGCCCTGTCCGAAAGGGAGAGCAGAGCTACAGGAAAGCCAAAGGACTACAAGCAGGCGGACAGGGACAATATCCTGGCTCTTCCCGGGCAGCTTGCGGCTCTTGAGGCAGTAAAGAGTCAATAAAAGCGCCTTGCGCTTATTGTAAATAATGCCATATAATGGTAAAATGTTATAAAAGATCGGAGTATCACAATGGGAATCAAAGTTGCTAAATTCGGCGGAAGTTCCGTCGCGGACACCATACAGCTCATGAAGGTCAGGGACATACTCATGGCCGACGACGCGAGGCGCTACGTGGTAGTATCGGCTCCCGGCAAGCGCTACGAGCAGGACACCAAGATGACAGATCTTCTGTATCTGTGCCACACCCACCTTGTCAACCACCTGCCCTGGGATCAGCTGTTCCAGGTAGTATGCGACCGCTTCTCAGCGATAGCCTTCACTCTGGGCATCAGCCCTGACAGGCTCGACCTTCAGGGAGAGTACGCAAAGATCAGGGAGGCCATGGAAAAAGGCGCAGGTCCGGACTACATCGCAAGCCGCGGAGAGTACCTTAACGGCAGGCTCGTTGCGGCGTATCTGGGCTGGGATTTCATAGACGCGGCAGACGTAATGAAGTTCGACGAGAGGGGCAGGTTCCTTCCCGAACCCACCAACGAGATCCTTTCCGCAGAGCTCAAAAAGCACGAATACGCAGTCATCCCGGGGTTCTACGGCGCAGATCCTTCCGGCAAGATAGTCACTTTCAGCCGCGGCGGTTCCGACATCACCGGCTCCATAGTAGCAAGAGCTGCCGGCGCGGAGGTCTACGAGAACTGGACAGACGTCCACGGCTTCCTCACCGCTGACCCGCGCATAGTCAAAGACCCGCAGCCCATCAGGTACATATCCTACCAGGAGCTGAGGGAGCTTTCCTACATGGGCGCTTCCGTAATGCACGAGGACGCGATCTTCCCGGTAAGGGAGGCCGGCATCCCCATCAACATCAGGAACACCAACGATCCGGATCATCCGGGAACAATAATCCTCGAAAAGACTCCGGAAGGCACCATGGGAGTCATCACAGGCGTCGCGGGAAGCAAGGACTTCACGGTAATAGCCATGCACAAGTACATGATGACCGCGGAGCGCGGCTTCATGAAGAGGATACTGAGCATACTCGACTCCTACGACATAAGCTTCGAGCACATGCCCACAGGCATAGATACGCTCTCTCTGGTCGTTGAGTCCAAGCAGCTCGGCAACAACCTGCAGGACGTGGTCGACGACATCAAGAGGAGCCTGGAGCCGGACAGCATAGACGTCTACGAAGACATAGCTCTGATCGCCACCGTAGGCCAGGGAATGAGCTACCGTCCCGGCGTTGCGGCAAAGCTGTTCACTGCGCTCGCGGACAACGGCATAAACATCAGGATGATAGACCAGGGCTCTTCCGAGATCAACATCATCGTAGGCGTTGCCAACAAGGATTTCGAGAACGCCATCAGGGCTATCTACAACGCGTTCAACTAGGGGAGGGCGCGCAAAACAGCAGTTTAAGGAGAAACAATGGGATTTTTCGATAAGATCTTCGGCGACTGGAACGCCAACGAGATCAAAAAGATAGAGAAGATAGTGCAGAAAGTCGAGGACCTGGACGCCGTGATGCAGGCCAAGTCCGACGAGGAGCTCAAGGCCATGACGCCTGCCCTTAAGGCGAGGCTCGCCGCCGGAGAGACCCTCGACGACATACTGCCGGAGGCATTCGCTGCCTGCAGGGAAGCCGCGTGGAGGACGCTCAAAATGAAGCACTTCCACGTCCAGCTCATAGGCGGCGTGGTGCTCCACCAGGGGAATATCGCGGAGATGAAGACAGGAGAAGGAAAGACCCTCGTGGCTACTCTTCCTGTATACCTCAACGCTCTTGAAGGAAAAGGCGTGCACGTGGTCACCGTAAACGACTATCTCGCAAGGCGAGACGCCGAGTGGATGGGCCAGATCTACAAGTTCCTCGGCATGACAGTCGGCTGCGTAATCCACGGCATAGACTCCGCTGAACGCAAGGCTGCCTACGAGGCAGACATCACCTACGGCACCAACAACGAATTCGGTTTCGACTACCTCCGCGACAACATGGT
>JAEEGL010387161.1_pt1 | contig 10490 bp, 9 predicted proteins | sample 9134231 | NCBI WGS metagenome assembly JAEEGL01 (sample SAMN16246548, study PRJNA631951) | gut metagenome | biome: gut microbiome; feature: rumen; material: fiber-attached | host: Bos | place: Iran: Karaj | collected 2018-10 | reverse complement strand
TGAAATGGAACATGATCTTTCACCTCCAAAAAAGAAAAAGGGTCGGAACGAACACACAAAACATACCGCGGAAAAGGTATGTCTTCTATGTCGTTCCGACCCTTGCTTCCCGAATTCACCGCCGGGAGGATGGACACCCTTGTCGACGATTATGATAGCGTACCTGATCCCGTGACCGCGCCTGTCATGCGCGCCGTACCCGCGCGCGCCGCGTGCAGTGACCGGATGCACACGGCGACCGCCGCGCCGCACGCCCGGTTCGGGCAGGTGAGGATCATATCGATGTTTTCGGAGTTCCGCTGTGCGGTTCTGTATTCACAGAGCGTACTTCGCCGGTGAAGCTCCGCATCCGGAAAGTCGATCAGCCGTCCGCCGCACACCGGACATTTTCCCTTTGCCATATGCCGCCGCCCGTCGTCGGGACGCGTGATGTTGGATGTCATCGTTGTCGTTATGCTCCTTTCACCGATCGTTATACAGATTTTTGTACAGCCGTCCACTGATACGCGAGCCTCGGCGATCCGTCAGCGACGTAAATAATACCGCATTTGACAAAACCGTTTTTCTCGAGCTGTCTCTGCATCGTTATGTTGTCGGCGTGCGTGTCGATCCTGATATTGTCAGCTATGCTTCTGCAATGGTCTGCGGCACACCGTACCAGACCGTGAAGCTGCCCGTCGCTTGCTATGCGATGGATCGTGACGTACGGTTCGTCATTCAGCCATCCGCCGTTTTCGATGAGCCGGTACGTCGGATCCTCCCCTTCGAGCAGAGCGAACACGCCGTGGATGCCCGTATCATCGTACAGGACCCGGCAGATCCCGTCCCGTATATCCGACCGGATCAGCTCCGGCGTCGGATGGTGATGTCCCCACTGGTGCGGATTTCCCGACCGGATCATAAAATCCTGCGCATACCGGTAGATCTCCATGATCCTGTCATAATCGCCGGTCGTACCGTTTCTTATCTGCAGCATGATATCCTCCGGACGCTTCGCGGACACGGTGACGGCTGGATCCTGTTATTCCTCGCTGTCGTTTCAGCCGTCACCCCGTCACCGCCGTCACCTTTACTCGCTCGGCACGAACATTAGTTCTTACATTATAGCAGATGTTTCTGCCCTTGTCAAGAGTTTTTTTTCAATGTTTTTTGTGGTGTCGGATATAATCGACGCCACACGGAAAAACCGGGAATCATTCCCAAAAACTGCTGTAAAAATGCGAGAATACCGCATCACCGGCCGCTGAGCGCCGACGGCGGCTTCTCCGGCCTCAACACTCCCGGCGGGCAACTATGCCTCCATCCGCTCTATTCGGCGACACGGGGCAACACAGCGGCGATGCGTTCCGAGAGGGGTGAGAAAGGGATGATCTTATTCCAAAAGCTTTATGTTTCCGGTACATTTTCCCCCCCAAGGTGACAGCTGATTCCCGCTTTTCCTCGCTGTCGTTTCAGCCGTCACCCCGTCACCGCCGTCACCGAAAACGTTTTGTGAGTTATTACAGAAAAACTGTGCCAAAATAGTAGAACCTCCCACGCTCTTGCTTACTAAATTCCGAATTTCTTCCTTGACGACCTCTTCGTCAAGTTGTATATTGTTCTCTCATCTCGGACAAATGGGATACTTATCTCTCAACAACGTCCCCTTATTTGATTAGAGATTTTTCTGTTTTCTCAAAGTTCGGTTATTATGACCGCTATGTTTTTTTGAAATACCACTGCAAAATAGCGGCTCCTGCGTTTTTTCTGCGCAGGAGCCATCAGCATTACTGATATATGTTACAGGGATTTATCACATCGGTCTGTCTTGTCGGCACAGATTACCATGGCGGTCAGGATGGCTGCAGCTTCCGCCACCCCATCAAGAGAAACAAATTCATCTGGCTGATGACATCCACCGTGACCGGCAGTCAACGGAAAGGGAGGATCCTTCCACACTGTATCGCCCACGCTCAGCGCATTTTTTAGATACCGTGCGTAGGTCCCACCACTGTTCAGGTAAGAAGCCGGGTTCTGTATGCCTGTACAAGCCGAATACACGCTCAAAATATCGTTAAGAAAAGGATGATCCTTTCCCATAATAAACCCGGGAGAGTCCTTCACCGGACGAAAATCAAAACCGAGGCTGTCCAGCCGCTGCTGTATCGTGTTTATCATAGAGGCTTTGTCAATGGAAATTCCGTATGTTACATCAAAACTAATATTGGGCTTTCCTTCCTCTAACCGCACTATTCCGTTTGCAGCAGTCAAGCGCCCGAAATCCGGATCCATATGCTTTATACCCAATCCTTCCCCCCAATCCCCGTACAGGGAAGCGATCGACGCAAATAGCGATCGATCATGCCCGGAGATCCCGCTCCATCCTGACAGTTTCTCCGCCAACATGAAACCTGCATTTCTTGATCCTTCCGGCAGTGCCGCATGCTTTGGAATCCCGTGCGCAGAAATAACCGGCTCACCCGTCAATCGGATACGGAATCCGTCTTCCGCGGAGAAGTCCTGATAAGCAGCGGAGTTCATGGTCACCCCATTTTTCAGTCGTACAGACGCGTCGCCGAGAACAATATTGAAAACTTCACCTCCGGAAAAGTCTTCCACCGTATCGAACGACTCCCTTCCGACTGCCCAAAAGTGCAAGAGTCCTCTCTCGCCGCGGTAAACTGGAAACGCAGCGTCCGGAACCAGCGAATAATCGGGCTGTCCTTCCTTTTCGAGAAACCTTTTAAGATCGCCCATCCCGCTTTCTTCATTGGATCCTGTAAAAAGGACCAGGCGACTCGAGAATGGGATTCCAAGATCCCGGATCGCCATAGCTGCGGCAAGAGAAATCACAATACCGGCTTTGTTGTCTCCAGTCCCGCGGCCAATCATGAAACCGTCGCGTACTTCTGCAGAAAACGGAGCAGCCAGCGTCCAATCACCTCCCGCCGGTACCACATCGGCATGAGCAAACAAACCGACGGAACGCGAGCCTTCTCCCCAGTGAACCCGCAGATATCCGTCCTCTGCATTCAGCTCCGCATCAAACCCATTCTCTCGATACAGCGATTCCGTTTCGTGCAACACTTCGGCACACATTCTGCCGTAAGGCGCTCTCGGTTCAGCCGTTCCCCGAACGGAGGGGATTCGGACCAGGCGCGTAAGATATTCCGTAAAGAACGGCTTTTTTCCGTGCATATAAGTAAGCAGTTTCTGATACTCAGCTCCCGTCATGTCACCCCTCCATCCGAACGACCAGTCACACGACGCACATCAATCGACTGCACCGCGGGCACTGGCATAAAAATCATCGATTTCACCGATAGCTTTGTCTGCATTTTTTGAATAAAAGGAGGCGAAATCGTTTTTCTTTTTGCCGTAAATCTGCCGCGAAACATAATACATGATATTCTCTATACCACCGCCGTTCAGGCCGAAATATGTCATACCTCCGTCGAACACTACACTGTTTGAGATGATGTCCAGCATTTCAATGGATTCCCTGTCTCGAACCACTTTGCCGGTCAGCAGGGTGTCATAATAGGCGGAATACACGTACAGATCCGAATAGTACGCCAGCATCTCCAGAGTTTTGCCTACCATTCCCGAATCTTTGACTGCCACGGGAATACAAATATTGCGGCTGTAATCGTTTATACTGTATTCCGCCTGGTTTTCATCATACTTCGGATAAGGCACGATACCGAAATCTATATCGCTATCCCGAAGTTCATCCAATCCGTCGGAGCGTCTGAATTCAAACAACGCCCTGTCGCTGGCCATAGTAATCGTTTCTTTCGCGTCGGTTCCCCAAGGCCAGTGAAATGTGTTCTCTCCGTAGTTGATTAGGTTGTGCAATTTATCATACAAAGACAGTGCTTTGTCCGACCAGATGGAGAGTTCCATTTCTCCTTCGCTGTTGAGCGTCGTTATGGTGAGTCCCGCCGCATAGATCATACAGTCAAGGGGCCAGTCAGCCATACAAACAAGGCCATAACGATCATCAATCGTCATATCCCCGTCTCCGTTGAGATCGAAAGAACCCTTTTGGATATCGGCGATAAAAGTATCGAGCGTCCATGTCCCGTTCCTTACCTCATCGTAGGGAGAATTCAGTCCGAGATCGTCGACCAGGTGTTTGTTGAATGTTACGACGCCGACGGAGGGAATTACATATTTGGATTTCGCAAAAAACAGCTTACCGTTGATTGTCAGTTTTTTCGGCGCATCGTGATTCCAGTATTCACGGCTGAAATCAATGGTATCCACCTGCATCATATCAAGAAGTGAACCGCCTGCCACCAAGCCGGTATTGCCGCGCATACTGTCTGCCAAAACAATCTGATACTCATCGTCTCCAGCCTGAACGGACTGTTCGACGATTCCCTGCAATTCGCTGTAATCGCAGTCTGCATAATATGTAAGATCGATACCTAAATACTCCTCTGTCTGAAGTGTCCGCAGATAAATAGCGCCGACCAGCGAGTCGCCCGTATCCTCATCGGCAAAGAAATAGCGATTCTTTCCGGATGCCATAGTCAAGATCCGTACCTCTGCGCCGTTGTAATTATCCGTTTCCACATAGGGTATTCTTTCCGTTTCTGCAGGTTCCGTTTCCGTTCCGGGAACAAGCGTACTGTCGGAACTTGTTGTATCCGGTTTTTCTTCCGGTATCGTGCCGCAGGCAGCAAGAAAAATCATTTCTGCGGCAAGAAACAGACAAATCAACATTTTCTTCATGGCATTCGTCCCTTTCGTATGTGGAATTAATAGCAATTATATAATATCACATCGCGTCTCGGCGTGTAAATGTACAAAACGATAAATCAGCACAAAACACAACTCTTTTTTCCGTAACCCTCCTTGACTTTACTTTTTTCTCTACGTATAATAGTATCGACATACGGATGAAAGAAGGCGACGAGTTATGGATTCGCTTCTGAGCGTCAAACAGCTTGATTTCCATCTGCAGTCCGTATACTGCAATACAGCCAAAATCGGACGGTATCGCAGTGGCCACCGGGTTCATTTTGAGATCGTTTACAAACTGGAAGGCCGCTCCATACAGTATTTTCCGTCTCTCGACATGACGATTCAACTGATACCTGACAGCATTTTTATCATTCCAGCCTTCACCAGCAACTGCTATGAAGTCACGGAAAGCGGGACGATCATCAATATCATTATCGATCTCATTGGGGAAAAGGACTCTGCAGGCATTCAGCCCGAACTCATCGTCCTTCCGCCCGACAACGCGTACAAAGCCCTCTTCCTTCGTACCGCAAAAATCTGGAAAGAACGCGATAATTCCGTATACTGCCGAAGCCACTCGCTCGTCAGCGAAATACTCGCAGGTCTGATCGAAGACAGAGAAAAACGGTATATGGAACGCAATCGGTATGCGGTTATCGCTCCAGCTGTCGACTATATCCGGCAGCATTACCGTTCACCGGTCTCAGTAAAGGAACTGGCGCGGATGTGTGGAATATCGGAAGAATACCTTCGACAACTGTTCCATTCCTTTGTCGGGCAGCCGCCGCTCCGTTATATCAACACCCTGCGTCTTTCTTATGCACGGGAACTCCTGCTCGACGGAAGGATGAGCGTGGCACAGGCGGCATCGAAGCGGGATTTGAAAATGTCAACTATTTTTCGAGATTATTCAAGGACAGGTACCATGTTTCGCCCACCCGCGCAGATTCCATAGTGTTTTTTGATCCATATCAAGGGGAGAACAGTCATGACGAAGACCATTGAATCTCTCGTCCGTATGACGCTGGCGGGTGAAATGTATGTCGCGCCTATCCCGATGTCTTTCGATCGGAAAGATTTGTTTTTACCGGAAGCCGAACGAGACGTTAAGCGTCTCTGCGAATATATCCTCCATCAGGAACCGCTATTTACCGAATTCTCTTCATTTACGGGCTTTTTCCGTTTTGACGGATCGGTCGTAGGAGATGCGTTCACAAGGAAAGGCCACCGGGCGACAGCGGAAGGAATGTCGCAGTTCTACCTGAAACCGATTGATAATCTTTCCACTATGGAATGGCAGCATGCAACGGCGGACTATCGGAAAGTACTGTCAAAAGGATTAAACGGAATCATCGGAGAAATAAACGAATCATTGACGGTACACACTGAGCCCGAGGAACAAACCTTTCTCACGGGTCTGCGGCGGGTCGCAGAAACGTTGATCCGGTGGGCCGAGAAATGCGCTGAACGCGTATCGGACCGTATGAAAGCATTGGACGATCCGGAGGTGATACGGCGCTTTGATCGGCTTTCCTGCGCTTTACGCCGCGTGCCCGCTTATCCGCCCGTCTCCTTTTATGAAGCGATCCTTACCATTTACATTTGTTTCAGCGCCGATCCCGACAGTTTCGGCACATTGGATAGAACGCTGTATCCTTTCTATGAAAAAGACATCCGGGAAGGAACCCTGACGCGAGGGGAAGCAAAAGCATTTCTTCAGGAACTGTTTCTGATGGTTCAGGCAGCAACTGCTCCAAGCTCTTCCGCTTTCACCCGCGGCGGAGAATCCCATTTCTGTGTCGGCGGCTATCTGCCTGACGGCACGGACGGCTTCTCGGATCTTTCCCGTTTGATCCTTGAAGCACTGACGGAGCTGCCCACCTATATTCCACAAGTGACATTGCGCTGGACGCCGCTCATGTCCCATGATGATTTCCGATATACGATGGATCTGGAAAGGAAAGATCCGCACAAACGCATCGCCTTCACAAACGACGAAAAGCGCGTGCAGTGCTATACCTGTTTCTGTGGTTTTCCCTTTGAGCGTGCGGTCAATTACACTATGGTCGGGTGCAACGAACCTGCGTTTCTCGGAGCGATCACGGGCAGTAATTCCAAAGGCAACATTTTGCGCTGCATAGAAACGTTGTTTCATAAAAAAGCAGATCAACTCGCAAATTGTACAGATTTTGAAGCCTTTTATGCAACGTTTGAGCAGGAATTATTCAACGATCTGGATCTCATTTACCGGTACGATGATTGCTACAACGCCATCCGCGCCCGCGACGTCAACTATATTTCCAGCCTGTTCTTCAACGACTGCATCGAAAACGCGCGTAGCCTGACACAAGGCGGCGGCAATACGGTGATATCCTCCCCCATGCTGCTCGGAATCCCCAATGTGATTGATTCGCTTACTGTAATCAGGCAGTTTATCTATGAAGAGAAGCTGTTCTCCATGAAAGAACTGACTGATGCCCTTGCTGGCGATTGGGAAGGATATGAGGAAATGCGGACCGTCATACTGCGCAGAGGACTATTTTTCGGAAACGACGACACCTTGTCCGATGAGGTATCTGCCCGGTTGTATGATAGTTTTTTCCGGTATCTCGACAACGGGGGCAACCGCCGGAAAAACTTGTTCGGATATCCGATTCTCATCGGAGATCTGCTCGGGTACAACGAACATCACAAATGGTTCGGAGAAAAAACTCTTGCGACACCCGATGGGCGTCGGAACGGCGATCTTCTGAAATTCGGTCTCGGACAGAGTGGCGGCAAAGATCGTAACGGTTTGACGGCACTCCTGCGTTCTATTGCGCAGTCGGATCCACACGGCGTCGGATGCGGTGCAACGGTAACGAATATTTCCCTTGAGGAAAAAATGGTGACGGACGACGAACAGTTTGAAAAAACGGTCGTCCTGTTTGAAACCTACTTCAAATTGGGAGGGACGCATTTCCAACTCACGTATGTATCCCGTGAAGATTTGCTTGCTGCACAAAAGATGCCAGAGAACTATCAGAATCTCCGCGTACGCATTACCGGTTTTTCCGACTATTTCGTAAACCTGCAGAAAAGCGTTCAGGATGACATTATCCAAAGGACTCCTCACGGGAAGGAGTAAGGTCCATGAACAATATGGAAGCAGTGCTGTTCGATATTCAGAGAAATTCCTACACGGACGGTCCGGGAATCCGAACGACGGTGTTTTTCAAAGGGTGTAATCTGCGGTGCCGTTGGTGCCACAACCCGGAAAGCCAGAGCGATGAACCGGAGATTCTCTTTTACAGGGACCGCTGTACGGGTTGCGGCCTATGCCGAGAAAAATGCCCGCAGGAGGGTAAAGGCTGTTCCCTCTGTGGCCGTTGCGCCATGTTTTGCCCAAATCTGGCACGAAAGATCTGCGGAAGAAGGTTCTCCGTAAAAGAGACGATGGAAGCCGTTCTCAAGGATCGCGAATTCTACATGGCAAGTAACGGGGGTGTCACCTGTTCCGGCGGAGAATGTATGCTCCAGATAAGATTTCTGAGGGATTTCCTTTCGGAGTGTACCTCAGCCGGAATCCATACAGCGGTGGATACGGCGGGATGTGTTCCCTGGACATATTTTGAGGAAATACTTCCTTACACAAAACTGTTTCTTTACGATCTGAAGTGCGTTTCGGAATCGCTTCACATCAGTGGGACCGGGAAATCGAACCGGCTGATCCTTGAAAATCTCGTTCGGCTGTCTGCAATAGACGATTTAGGCGTGATTATTCGTATTCCTGTGATTTCAGGTTTTAATGACAGCCCCGAAGAGATTGTTAAAATTTCAGAATTTCTCCAGATAATCCATTATTCTGATATTGAACTGTTGCCTTACCATCGTATGGGAGAACATAAGTATTCTGCGCTCGATCGTGCTTCTGAATCATACGAAGTCCCAACACCCGAAACCATGACGTTGTTTCAAACTTTGATCATGAAAAAGCACATCAAGGCTTTGTAATCGGCATGATTATTCCATATTCAGGTAAAAGGTTCATCATTTGAAGCTATGGGGCCTTGTATCGTATGCTTCGATGAATCGGATTCCCCCAAATTACTAAAGAAGCGCGGTGTGAAATGCGATTCCATATATTTCAATCCCACCATTTTAAATATCAATATGACCTTCTCAAGAGTAAACAGCGAAAACTATGAGCAGCTTGCTCTGACGCATGATATGTTTCTGTTAAAGCCGTTTACCGATACTGTCAGATACGTATTTCCTGTTTTTGATGAGTGTTTAGACAATCTGAAGCGGTTGTTTTCATTGATAGAGAATGAACTGAAAGAACAACCGGACTGGTATTGGTCATGCAGAAGCAGGTCCTACTTCATAGAAATGATTTTTCCCCCAAGAAAAACGCCTCAAAGACATTTCATCTTTGAGGCGCATTCTCCCGATCGGTTTATTCGTGTTTGGATTTCTTCCATATGGGAAGCCGACATCTCTCAACTTCCACAAAGGATATTTGACTCGAAATCAGTTTGCGGCCTAAATCCGCACGTGGGTTCGAATCCCACTCCCTCCGCCAGAGAAGGGTTGCTATTTTGACAAAGATAGCAACCTTTCTTTATGTATAAATCGATAAGTAAACTAATAAGCAATGTTTAATAACGCTTTGTTAAAAGCGAGAAGACTTATAAGGAGAATTTGAATGCAAAACCATGATAAGAAATATATTTCAGATAATCCAATCCTATTAACAGAGTGGGATTATGAGCGAAATGAAACGCTTGGGTTATCTCCAGAAACTACAACTCAAAAAAGCTAGTCGCTCTTGTACATGTTCGTTGAGAACTTATCCGGACGGATGTAATTCAGCGTGTCGACGACGACCAGCTTCGTGTCCGGATGCTGTGTCAGATACTCTGACAGCGACTCAATGAATCCCTCGCCGAGACGCAGGATATCCTGACAGAAATGCAGACCGGGAAACGCCTCCTCCGACATCTCAAACAGCCGCTGCTGCAGACGCTTCACGTCGTCTTCAAAGCAGAAATACAAGACGCCGCATTTCTGCGTCGGGAAGCAGAGAAACGGAACGCCCTTCGCCACGGAAACGCTCAGGCTGAGCGCGAAAAATGATTTGCCGATCTTCGGGTCCCCGGTCAGCAGCGTGAGCCCTTCCGGGAGCAGTCCTTCGACGACGTACCTGCGCCGCGCGAGCTGCATGTCGAAGAGCGCATCACTGTCGATCGTTTGGAAATGTCGGATGCCGTTCGCTTCATCGAACAGATCCTGCTGTGTCAAAATCTTCGTGCCATAGTCTTCCGTCATCCATTTCCTCCATCACAATTCCTCCTCACACATTTTTGAGTTTCCGCTGATAGGATCGCTACAGAAAACCGTCACTGAAAATGAACATGATCTTTCACCTCCGAAAAATAAAAAGAGTCGGAACGAACACACAAAACATACCGCGGAAAAGGTATGTCTGCTATGTCGTTCCGACCCTTGTTTCCCGAATTCACCGCCGGGAGGATGGACACCCTTGTCGACGATTATGATACCGTACCTGATCCCGTGACCGCGCCTGTCATGCGCACTGTATTCGCGCGCGGCGCGTGCACCGATCGGATGCACAGGGCGACCGCCGCGCCGCACGACCGGTTCGGGCAGGTGAGGATCATATCGACGTTTCCGGCGTTCCGCTGTGCGATTCTGTAATCAAGCAACTCGCTCCCGCGGCGCAGCGCCGCGTCCGGGAAGTCGATCAGCCGTCCGCC
>JAEEGL010350448.1_pt1 | contig 10490 bp, 9 predicted proteins | sample 9134231 | NCBI WGS metagenome assembly JAEEGL01 (sample SAMN16246548, study PRJNA631951) | gut metagenome | biome: gut microbiome; feature: rumen; material: fiber-attached | host: Bos | place: Iran: Karaj | collected 2018-10 | reverse complement strand
TGTCACATTCAATAAGAATACAGTTTGAACCCGGAAAAATCAACAGTAATTTATTTTTATGCAATAATTTAGCTTATCTATGCATTTTTATGCATTAACAGGCCTGTAGCTATTTTTTTCTGTATATTTTTTCACTTGCAAAACAGTGCAAAGCCTTGTATAGTATGAAAAGTCTTTCGAACAGGAAAGTGAAGCAGGAGGAAATTAGAATGTCTGATTATAAAAAAGAAAAAGTAGTACTCGCTTATTCCGGCGGTCTCGACACCACCGTTATCATTCCCTGGCTGAAGGAGAACTTCGACTATGAGGTTATCTGCGTATGCATCAACTGCGGCCAGGAGAGCGAACTGGACGGCCTTGAAGAGCGCGCGAAATACTGCGGCGCCGACAAGCTGTATATCCTTGACGTAACCGATGAGTTCTGCGACGAATATATCGCGCCCTGCATCCAGGCACATGCAGTGTATGAGAACAAATACCTTCTCGGCACCTCCATGGCCCGCCCGCTGATCGCGAAAAAGCTCGTCGAAATCGCCCGCCTGGAAGGCGCTGTCGCCATCTGCCACGGCGCGACCGGCAAGGGTAACGATCAGATCCGCTTTGAGCTTGGCATCAAGGCCCTTGCTCCGGACCTGAAGATCATCGCCGCCTGGAGAAATGAGAAGTGGACGCTGGATTCCCGCCAGTCCGAGATCGAATATGCCGCGCAGCATGGAATTCACCTTCCCTTCTCCGCGGACAACAGCTACAGCCGCGACCGCAACATCTGGCACATCAGCCATGAGGGACTCGAACTCGAGGATCCCTCATGCGAGCCGAATTACGAGCATCTCCTGGTTCTGAGCGTACCGCCCCAGAAGGCTCCCGACGAGAAGACCTACATCTCCATTTCTTTTGAAAAGGGTATCCCCGTTGCTCTCAACGGCGAGAAGATGAAGCTCTCCGATATCATCAGAAAGCTTAACAAACTCGGCGGCGAGAACGGCATCGGCATCGTCGATATCGTTGAGAACCGTGTTGTCGGAATGAAGTCCCGCGGCGTATACGAGACACCCGGCGGAACCATCCTCTATGAAGCGCATCAGCAGCTCGAGGAGCTGATCCTCGACCGCGAGACCTATGAAGAGAAGCTGGATATGGGCCGCAAATTCGCGAGCCTTATCTATGAAGGAAAGTGGTTCTCTCCTCTTCGCGAGGCTGAGCAGGCATTCATTGAGTCCACTCAGCAGTACGTCACCGGTGAAGTAAAGCTCGCGCTCTACAAGGGCAATATCATCAAGGCCGGCACGACCTCCCCGTATTCCCTGTACAATGAGAGTATCGCTTCCTTCACGACCGGTGATCTCTATGACCACCATGACGCCGAGGGCTTTATCAACCTCTTCGGCCTTTCCACAAAGGTGCGCGCGATGAAGCACCAGGAGCTTGCGGCAAAAAGCGCCGAGTAACCATGGGCATGTTAATACTGGTTCTGTATCTTGCAGCGATTAATATTGCGGCATTTGCGGCTATGGGAATCGACAAAGCCCGAGCCAGGAGCCACATGTGGCGGATTCCGGAGGCCACACTCTTTCTCCTTGCCATTGCGGGAGGAAGCGTCGGTTCGGTCGCCGGAATGCGCTTTTTCCGCCATAAGACAAAAAAGCCCGCGTTCCGCATAGGGATGCCGCTGATTCTTGCAGTGCATATTGCCGCGGCGGTTTATCTCTTCCGGCTTTGATCTTCCGGCTTTGACTTTCTTATCCCATATCTGTATAATGGCAGAAATCGGAAAGGAGGATCTGTCGGAGATGATGGCATTTACCGTGCTCAGCAAAGGTGCTTTTATGTCAAAGCTGCTGTCTTCCGACGTGTTTGATTCTTTTCTTCTGGAAGAAGCCCGCATCAGGATGGCAGTTTCATATGTGATCGACGGGCATCTCAACAAGGATTTCTATTCCTCCGAAGAGTGGGAGGAGGCCGCAAAGGAGCCCTCGGGGCTCATCGAATGGTCCAGAGTCCGCGGCACCTGCCGTGACCTTATCAAGGGGACCAGGGCCCCCAGCGCTTTTTCTTTTGTTTTTCATTTAAAGTCTGAATATATGGGCAGGACTCTCGCAGAGGTTCCCGCCGAAACAAACGATCTGGTTCAGGCATTGTTATTGAATATCCGTTTGGACAACACCGGCCTCCATTTGGTGACCGGTGTTTCTATGCGCGGATTTACAACAGACAGATCTCCCGAAAGAGTCTGGGACAGGACAGTCTCCCGCTTCCTGGCTGCGAAGGGAATCGATACAGAAACTAATTAACGGAGGTAACCTATGAAACGTGACCTGATCACACCGCTTGACTCTACACCCTGAGAACTGGCTAAGCTTTTCGATCTCGCGGATGACATACGTCTCCATCCGGACCGCTATTCCCACGCCTGCGAAGGCAGGAAGATGGCGACCTGCTTCTATGAGCCGAGCACGCGCACACGCCTTTCCCACGAGAGCGCGATGCTGGGCCTCGGCGGCCAGGTGATGGGCTTCTCCGAGGCCAGCTCCTCCTCCGCTGCCAAGGGCGAAAGCGTAGCTGATACAGCGAGGATCATCTCCTGCTACGCGGACATCATGGTAATCCGTCACCCCAAGGAGGGCGCCGCGACCGTAGCCGCGCATTATGCGAGCATCCCTGTCATCAACGCGGGCGACGGAGGGCACCAGCATCCGACACAGACGCTCACGGACCTTCTCACGATCCGAAATCTGAAGGGAACGCTCGGCGGCTTTACCATCGGCCTTTGCGGCGACCTGAAATTCGGCCGGACAGTACATTCCCTTATCAACGCGCTTGTCCGCTACGAGAATGTCCGCTTCATATTCATCTCCCCTCCGGAGCTCAGGGTCCCGGATTATATTACGGAGATGCTCAATGAAAAGGGAATCGCGTATGAGGAATGCATCCGCCTCGAGGACGTCATGCCCCGGCTCGACCTTCTGTATATGACACGTGTCCAGAAGGAACGTTTCTTTAACGAAGAAGACTATGTACGCCTCAAGAATTTCTATATCCTTGACAGTGAGAAAATGAAGGCCGCAAAGCCGGATATGTACATTCTTCACCCGCTCCCCCGCGTAAATGAAATCTCCGTCGAGGTCGACGACGATCCGCGCGCGGCATATTTCAGGCAGGCCCAGTTCGGCGTCTATGTGCGTATGGCGCTGATCCTGGTTCTTCTCGGGCTTGCAGAGCTTAAATGAAGATTCTGATTTACAGGTTCCGATCTGCAAAACAGCGGTAAAAAGGAGGTACCGGAATGCTGAATGTAGGAAAAATCGAAGAAGGTTTTGTTCTCGATCATATCAAGGCAGGCAGGGCAATGAAGATCTATCATCACCTCGGCCTCGACAAACGCGATTCTACAGTCGCCATAATTAAAAATGCCCACAGCAACGCCATGGGCAGGAAGGATATCCTGAAGGTTGAATGCGACATCAATTCGCTGAACCTCGACGTCCTCGCCTTCATCGACCGCAACATCACGGTCAATGTCATCAAGGACGGGGAAATTATTGAAAAGCGTTCCCTTTCGCTGCCGAAGGAGATGCGGGGCATCGTAAAATGCACGAATCCCAGATGTATCTCCTCCATCGAACAGGGACTGCCCCATATTTTCTATCTCGCAGATGAGAAAAAGGGCATCTATCGCTGCAAATACTGTGACGAGAAATTCGAAGAGAATTCTGCCGAGGCAATTCTCTGATGCAATTCTCTGCAGCAATTCTCTGATGCAATTCACAGGGACGCTTCCCGGGGATTCAAAACTTCTCCGGATGATCTCTGAAATACTGAATCATTTCCGCGGTCAGGCTGACATCATTGTCTTCCTGACCGATTTCATTTCTGGGGACAAATACGGCCCTTGAAAGCTCGGACTCATCCATGACGATATCCTCGTCCTCAGCCGCCGCGCAGTAATATCCGAGCAGCAGGTCCGACTCAAAGCCCCAGGGCTGCGTCTTGTAATACCGGATATCCGTGACGTGGAGTCCCACCTCCTCCATCACTTCCCTCTGAACGGTCTCCTCAGCGGTCTCGCCGATCTCACAGAAGCCCGCGATCAGAGCGTTGCCTACACCTCCTCTTCCCGCATATCTGGTCATAAGGATTTTATCGCCCTTTGTGACGCCGACGATCACCGCGGGGCAGATCTTGGGATATATTGTATTGCCGCAGCGCGGGCAGACAAGCGCCCTCTCCCTTGCGGAGACGTGCGTTTTCTCACCGCACCTGCCGCAGAACACATTGTCCCTGTACCATACGTAGAGATGGTATGCCGTCATCCCGGCAAAGCACAGATCCTTGGGTCTTAATGTCCTCAAGTCCCTGATCTCCGAAAAGGAATATCCCGGAAGCTTTGCGGTTATGATTTCCCCGTCCGAAGCATAATCTGTAAGAAGGAAAAAGCGGTGTTCCTGCCCTTCGGGGTCTTTTCGTATGGAGAAGAGATACTGAAGCTGCGACAACATGCCGGCACCCCCGGCCTCCCCCGCCGAGGGAAAGGACAGCACACCGTCCTCATCCGTGCGGGAGAGAATCGTCCTTCCCCGGAAGGCGAAGACGGTATCATCCTCTCTTGCCGCGGCCGAAGCATCGTTCCTGAACTGATTATAAAAGACTTCCGGATAGATATTCTGAATCATAACTGCTCCTGTACGGGCTCCATACCGCCCTGTTTCATCTTCCTGTAGGCAGTCGGCGACATACCGACGGCCTTCTCAAATGCGCGGATAAAAACCTCCGGCGATTCATAGCCGACCAGCATCCCGATATCCGCGACCGTTCTCTTTGTGTCCGTAAGATATGTTGCGGCGCGCTCTGCCCTGATCCTTCTTAAGAAAGCGGAGAATCCGTATCCTGTCTCCATCCTGATCAGCCTCGAGCAGTGTGCCGGCGAATAATGGAACCATTCAGCGACCATGCCAAGATCCGCCTCCCTGTAATGATCATAGATGTAGCTCAGAATCCTTAGCCTTGCCGGATCCCCTCCCTGTCCTCCGGGACTGTCCGAAATATACGCGCCGTCGCTGTAACCGCGAAGTAGCCTCACAAAAAGAATGCCCAGAAGATTGTTGAGGAGGCTGCGGCTGAACACATCCTCCTGGTCCACCTCACCGTACATTTCAAGGATAATGTCTTCGATCTCATCCCCGGTTTCCGGGAAAAGTATACTCCCCGGAGGGCGCCTGCTGTAAAGGCTTCCGATAAAAAAATCAGAGAGAATATTATCATAGCTGAGCGTAGTATGGAAGGTTCTGTCAAACGTATCTCTCCTTATATGGACGCTCAGGACCAGGCTGTCGTCGAACACCTCGATCGTATGCTTTGTCCCCGGGGAAATAAAGGCGGCGTCGCCCCGGTGCAGCGTATACATCTGACTCCCGAGCCGGTGGCCGCAGGTGCCCCGCAGCACATACAGTATTTCAAAAAAAGACAGGCTGTGCACAAAAACAGGAGTATATCTGGAATGCTTTACAAGATTGACGTCAAAGCCCCTCCCGATCGGAAGATGCGAAGAATACATTTCCTCCGTGAAGTGCTCCGGTATCCTGATAAAGGGATACTCGGGTATAAACAGGACATGCTCCCTTACATAGTCTTCGATCTGTGCCATATAAGCCGCCCTCTGCGCAGGGTCCTTCAGCCCGTACAGCTTCCTGTATACCTTCTCATCTTCTGTATATTCCGCAAGCTTCGCTAAAAGCATGCGCTTTTTTTCCTCATTCACAGTCGGTACCTCCGTCCCGATTATATCATAAAAGATCAACAAAAGATGCCCGTTTCGGACATTTTCCTCTGCCGTGTCACCTGATATAGTTGTTATCGTAAGACAGGTTATTCGTTTAGAAAACAAGGAGTGTGAAGAGATGATTACAGTTGCTTATGTCGGATTCGGTGTTTCGGTTCGTGAGTATCATATCCCTTATGTGGAAAACCGCGATGATATCCGCGTCAAATATGTTTTCCGCAGACAGGAGGACATTGCGCAGTTCGCGGAATACGAGCCCTTCTATCCGGAAATTACATTCACGGTCAGTTTCGATGATGTCCTCAATGATCCCGAGGTCGACCTGGTCGTTGTATCCGCGCCTGACCGCTTCCACATGTCTTACGCCCGCCAGATCCTGAACGCGGGAAAACATGCCCTGATCGAGAAACCGTTCGCGCCGACGGCGGCTGAGGCCCGCGAATGCTTTGCCCTCGCAAAGAGCAAGGGACTGATCTGCATGCCGAACCAGAACAGACGCTTTGACGCGGATTTCCTGGCGCTGAAGCAGGTCCTCGAAAGCGGCAGAATCGGACAGCCGGTCCGCCTCGAAAGCCACTATGACTATTACCGCGAAAACGGGTGGTACGACCACCTCGGGACACTGTATAATCTTGGTGTCCACACGGTCGACCAGGTGATCAGTCTCTTCGGCATCCCCGACCGCACAAACCTTGATGTCCGCAGTATCCACCACCCCGGCGTCGGTGACGACTATTATGATCTTGAGTTCTTCTACGGAAACTGCAAGGCATCCGTCAACACCTCGATGTGCGTACTGATTGATTATCCCCGCTTTACACTGCACGGCACAAAGGGCAGCTTTACCCTTCCTCCCGTCATCCACAATTCCGGGAAGAAAAAGGTCGTGGGCAGACACGTCATCAGCACCGATCCCGCTCCGGAGGACAGATGGGGAACACTCGTCTATGTAAACGACGCAGGTGAAAAGATCATCGAGAAGGTGCCTGTCGGCTGCGCTCACTATGAAAAGGTCTACGATAATCTGATCGACGCCATCGAAAACGGTGCGGAAAAATGCATTAAGGACGAAGAAGTCATAAAGGTCCTTGAGATTCTGGAAGAAGCTACGGAAATTGCAAAGGCAGGAAGATAAGCAGGCAGATGATGCCGGCGTCCTGTATAAGGAGGAAATCATGGAACAGGTAAGACTCGGAACTATCGGAAGCGGAGTCATCGTCCACTCTGTCCTGGACAATGTGGTAAAGACGGACGGCATGAAGCTCGAGGCGGTATATTCCCGAAGGAGTGAAAAGGCAGAAGCGCTGGCAGCGCAGTACGGCTGCAAAAAGACCTATACCGATCTTGATCTCTTCCTCTCGGATGAGCAGGTCAACACGGTCTACATCGCGATCCCGAACCTGCTGCATTACGAATATACCAGAAAGGCACTTCTTGCCGGCAAGAATGTCATAACGGAAAAGCCCTTTACAACAAAGAAAGAGCACGCTGTCGAACTGGCAGCCCTTGCCAGGGAGCGCGGCCTGTTCCTTATCGAAGCCGCTCCCACAAGCTTTCTTCCGAATTATCAGATCCTCAGAAGAGAGCTGGCAAAAATCGGCAGGATCCGCCTTGTCATCAGCAATTACAGCCAGTATTCCAGCAGGTACGACGCGGTCCTTAAGGGCGAAAAGCCCGCCATCTTCGATCCGGACTACGCCGGCGGATGTCTGATGGACATCAATTTCTACAATGTCCTTCTGAACGTCCTTCTCTTCGGGAAGCCCGACTCGGCCCGCTATACGGCAAACCGTTTTCCCGGCCTTTCCGACACCTCCGGCGTCATGGTGATGCAGTATGACGGCTTTGTCAGCACCAACGCGGGCGCCAAGGATACCTGGGGCGTCAATTTCTTCCAGATCGAAGGCGAGAAGGGATTTATCTATATAGAGAACGGTTCCAACGGAATTCAGTCTGTAAGGACTGTCACAAAAACAGAGGATATCATCTTTAATGAGCAGCCGGTCTCTGACAGGTGGTATTATGAAGTCAGGGAAATCACGGCTATGATGCTGGCAGGCGATCTTGACGCGGCTTATGCGCGCCTTGATTCGACGATTGATACGGTTTCCGTAATCGAGAACAGCCGCAGGGATGCAGGAATCCTGTTTCCCGGGGACTGAAGATTTCCAAATGGATTGAAGGCTTCCTATATGGAATGAAGACTTTCCAAACGGACTGAAGATTTTAAAGGGAGGACTACACGATGCAGAATTCAGATAACAATTCCCTTGCAGGAACAAGCCGCGATAATCTCCCGGCAAAGCTTGCCGGACTTAAGACAGATCATATGACAGAGCCGCTTTCCATAGACGGCTCCTCTCCCGCTTTCAGCTGGCGGATGGAGTCGGACAGGACTGGCGCCCGCCAGTGTTCCTACAGGATCAGAGTCAGCAGCGGGGATGAGCTGTTCTGGGACAGCGGCGCGGTGGAATCCTCCGATTCCGCCGCCGTGCTCTATCCCGCAGACGCAAAGGCACTGATTCCGGAGACGGATTATCAGTGGGAGCTGCTGGTTACTGATGAGACAGGCGCTGTCCTTACGGCCTCCGCCGGATTTTCCACCGGGCTTATGGGCACGGATCTCGATGCCTGGCACGGAGCGAAATGGATCGGCACCGATAAGATCACCCTCGCTGCGGAAACGGTTCCCGTTTTCCGCCTCCTGTACAACATGCGCATCGAAAAAGGAGGGAGCAGCGCCGGCGTCGTCTTCGGAGCCGATGACCCGAGACTCCTTTCCAGCATCCACAACAATTACCTGATTCACGGGGAAAATTATTTAACCTTAAGCCTGAATGTCAGCAGCATTCCCGCGTTTCTCGAGATCCGGCGGAAGGGTTATGCGCCCGGCGAGGAGCAGGAAAAGCTGATTGCCGTGATTCCCGTCCCTGCGGATGTGATAAATGAAGACAGCCGCTTCGAGGCTCATTCCTTTGAGGCTGTCATCTGCAGCAGCAGGCTGGAATCCGTATCGATCGACGGGCAGATGCTCGAGACAGGCAAAAAGGAGAGCGGCGAGCCCGAATACAGTCTCATACTGAACCCCCTGAACACCGCCCTCGACGTCCCGATTTTCCCGAGGCTCTGCAGCGTCGGCTTTGTCAGCGCGGATGACACAGAGGCATCGTTTATTGATTTCTGCGTCCGCCACTACGGCGGCGAGAGGAATGTCGTCTTCGGAAGAAACACAGGCGCTTCCTACAGCATCTTTGAGAATTCGGATGAGATCGAGGTCAGGGAGGATGAAATCCATGTCCGTCCCGGGACGCTCGTCTATGCGGATCCGTCCTTCGGATCGGTTCCCATGCTCAGGAAGGATTTCACCCTTGACGGCAAAGTTGAATCCGCAAAGGTCTTCGTCACGGCGCGCGGCATCTTCGAGATGACCATTAACGGCGAAAAGGTCGGCGATGAATACCTGACGCCCGGTGATACAGATTTCCGCCAGCACATCCTCTACTCTGCCTGTGACGTCACCGGACTTGTGCGGGAGGGCGCCAACGAAATGGGCGCTGTGATCGCTTCGGGCTGGTACTCGGACGAAGTCTCCTATGATATGAAGAACTACAATTTCTACGGAGACCGGCAGGCCTTCCTTGCCGTCCTCAGAGTGAACTATGCTGACGGACGCACGGAGTATTTTCCCACAGACGCCTCCTGGCAGTGCTGCATCAGCGGCCCCGTCCGGTACGCCGCTAATTTCAACGGTGAAACCTATGACGCCACGAGGGATACGTCCGCTCCGGAGCTCTGGACAGACGCCGTATTAATGGATGAATGCGTCAGGGGCTGCCGCCCTGTCATAACCGCAAGGCTCGATCCCGGCATCCGGAAATACAAGGAGCTGACCTCGGCATTTGTTTCCAGGCAGATCCGCGGAGACGATAACTCGACTGTGTTTATCTATGACATGGGAGAAAACATGGTCGGCATCCCGAGGATCGTTTTCCCCGAGGGCTGCGGGCAGAAGGGGACGAAAATCACGATCCGGTACTCCGAAAAGCTGTATCCGGAGCTGGATCCCGAAAACCCTTACTGCTACGGGGACCTGAAAGGCCTGATCCTGACCGAGAACCTGCGCGGCGCGCTCGTTACCGACCGTTATATCATGAAGGGTGAAGGAAACGAGGTCTTCTGCCCCACTCTTACCTTCCACGGTTACCAGTACGTGGAGATCTCCGGCCTGGAGGAGCCGATCCCCGCGGAGAATATCACGGGTATCGTTTTAAGCAGTGTGACGCAGACGTCCTTCTATGAATCCTCGAATCCGCTGACGAACAGGCTCTTTACCAATATCATCCGCTCGACGCTCGGCAACCATCTGTCCATTCCGACAGACTGCCCGCAAAGAGACGAGCGGCTCGGCTGGGCAGGAGACGCCAATGTTTACTCGGAGACCGCGACCTACATGGCCGACATGTCCGCATTCCTGAGGAACTACTCCCTCATGCAGAGAGATTCCCAGGGAAGTGACGGGACCTACCATCTGTTCGCGCCGTCCTATGCGCCGATCGGAGATGCCTTCTCCCTCGGCTATGCGTGGAACGCGGCAGGCGTTGTCCTTCCGTTCGAGGCATGGCTCCAGTACGCGGATATAAAATACCTGAGCGAGAATTACGCAGCCTTCAGGCTCCATGTCATGAACATGATGGAGAAAAAAGCTCCCGGCTGC
>JAEEGL015786614.1_pt1 | contig 10491 bp, 11 predicted proteins | sample 9134231 | NCBI WGS metagenome assembly JAEEGL01 (sample SAMN16246548, study PRJNA631951) | gut metagenome | biome: gut microbiome; feature: rumen; material: fiber-attached | host: Bos | place: Iran: Karaj | collected 2018-10 | reverse complement strand
TAAACTTCCAATCACAGCAGAACCGTCAGATATGCAAATCAGGAAAAGAAGGAAATGAAAGCACTCCGTAAATTTTCCCACTTTTCTTGTGTGTTCGCAAAAAAAACACTAACTTTGCAGACGCATCTGCGCTTGTGGCGGAATTGGCAGACGCGCTAGACTTAGGATCTAGTTCCTTCCGGAGTGCAGGTTCGATTCCTGTCAGGCGCACAACCTATGTTGCAAAAAAAAGGAAGCTTCAGTGTTGAGGCTTCCTTTTTTTGCATATTTCCACTTATTGCAATGACTTGAGAATCCGTTCTTTCTCTTTTCTCAAATATTCATTGAGTGTACGTGCTATTTCGGGATAGAAGTCGTTGAGGGTGAGATATTGGCTGCGACTGGCGATGTAGTTGTGTAATGCGGTTACCAGTTCTGGCATCCAGAGGAAATCGAATACGACCGGGTCAAGCATTTCCTGTTGAACATGTTGATTGTCAAAACCGTTCTCCATCATGTAGATGATGACGGATGCGCGCACGATACTTTCATTCACTACCGTCTGCCATGAGTTGTAAGCCTGACGTGTCATGGAATAAGCTGTGAGTTTCAGCATACCTTGTCCCGTTCGTTGCTGCGATATTGATGACCATCGTCATCACAGCGTCATGACTGATACCGTGTTTTGCACGCAGAGCCTGATAATAGCCTACAGTTGGGTGCTTCTCATGTGGGGCAAACCATTCTTCTGTGTCTTTTGTATAGAGTCCACCCATGTCCATACGATACTCCTGAAATCCTGCTGTACGTGAGAGAATCGACATGAGTTCCACTGTTTCAGATACTTCGGGCTTTATTTGAGCCATGCTGGTCATTGTTATGACAGCTAACAGTATGCTAATTATAAGCTGCTTCATTTTGTGAAATTAAAACTTTAGTAGTTGCAATGTACTTTTGATTCCTGTCTTTAGGGTTTTCAGGATTTGTCATCTGCAAGAGTCCAAGTTCTATAAGTGGTACAATGTGGCTTTGTCTGTTTTTGGATTGATTAGAGATACCGAGCATTTCCATTATTTCACTTGAAGAGCGTGGAACAGTGCAAAAATCAATAATTCTTTGCTGGTTATCGGATATTTGACGGTTACTTTGATGGTTACTTTGATGGTTACTTTGATGGTTACTTTGATGGTTATCTCCTGCTATTTCCTTCTTGGTTTTTCTGAAACAAATGGTTATGGTTTTCGGCCCTTCATGATATGTAGGAACAGGCACACCTTTCTCAATACAAATGTCACACATGCGTTTTACTCCAGAGCCCCAGCTTTCAAGGAATGTCGTCTGATATAATACGTGAGCGATAGTTTGGTTGTGAGGAAATGACTCGTGCGGAAGCATAATATTTTCTGATGTAATGCCAATTGGAAAACGACCAGGATTTACTATTTCTATTCTATCACTATAAACGGCAAGGCTGACTGATGCACTGGGATCATCATAACTGCGATGGCAAAGGGCATTCGTAAGTGCTTCCCTCAATGCAGGCAAAGGAATTTCAAGTTCTTCCTTCCTTTGGAGTCCGATAATCACTCCGCTGAGGTTGAGGTGACGGAAACAGAATGCAATCCCAGCATCAAGCAATTCAAAAAAATTTCCCGACTCTCTTTTATTGTCAATAAATATATTCTTGTCCGTGCCTTTAAAACATGCCATACGTAGAAGTAGTTGAGGATAGTTATCGGTGTTTTTTCCAAAAAGCATGACAGCTGCATTAGTCAGCTTATCATCTTTCATGAGTTTCATCTTCTTTAGAAGTGATGAGATGTCGTCTATTTCAGCAGAAGCATTAAGCCGCCCACCGGAAACACCCAGTCTCACAGCGCCTCTGACACGGTTCTCATCAATGTCTTCCATCTTGTAGCCTTCAGCAATCTGCGAATCCCATGCGAATTTAAAAGGTGAGTGCTCTTTCAATCTTTCCTCAAACATATATCTTGGCATGGGTTGTGTTGTGCTCTCAACCTTATAGTATGGACTTCCATGGTATGTATAGGGTGCACCACCACGAACCCATTCCTCAAAATGTAAAGCAATCACTTGCTTTCCGTTTGATTCTGGGACAACAAGATATTCAACCACAGCATCCACCAATGGCTCCAATCCCGATAAAGCTCGAGCAATTTCCTGCTTAGTATTATCTGTGACATCTTGACCGAGGATGCGATGCGAAGTCGGTGTGACACCAAAGATAAGCCAGCCCCCATCTGAGTTAAGGAATGCGCAAGCTGTATGCATAGCATCTTTAAGTTCGCCTGTGGTTTTCTTCAACTCCAATGTGCGTGATTCGTCTGAAGCCACTAATTTCTCTATGTCTTTTATCGTCATTGTTCTTCTTTGATTAACAATACTAGCAAAAAAATCGATATTCAGACGAATTTACCCTTAATTCATATTAATATGGATTAAAATTTTCATGCCATTGCATCTCAGTTTTAAGAATTTATATGTTACTGGATGCAATGATATCATAACAATTGGAAAAGAGGCTTACAATGCTCCGAAATCAATCAGTTTTTTTCCCGAAAAGTGGTTTACATTGCTCCAAATTATGCACACAAAATTGATTGATAATCAATTGAGAGATAAGTTGGCGAAGTTCTTGACTTTCTGAAAATTAGAAACAAAGCTGAACTGAAAGACGCAAAGAGCAAAGGTGTAAAGGTCTGAAGCTCACCAATGACGAAGCCCTTGCCATTCGCTGGCACATGCAAGCATGGGACTTGCCTTTCCAGTCGTATGACATTAAAGGCAATTTCAATAAAGCCAAAGAGATTTGCCCGATGGTGCAGCTGCTGATTGCTGCAGATGGACTGGCAAGCCAGGTGTTAGAGTGTAAGAAATAAATAATCGGCTACTGAATTGTTCGGTAGCCGATTTTTGGTAATAGGTACGCTATATTACCTTTTTTCTGCTTATAACTAAGAAAATTAATATTGTATATTGCAATTTGAACATATACGGGTTGCGTAATCACCTTCCTCTATACATCCTAATTGGCTACCGCATTTAGGGCAGAAATAAATTTCTTTATCATTATGTCCTTTTCCTAATACATTTTGCAGCCATGATGGTATAGGTTTCTTTTCTATGGCATATTTTTGTGCTTGACGCTCAAACATTTCATCACTACAGCATGCTAAGCAGTCTGTGCAGATGAAACTTCCATTTGGGCATTTTTTTCCATCTCTTGAATCAATAAGGCCTTTTTTACACTTGAAACAATAATTAAGATAAACAGGAATGTTAAACTCACAACACTCTGGATTTTTGCATGAAAAGTAGTAATGTCTGTTAAATATATTGTCCTGATGTGTAAACATCAAATGCCCACATTCTCGACATTTTAATCTCTTGAATTTTTTTATAACTTTGTTTGCAACGCCTATGAATTTTCTAACCGTTTTATCTGGTTCTAATCCAGCATCTGTTATGTGCAACTTAGGATAGCCCAATATTTCAATAATATGATATAAAGAATACTCGCTCCAATGGATTTTACTATTTAAGGTTTGGTTTCCGAGATGATTCCGAAAACATTCCATTCCTCGGCACCAGAAGAAAGGGAGTCCCGTGGCTCTATTTTTTTCATCAGCAATCTCTGGTGCACAAAAAGGGGCAAACTCTGGTACATTCTGTTTCTTTAAGAACTTTCTATTTTTCTCATCTGTGTTTTCTGTAATTGAGCCTCTGTAATAATATAATCTGATGATTTTCTTTAACAATTCACGGTCGTACTTTAATTCAAAATAATCCCCATTATACTCGTTGACGCCTAACTCATTTTTAAGAGAAAGAATAATCTTATTATATATAATTTTTGATTCTCTTTCATAAAAATATTTCTTTGCATTTTCAATATCTTCTTTTGTTAAATCTTTTTTAGAAGGCTGATTTTCATTTATTTTTCTCCAAACATCTTGTTTTATATTAAAGACGTCGAAATCATATCCAATTATTGCTGATTTTTGGGGATAAATCCTCATGTATAAAGCTTTTGAATAATCAACAAGTAATTTTGTTATAGATAGCTTGTCTGATTTTATTTCAAATAATTTAATCTTTTCTTCCGAATTAATTACAAAAGAATCTGCCCACTTTTTAATATTTTCTTCTAGAATTTCAGTTGATGTGTCTGACAGATTAATTTCAATTATTTCGTTTTCTTCATTTTTTTTTGGTTCATTCAATGGTTCTTTAAGAAATAAATTAAGCCACGTGTAGTCTGATTTTCTTACAATCCATACATTATCATATTGGCATTGTATGGCACAGTTAAATTTAAGTTCTTTTCTTTTTTCGCCTGTTTGTTCATTTATTACAATGATTCTTTCTGCACAGCAATGAGACCTTTGATCATTTGTCAATGGCTTTTTTCTATCATCATTACCACAAGCTGTATATTGTTTATGCGGTCTTGAATTAAGCATTGACAGAATGGACGATGTCAGATTCTCCGGTGTGAATTTTTCCTCATCAAGTCTGAATACAATTCCATAATCAATAAAGCCATAGAAATCTTGATTATATACAACTCCACCATCACACTTTGGTAAAAAGAAGGTTAGGCCTAAAGTTATATTTGGTTTTGTTACATCGCAATGTTTCATTGCAAAGTCCATTATTCCATCAAAAGATTGAAAATCTTGACCATCAGTTTTTACTATTGTTTTTATGCAATCACATAATAATGGGGCCGCTAGATTAATTCTCTCTTCAGGTGTTATTATACAATATCTGAACCAAATAAAATCTGAATAAGGATTATCCACAAATTGTGATAATAATTCTTCATTAAAACTTAAATAGCCAAATCTAATATCATCGAAATATCTTATAATTATTTTTAATTTTATTTGGTTAGATACCAATGAATATAATGATTTTATATAATCTGTATTTATAATTATGTATTCACCTTTAATCCACTTATATAACTGAATAAATGGATTATCATAGTCCTGTTCAGGAAATTGATGATGATGCTGCTCATCATCTTCAAATATTAAATCGACAAGTCTGAAAATATCATAATTCTTTATGTATTGACTTTCTTCTGGATATAGCACTTCTACCGCTTTTCTTAGAGCATCTGGAGAATATACATTGTAGCTATAACCAAATTTAGACAAAACATCCTGAATCATTGCCTGCTTTACAGAACACAAACATTTTGAAATCCTAAAAAGTCCTTTGATAATAATATTGAAATTATCTATATTATTATTTTTTAAAACAACAAGGATGTCTGTAAGTACAGATCTATACCAATAATTATTATTGATAAGCCATAGTAAATGGATATATGGGATTTTATCTTCCTTATTATTAGATCTTTTCAAGAAACTATTAACCGCTAGTAACCAATCATCTTGTTTTGAAGCATCAATATCTCTTATTTCAAATTCAACACTTTCATTGTTGAAGTTATTATTTGTTTTTATTTCTTTTCCGGCAACAAATAGGTAATGCCATTGTTTTACATCCCTTGCCTCAAAGCCGCCACTTAATTCCGGGTCAATCGGAATCCAGTATGGTTTATCTATATATGAGCCAGATTTCTTGTCATAACATGACTTGTATTCTATGTGCATAAAAAAAAGTGGATTCTTCTTCAGCTCATTGAATTTCTTTCTATTAGTGTATAGTGTTTGCATATTAAGACAGATTTCTAACTTTTTGTATTTCTATTGAATTGTATTTTCTTTTGATAGAGTGATAATCCATCTCAAAAATAATGAACTATAATTTCATAGTTTAGGCTTTGGAGGTGGCATGTTACTTTTGCGTGGAAGTTCGCGTCCGTGACTATTGCCCAGTTGCGTTGATGGAGATGGTGGCGGTGGCATACTTGCCCTTGTTGGCAATTGATTGCCGGGATGGTTTTCAGCTATTGTTGGCATTTTTGTGATATTTTTTAAAGTAAACTTTATTTAGATAATCTTCCGACATTTGATTTAGGATGGATTGTTCTTTTGAACTTATCCTTCTTATCAGTTTATTCATTTTTGTCTGTTGCTCAATTTCCTTATCTTTTATTTTAAAGAATAAGCCAGCGGCTTCATTCTCGTTTATTATTTTGTTATCAAACTGATAAAATAGATTTTCTAAATCGTTCAGATATTTTGTATAGAAATCTGAAATTTTATCTAAGTCGCTAAGTTCTTCCTCCTTTTGGATAAGGGAAGGAAAAATAGCTTTAGCAACAGAAACAATCCCAATAAGAATTGTAGAAATTAAAGGTAATATAGTGTTTATGATATAACCAAAAGCACCTGCTGAAGCTGTAAAGGCTATAAAAGTTTCATATAGCCTATTGTATCTTCTATGTCTTGAATTGTATCTCAAAATACAATCCTTATTGACGATTGCCTGTTTGAGTTCTTCCCATGTACGGTTTCTTACATCCATATCTTTTTTATTTTAGGAAAGATTCCGTTCTTTAATATTTCATTATCATTTTGAGGATTATATTTATTTTAACCTTCCTTCTTTATTAAGAATATCATATCCCTTGAATAGTGCTTCTTCCTCATCGCCATACTCTTCGTACCAATCTTTTTCAAGATTGTGGAATACCCCCCATTCATTAAGATATTCTCGCATTTCATCTTGAGTTGAGTTGCCAACCATATAGAGAGGACAACGATTTTTGTCCATGATGCCGAATGCATTATACATCTCTTCCTGGTTTATTTTGCTCACAGCATATCTGGCTGCCTCTTCGAAAGGTGATAGACCAACTGCGCGAAGCTCAAATTCAGTGTAGCCTTTTCGGTTGAGCACTTCCTTTTTTACATTCAGTGTCTTACAGATCCTTTGAGCGGTAGAGCAATCAAACTCCTTCGCCTCAGATATGTCTATAGCAACTTCAGTGTTTAGTGCATCGACTATAGTGCCATCACCTTTGTAGTAGAAAACCACATTTGGGTTTTCTACCAGCTTCGTTAGTAAAACAAATTTTTCCATGTCGTTTCAATTATAAAATATAACGATGCAAAGGTAATGTTATAATGGATGTCGGTCAACCGACTAAAGGTAGAGTTTTTAATTCTATTTCGTTTATCATGTTACTTTAAATTGTTTTACTTGATTTAGTGATTGTTGAAATCATTATTTATCCATGAACATAAATGACGATGGTAAAAAGCTTCTTGTTAACATTATTAAGATTTGATTATACATTCTCAGAATATAGTGAGATTTTTATTTAACATCTTCTTAATCAACCTGAGAAAAGTCTTCGTATGATTCAAATGTTTGAGAAAAAGAAATAGCAAATTCCCTTTCTCCATTTTCGTTTGTTTTATGCAAATTCTCTACACATATACTGTCAAATCCAAAGCGATTTAAATCCTCTTTTGTAACTAACTCATGAGGTCTTTTACGCATAATTTTTCTGAGAATCCAATGTCCCAAATCTTTATTTGGATTTGACATCAACGCTTTACCTTTTTCTTGACATATCTTTGCTGATAAAATATTACCATCAGGCAAATGTAAAGCAAAAGATTCGTCTCTTTTAGGAAAAAAATCAGGATAATATTTGTGAATATAAATAGGGACAGGAATATAAACTTCATCTTCATGTCGCCTTCTTCCACCTGCATTCCACTGATTTAACCCTGATTTTTCAGGAACATTCCCATTTCTTGAAGAGTATAACGGAAGAATGATGTAATCAACACCTTTAACGCGTTTTTTAGATTGTAAAATTAATGCTTTTTTTTGTATAAAGAATTCCTCAAGCAAGTCAAGAGGCTCATCTAGTATTGCTATTTCAACATCATGAAAATCTGAATTTGGAACGTAGAAACGTTTTTGCAAAACACTCTTACTTTTGTTGAATGTGTATTCGTTTTTATCGTCTTCAAAACTAATGGATTTGTCAGTTTCTTTAACATTAGTAATATTGTCTATATTAATTTCTTCATATGGACAGTTGAATATTCTTAATAAACCTTCTTTGCGTCCTATAATGTGGTATTGTGTTTCTTTGACATCAAAAGTGTCATTTGCAAATCTCATTCTTTCATTTCTGTATATAGCAAGTTGACGGGCTAAATCTATATTATGTAAGTTTTCTAATGTTGTTTTTAGTTTGTTAAATTCTGCAATCTTCTCTACAGACTGGTTGCTTTTATTAAGAATAAAGGTTTTAATACCTATCCCAATATTGGCAATTCTAGCGTCATAAGCCGTACAAGAGCGTGCGTCATTCAATGCCTTAAAATATCTACAAAACAGATTTTCGGTTAATCTGTAATCAAGGTATGGGGTTTCGCTGTCAGAAAACAACCTGCTTAATTGAGCCATCATGCTCAACATTTCAAAATACTTATTATTGTTTTTCCATCCAGTCAAGAATTCCTGGAGATTGTTGAAATTATGTTCTTGCATACTTTATATATTAAAGGAACAACTACAGAGTTACCGGCTTGTTTATATTTCGCTGAATCCGCTATAGAATCAGGGAATGTATACTTTGATGGAAACCCCTGAAAATTTAGGCATTCTTTAGGTGATAATTTTCTAATACCTTCATCGGTTAAAATCAGAGGCACATTGTGGCCACCAGTTCCCATATTAGCTGTTAAGGTTGGACAAACATTGCTTTTATTCTCTCTTACATATTGACGTCGCCATTGATAAATAGTATTTTTAGATTTTATACCTTCACGCAACTCTTCAATATGTCCCATATTGTCTCCATAATATAGTTTTTGATTATGATCATTATAATTAATGCATTCGTGTATTGTCTTTGTTAGTTTTTCTTTGATTGGGAAAAGAAAATCTGCATGATTAGGAACCTGTAAAGGATCGAAACAAACTATAAAGATACGCTCACGATTTTGTGGAATATTTGCATATTCCATCGCATTCATCACTTTATGATAAACGACATATCCCAATTCTTCTAAAGTGTTTTTAATTACTTCAAAAGTCTTTCCACCGTCATGAGTATATAAGTTTTTTACATTTTCAAGATATACCGCCTTAGGGCGTTTTCTACGAATTATTTCAGCAACATCAAAAAATAATGTTCCCCTGGTGTCTTCAAAGCCTTTTCTATAGCCTGCTATAGAGAAGGCTTGGCACGGAAATCCTGCACAAAGAACGTCAAACCCATTGGGTATCAGTTTTTTATTAGATTCTTTGGTTATGTCTCCATAAGGAATCTCTCCAAAATTATGATAATATGTTTTTTGAGCATTTTCATCCCATTCGGATGAATATACGCATTCTCCACCACATTTTTGCATCGCTAACCTAAAACCTCCAATACCGGCAAACAAATCTATAAAGCGAAATTTTGGTGATGGTATTGGTTGAAACGGAGCTTTTATAAGGTCTGCGAAAAAATATCCGAAGATATTATTATCACTTACAATATTTTTCCTTTTAATTAATTTTTCATTGTGTAGAACATTATACCAGTGTTTTAAAATGTCTTCACCATTAGACGAATATGAAAATACATAAGGTTCGCTGTTTTGTAGGTGAAGATAGTGAGATACTGTAGCTAATAGTTCGTTTACAGACATGGGTTCTCCATTGTCATAGAGATAGGGTGAGGCTGTCAGTGCCTTTGCTTGGACAGGTGTAATTCCCTTGAGGTCTGCGAATCCGAATCCTTTAGTTCTTGTATTTGGTGTTGGCATTGTTATTTGTCTGTAATAAAATGTTTATAGTCTGTTTTTCATTCTCTTCCTTCATCTGGAATCCTATTCTGATGTTTGACCCATTCATACGCCATCCTAAGCGCATGCTCTAGTTGCTTGCGCGTACAATCAGCGTCCAAGACTCGGATTTGAATAATATCCCAATCACGGCTGCGGCTCGGCATAGTTTTCAAACGAGTTTGAAGCTCTGCACTCGCCTTGCACGTGATTTCAAGTCTTGGATGCTTTGTTCTGATTATGGTCTTGTCAGGTTTTTCTACATAAACCGGCTCTTTCGTTTTCTTATCAGTTTCTTTTTTGTTTTCCATTTGAAGGTTTCCTCAGAACCCTTTCGTCCCAACTAAGATCAAAACAATGCATCATACCTGCAGTAAGGTCTGAGTAGATTCGGGCGTAGCGTTCCTGCTCGCTTCCGTCACAACTTGCCATGCCTTCAAGGTAGTAATTCATCATCTCTTTTCTCTGGCTCTCTGGGTAGCTTTCTGTCTTGCCGTAGCAAGTGATTGTAAATTTTTTCATTTTAATTACAGTTTTACGTGTGGCTCACGTCCGCACCAGGCGGAATTTAATGTTAATTTAAAACATGAACTCCCAAGTAGTGCTCGACTAGGCGACCAAACCTTTATAACACTACGAGGGAGTTCAAATATATTTTTATTAGCCTAAGGCATTCAGTGGGTCATTTAGTCGAATGTGCGGTAACAGGATTACGGGCACATTATTATAAAAAGATATTATCTCGCAAATTTAGTAAAATTTGTCAATAATTCAT
>JAEEGL015731063.1_pt1 | contig 10491 bp, 10 predicted proteins | sample 9134231 | NCBI WGS metagenome assembly JAEEGL01 (sample SAMN16246548, study PRJNA631951) | gut metagenome | biome: gut microbiome; feature: rumen; material: fiber-attached | host: Bos | place: Iran: Karaj | collected 2018-10 | reverse complement strand
GCCGCCGCAGCGTCGCCCACAAGCTCAAGGGACTTCTTGAACCCAAGAACGCCCTCGGTCATCACCATCATGCTGCGTGATGCCGCCGCGAACTCTTCAAGCGAAAATGGCGGCGTGTTGCCCAGCTCCTGCAACATCTGCATGTGCGCCCGCGCCTCGTCCATGCCACCAACGAGAGACTTGAACTGCACGGTCATCTTCTCGAACGCAAACGTCTTCTGCATGAAGACCATTGCGCTGGTTATCGCCGTGCGCAACATGCCGAACCCCGCGCGAATGTTCTGAAGGTTCGATCCAACGGAAGACGCGAACGACTTCAAGCGGGCCAACGCAGACTTGATCGCGTTGCCCGTAGCGTCCTTCGCGCCTATTATGTATTCAACAACCTTGTTCACGCTTCGCCCTCTCCGCAGTTACGCGCCTGATGATCATGCTCTTCACGTTCGCAAGGTTCGCAAGCGCGTCGTTGAGCTCAAACGTCATCTTCTCCGCTGCCTCCGCGCCGCCGAAAGCGGACTTGATCGCGGCCATGCGCCGATAGGTCTTTACCATGGTCTCCAAGCTGCGCCCGAAAAGCCACGTCTTCGCGGGGATGCCACTTTCGACCTCCAGGATCGCGGCGAAGTGCGCAAGCTCCGTGGCCTGCTCGTCCGGAGCGGACGCCGGTCTGTCTTCGCGCACATCGTAGGTGTGGACGCCATAGCACCTGTTCTTCGCAACCGTAAGCTCCGCACGGTGGCATGTGTAGCGCAGCATGGTGCGGACTATGGCCTTTCGCGCACTCCACTTGTCTGTGAGCGTCGCGAAAGCGTCCGGGTCTCTCGCGTTCGCCAAGGCGTAAATCTGCGCCCACCTGTACATGGCCGTGCCTTTCTTCCACCACGTCCCGGCGTATTCCTCAAGCCACAGGAACGCCCCGGCAGTGAGCGGCCAAAGGTAAATGCCCTTGCACACCTGCACGGGCGTTTCGCACAGGTCGGCGTTTATGTCCGAATACGGATTGTTCACCCGTTCGCAGGCGTGTACAAGTGCCTCCAGCTCGTCAGCCGTCATGTCGGCTGCGGTGATGCCCATATCCTTGAAGTCCTGTAGGACGCTTTTCAGACGTAAACTCATCTTTAGCCGCCGTTTTTGATAGTTTCCGTTTTTGGAACCTATATCAATGATATAGGTTCAACCTCTCTCAATGATATAGGTTCACGGGGGCTGGGAGCCGCCCCCGTTCCGCGCCAAACCCGAATGAAAAGCGCGGAACAGGGGGCGTTCGCTCATGCCACCGCTGCGACGGCAAAATGCTTTTCGTAGACGATGCTGCCGGTGGCAATCGCCGTGTTGGAATCGCCGTCCTGGTCGCTCGGCGTCGCCCAGCCCGCAGCGAATCCAGAACCTTCGCCTGAAAACGTGGGTTTGCCGTCCACGCCGGTTATCGTGACGGTGATCGTCACGTCGCGCATTCCGTGTTTTGTACCGTAGTTGCCGCTGCCGTCCGTTTCCTCGGCGTGCTGGCACGTGCACTGTATCTGCACCTGTTTCGCGGCGGCAAGTCCCGAATAGATGCCGGGGATGGACGCGGGGCAGCCAAGGGCACGGGCAGGAAGGGTGATCGCGTCGTCGCCGGTGGAAGGAAGCGCGAAAGTTCCGCCGCCAGCAGCGTCGTTCTTCTGCACAGAAAGCTTCGGGAACTCCGTCTCGGCGTAGGTAAGCAGCCATTCGATGATGCCGGAGCCAAGCGTAGGCACGGTGATCGTGTCGTTCGCTCCGTACTCGCCGCCAAGGGTGAACTCCGCCGTCTCGGTGTTCTGCTCGCCCCAATAGCGGTAGGCGTGTTCGTTGCCGGAAGCGTTGAGGGCCTGTGCCCTCTGCTTCTGCTTTTGCCTGCTGACGCTCTGGAGCATCCAGCCGGTCACGGATATTGTACTTGTCGGATTGAACATTGCGCACTCCTTTTCATGCGTTGCTTTTGTCTATGGCCGTTTAATCAAGAAGGGTGTCTGTCAGATCCTATCTAAAATCCATCATGTCTAGACCGCCCGTCAAAGCGGCTCCACCTTCCATGTCCCGTCATATACATTCACCGTGAAGACAAAATGTGCTTTACCCGTCCCCGCCGACACCTCCGCCCTGTGGTCTGTCGGTGCTCCCCAGTAGTCGGCGGTGGTGCTGCCGCATGAAGCGTCCCAGCAGCGCATTACACACGAGCCGCCGTAATAGCCCGATTCGGGCGTCTGTGACATGACAAACTCAAAACGTCCCTTGCCTGTCATCTCGTTTATCACAAGCCGATTGTTATTGATCGTGTACGGGATTATATGCAACGTGGTATGCCCATTACACACCACCTCGCCGTTTATCTTCGCCTGTGGACCTCCCCATTCGCTTTGCGTAAAATCCCACCATGTCATAAGCTCGATGTTTGTCGCTACGATTTGCAGACCTTCGCGGACTAGTTTCCCGTTTTCGCCAAACATGAGCTTGTATTCATTGCCGCTCTTTATGTCCGCGTGAAGCAGATGCTCCGTCATTTCGACCGTGTTTGTGTCATCGTAATCAATGCCACGTTCGCGAATGACGAAATCTCCACTCCAGCCGACGCCACAGCCGCGCACGTTCCCGTTGACGGTGTTTTCCATGTTGTATCTAATGGTGTTCCCCTCCAAATCCGTCAAGTAGTATTTGTCGTTCCCTTCGCCCCATGCCGGCCAATAGGCAAGCCGCAATGGAAGATACAACGCCCGCGATTCTCCCGCGGGGATGGTCACGCCATTCATGGTCTGCGCAGACCTTGTCAGATTATACACCTCGCTATATGGATTCCCCGAAATCGTGAACACGAAATGCGAGCCGCTGTGTCCCGACGATCCAAGTGTGTAGCAGTCTTGCGGATGTGCAGATGATATTACTGTCTGCAACCACGACCCGCTTGAGGATCCGATGTAGTTCCACTTGCTCGCAGAATACGTGCCAACATAAAGGCCGTCGGTGGCTGTGTCCAGTCTGCGCGGGCACAGTACAAACGCCATGTCCGCCCATCCGCCGCTGCCACGCGCAACGAGGCAAGGCATGCCGCCCACCCCGCTTGTAGCGGTAGGGATGTCTTGATCCTTGGCGCAATAGCCTACAATGTCAAACCACGGCGAAGATGTGCCGAGGGTCTGTTGAAGCGTGGGGTCACACCCCGAAATGCCAAACGAGATCTCAAACGCAACAGCGTGAAACGAAGCAACGGCTGCGGCCAAAAACAACGCACTTCTCTTCATGGTGAACTTTCCCCCTGCGTATGCTCCGACTTGTGCGAGACGGTCTCAAACACATCCGTCCAGTCGCTTTCACTGCCGACAACGCCCTTGAAAGTCAGTGTGCGCGTCTTCTTCTGAAACTTGTGCGAGGTCTCATCATACTGCACGGCTGTCACCACGGTTATAGTATGTGTGCCATATGTGCTGTCTATCGCGCTGTCGAGCGTGGATATCGTAATCGCGCCGCCGCCGTTGTCGGTTATGTTGATGCCAGCACCAGCAAGGATGACATTCGTCGCTGACGAAAATCCACCCCAAGCGAAGTTCCCTTCCTCATCCTTCCAAAGGATTGACTTGTTCTGCGCCGTGTCAAATCCCTTTATCACAAGTTGGTTGCTTGTGTTCGTCGCAATGGTCGTATCATCCACGCCGGGCATTGGATTTACCCGCCGCCATTCAAGACTACCGCTCCCGTTCTTCGACAGATACGTGTCATTCCCCGCGCCACTCCACCCGTAGAGCGACATGAGCCCCTGCGTGGCCGCGCCCTCCGCCGTGTTCGTGGTTATCGTCACGCCGTCCACAGGCGCACCGCCGGAAACTCCGCCGCCTATCGGAACATAGTGCAGTTCTCCCGTATTGGTTTTCTTCGCAAGAAACAAGTGCGTAGTTGCATCGCTACCCGTCGGCTCCGATAACATCGCACTAACGGATGCGGCACAGGCGGACGCGTCGGCAAATCCCTTTATCTGATACGCGCCGTCCCCCGTCACCTCCACGCTTGCGCCGTCGGCCCAATTCGAAGGCGCGGCGAAGGACGCCTCGACGCCGTCACCGTCGTTGTCGAAGTAGAGATCATCCGCCGTGGTGCTGTAGATGTAGCCCAATGTTCCCCGCAGGTACTGATCGAGATTCGAGTCGCTGAATGTGATTCCGCTTTCCCCGCCCAGCGTCCCGTCCTCAATCCATCCAAGCAGGGCCTCCCACCTGTTCGTGTCGAGGCTGTTGGTAATGACATTTGCGATTGGCACATACCCGTCAGACGTCACGGCGTATGGCCCTTCGTCGGAAGGCAGCTTGAATCTGAAAACCTTTGTCTCGCCGTTGTTCACAATGTCCGTCGTCAGGTGGTATTCATCCGCCACCACCGTGTTGGTCGTGACGTTCGGCAGTTCGTGGAAGCCGAGCGAGTTCCCGCCTACCGCCATGCCGTAGTAGTGCCCCGCGCCAATCGCGCCGCCGGTGGTGAATCCCGCAAGCTCCGCGACGTATCCGTCTCCGCCGCTCTTCTTCGTCCACTGCACCGTGTCGCCATCCCACATGGTCGGCGCGCCCCAGAGGAGACTGCCCGCGTAGTTGTAGGGTAGATAATAGTCCTCGTCGTCGTCCATGTTCTTGAGGCGGAGTTCGCCCTTGTGGCCCGCAGCGTTCGTCGTGATGCTCATTTCGTCCGGCGGCGCACCATCGCCAACTTCCAGTCGGCCCCCGAACGGCACGTAATGGAATATCGCATCGCTGCCGGTACCTAACCGTGTAAGGACGTAGTGGTTTCTCCGGTTGTCGTCGCGTTGCTCGGTCATGATTGTATTCATGTCCGTGTTGCATTCATTTTCCTTCCCGCCTCTCCACCCAATAAGAGTAAGCTGGCCGTCCGCGTTGTATTGCGTCCATCCGATCGCTTTTCCGTCCACCACGTCTCCATAAGGAATGGGATCCGTTGCCTCGATGGTCACGCCATCCCCCCCGCCTCCAGGTTTGATTTTCAGGGTATATGTCACCGTAGACCCGCTGTTGCCCGGCCCCTGTTTCGTCATCTCCATCGGGATGCCATCCACACGGAACAGAGAATCAAGATGCTTGCCAATGGTCTGGATGCGTTCTGTGTTCTGTTTCGCGATGGTTTCAGCCTTCAATGCTTCTACCATGGCGAGATAGGCAGGATAGGCCACCCCTAGCCTCTCGTCGGAATCTTCAAGGTTTATAACTCCTCCTTTTTCGTCAACATTCACATCCACATCTTTCAAGACGCCTTTTTCATCACGATACGATAGCGTGCCTTTGGATTCCGTGGCCGTGAACTCATCCGGCGTGTACCATCCTTCAGCGGTGTCGGGTATGGCGGCTACTGCCCCTATTGCCAGAAATGCCGTAAAAAGACTGTATGCAATGCGTTTCATTGGTGCGCCTCCACCTCCGTCATGCCGTTAGTGATTGCAAAGCTGGTTTGTGGCTGAATCAATACGCCTCTGGCGTCGAACAGACCAGCGAACCGCTCCACTCCGTTGGTATGCACTGACGCGACGCCGGAATAGACGAGATTTGTCGCAGTGCATGAGACGACGCCACGGGGGTTTATGTACGCACCGGCGCCGTTCCAGACGAACACGCAGCCGTTCGTCACGCCCTGCGCCTGCGCCGCCGCCGTGCAGTTCGTGGCCTCCAGTGCCGCGTCCGCCGGATTCTGGTAGACAAGTCGCACGGCGGACTGCCCGCTTCCGGCCTCCACGACCGTAAAGCCGTTCGACGTCGTGACGGTCGCGGAGGCCGCGAGTTCTGCGCGGCTTGCCTCGATTGACCGCGCCACGTAGTTAGTGACCCATTCGCGCGTGGCGATCTTCACGTCGTCTGCCGTGGCCGCGAGCAATGCGGCGGCGCACATGGCGGCGGTAATAAGCTGCTTCATCTTGTTATTCCCTCCTTTGCGATTTTCGGCGTCAGTATTCCGTCGTCGAAAGTGCATGTGAACTTGTGCCACAGTCCAGTAGCGGGATTGCGCACGTATGCGTCCTCCGGCACGATGGGCAGGGCGGATTCCTCTACGTTGATGCTGGACGGCACGATTTCGATCGTCCCCGCGCCAAGATACACGCTGTCGCCCTGCGGCGTCCTCGCGGAGACTCGGTACCTGGCCCTCCCCTCGTCTGGGAAGTAGAGCCCCGATGCGTACACGCGCCAGTCGCCGCCCGGCAAGGAGTCGCACTTCGCCGCAGACCCCGTTGCGTTCGTCGGCGTGGCGAAATGCACCTCCACGTTCTCAAGCTCCGGCGACACGCCCACGAGCAGGGCGCGGAAAGCGGATCCGCGTCCCACCGTTGCCGCAGGAAGGGCGCGGCTTGAACCCTCTTTTATCGGTATCGTAAACATGGCATCTCCTCCGTCTTGGGCACCCGCGAACCTATATCATTGATATAGGTTCACTAGGCTAACTTTTCGGGCTTCAATCGTCTTCGTCCACGTCTTCCTTCTTGTCGTCCGGCCTGTCGAACGGGTTCGGCAGCATGGTCTGTTCCTCAAAGTCCGTTTCGTCTATCTCCGCCATGGCCTCGTCGATTTCCTCCTGCGTGACCGAACCGGCGGCAACCTCCTTGAGCACCCGCAACGCGCACTTCGCCTCGATTCGCTTCACCTTCGGCGTCTTGTTCGGCATGTTCGCCGTCTGCGCCAACGCCTGCGCAAGCGCGGCAACGTCCACCACGTCGAACTTGGACGGATAGGCCGGTTCCCACGCCTTGAAGCCCTTGTCGAACATCTGCGAAAGCTCGACAAGCGCGGATTCGGCCTGTTGAAGTATGATCGCCCGGTTCGCAAGTGTGGAGTTGGTGTCAAGCTGGTCGAACTGCTTTGATTCGGCAGTCTGCACCTGGCGCGTCTCCTTGTTGAACAGCGCAAGCCCCACCATGTCGAACAGCAGGGCGCGTTTCCGCCCGGCCTCTTCCGTAAGCAGCTTGAGGTCGCCGCTCGGCGTGATGAACCGCGATATGCCCTTGTCTTCCGCGCCCTCAAGTATCGGAATCTTGCGCCCAAGCGTCAGTTCGCGTATGATCGACACGACGCTTTGCCCTTGCACCTTCTTTTCGGATAGGCGCGTTTCAAGCGAATTGCCGATTGAAGACGGTATCACAAGCTGCGGGAACACCGTTTCAGTAAGCGTCTCGTAGTGCATTGAGTCAAGGTTCAGAATCTGCGCCTGTATGTTCTCCACGTCGTCGAACCACCACGCCTTGGCGCTCGGCCTGCCGACAAGCGCGAAGGGTATGCGGTCAAGCCCCGGCAAGACCACGTTCTCGCGCAGGTTGGGTATGTTGCCCTTGTCCGCCTTTTCGGTGATGTACACCCGCCCGTCTTCGCGCTTTTCGTACAGAGTGTAAAGCATGGCGTCCTTCGGGGACTGGTTCGGGTCTTCGTTCTGGTAGATCGCGGAGCGCGTTATGAGCCACTTTATGTTGCCGGCGGCGTCCACGCACCAGTCCGGCACGTCCAGCGCGTCCCAAAGCACCCACTTTATCGGGGCCTTGTCCGCCAATGTCTCCGCTTCTCCTTCCGCAAGCGGCGCACGGTCGGCTTGCAGCCAGCACCAGCGTCCGTAGGTGAACGCCGTGTTGACTCGTTGCATGAAGTCGTGGACGCTCTCGCCATCGCCCGTGCAGTCCTTCAAAAACGCCTTGTCCGCGCCGTCGCGCGAAACCTGCTCCTTGAAGATATACTGGTTTATCTTGTTCGCCACGCGTCCGGCGTCGTTCACAAGTCCGGTGCGCTCCTTGCGCCCGACAATCCCACGCGTGGCGTCGCCGCTCCATGACACGTCGGTTTCGTTCGGCGCCCGCCACAGGCGTTCGTCGATGTAGTCCCGCCCGCCGTCAACGGCAAGCGCGTTGCGCCTGATCTGCGCCTCGCGCCTCTGCATGATCTTGTGCTTTCTGTCGGTTATCGCCATGTGTGCATTCTCCTGTCTATGGCCGTTTAATCCATGCCAGGGCATGGCTGGCCGTCAAATGTCTATGGCAAGGCGCGAACGCCCGTTGGCGAAAATCTCGTCCTCCCGGCTGTAGCGTCCGGCGTCTATCGTGTGGTTGTCCCTGTCCGGGTATTCGTTTCGGTTCGTGCCGTCCCGCATCTTGGCGTACATGTACTGCTTGTGCTCGCGGTAGGCGTTCGGGCACCGCACGGGGTCGATCTCGATTGCCGCAAGGTCGCGCTCCCACTTTATGCCGTGCTCGACCGATCCGCCGGGCTTGTAGGCCTGCACAAGCCCGCGAACGCCCAAGTCCCGCATTTCGTTTATCACGCCTTTCCCGCCGCCGCCTGGATCGCCCACGATATGCGTTGTCAGCAGCCCGCGCTTCTCCAGGGCCGCGAAAACCTCCCTGTTGCGGGCGTCCACCTTGTACCACTCGTCGAAGAACTGCAACGTTCCGCCTATGTCCACGCCGTCCACGTAGCGGGGTATGTAGTTCGTGCCGACAAGCACCGTCGGGTCGCCCTGCCCGAAGTCCATGCCGTACCGCTTGCGGCGCATTTCCTCGATCTCTTCGTCCGTGAACCGCCGTTCGCGGATGTTGCGGAAAATCTCGTTACCCGTGCCCGTCACTTCGCCAAGGTACTCGTGGCGGTAGCGCATTTCGTCTTCCGCGCGTATGGCCTCCATCCTGTGAAAGAAGAACGGCCCAAGCCATTCTTCGGGTATGTCCTTGTAGGTCGTGTGAAGGACGAAACGGCGCGGATTCAGCTTGCCAACCTCCACGTTCACCCACGACGCGGAAGATTCGGGCGGGTTGTAGGTGAATATCGCCTGAAAGTGTGGCCCGCCGCGTCCAAGCGTCTGCAATACGGAGTCTATCTCCCTCATACTGGAGAACTGGTCGGCTTCCTCGAACCACGCGCCCTGCACGTAGCCAACCTTCGGCGTTATGCCCTTGGACTTGCTGGCCTCGTCCATGCCCTCGAAGAATATCTTTTGCCCCGTGTGTCGTACCGTGATCTCGAACGGCGAAGTCTTGAACTTGAAGAGATCGCACCAGTTGCGCCGCGCTATGGCCTTGTACATTTCGGCATACACCGTGTCTTCAATCTCCACCCTGTGCTTCTTGTAGCAGGTGAAGTTCGCCAGAGGGTCGCGCATCAGGCAGTCGATGCCCCTGTTCGCCGCCACGGTTGTCTTGGCGGAGCCGCGCCCGCCCTTGCTCCAGTATTCGTCATGCCCCCACGTGCGCATGGATCGCCACATGGGATGGTAGACAGGCGGTATGAATTGTGACGTTCGCCATACCATCAGATGTCGTCTATCATTTTGGGGATTTCCTTGATCGCGATCTGCTCTTCCATTTCCCCCTGCAACTCCGCCAGAAGGCGCGCCGCCTTTACGTCCCCGGCCATGGCGGAATCGTACAGGCGCAGCGCAACCGCCCCGCCCATGGAAAGGCGCGGGTCTGCCTTGGACGGCGTGTCCCTGAATATCTCCGCCCATTCGCGCATGGTGCGCTTTAGGCGGCGCACCTTGCCGCTCTTGATCCCGGCCTTGCGCCCCATTTCCCGCGCCTCTTCGCCGGGCTTGAACGGCTCATGCCTCGGTTTTCCCATTACCTGTCCTCCGTATTTCCGAACAAGTCAAGCTGCTCTTCGGTCTTGGCGTTCGGCTTGCGGCCTCGACCGCTCCCAATCATGCAATTCGCCAGAGATTCCCATGCGCTGTTGCGCTTCGTTATGGCTTTCCATCTGGCGTGGACGGTCTGTATGCTCTGCCCGCGCTCGTCCGCGATTTGCTGCAAGGAACGCCCCTGCAGCATCCGGCACACCATGCCCGCCTCGTCGTACGATAGCGAAGAAAACATGTAGATCACGCGGAGAAGGTTCTCGCGTTCCACCGGATTCAGCGGGGACGAAACCGGGGCGGGCACATCGCGCTTCTCCGCCCTCTGCGCCATCCTGTCGCGGCAGTTCTCGTCACGTGCCGCGTCAAGCGAAACGAAAGAACGCCCGGAATTGGAAAGGCCGCATCCGTCCTTCCCAATCGCGCATCCAAGGCATATTTGCCGCAAGCGTTCTATGTCCTTGGCGTGTTGGCATTTAGTGCAGTTCGCCAATAAAATCCTTTCTTTCTATGTCTCCATCAGATAAGGCCCGTATATCAAAAGGTTTCCCGCTCCCACGCCTTGCCCGTCCAGCGCGCCCACACGAACCGCCACATGGGGTAATATGCCGCAGCGTCGTGGAATGCCGTAAACGCCCTGCCTTGTGATCCAAGGCGGTAGCTCCCCTTGACCTCGTGAAAGGTCACGCGCCCGTCGTCGATCGTCATGAAGTCGGGTGTGTACCTCCCGCCGCCCGGAAGACGCAAGGTGACGGCCTCGAACCGCCCCTTGCCGCCCAGCACGTCACGGTTGTATCGTTCCTCCGTCTGCGTCATCTTGCCGCCGGCGGCGCGTAGAGGCACCGCCACGCTCTCCGAAGGTTCGTAGGGCACAAGTGCAGGAGCGGG
>JAEEGL015397036.1_pt1 | contig 10491 bp, 12 predicted proteins | sample 9134231 | NCBI WGS metagenome assembly JAEEGL01 (sample SAMN16246548, study PRJNA631951) | gut metagenome | biome: gut microbiome; feature: rumen; material: fiber-attached | host: Bos | place: Iran: Karaj | collected 2018-10 | reverse complement strand
GCATGGATCCCATATGACAGCAGGGAATGTTTTCACTGCGTGCTCTGCACTCACAAGACCGACAGCCGCGAGAGCCTTACCGCATTTATCAAAACACTTCAGAAGCTGTACAAAGATGCAGTAGCTTTCCCGCTTTAGTTTTCGGATCATCAAATGTCCAGTCATCCGCATTCCGTTCACACCGCCTTCTTATGTGTTGATACGACTGCAATCACGTTTCCTTCTTTACTGCAACCCCTCTATCCAGGATCTGATCTGATCCTCCGATGCTCCGGCACCAAATCGCTTTCCGTCGATCCATGTATCGCTTCCCGCATTATCTGCAAGGTTCTGACCGCTTCTTCCTATTCCGCTGCTGCCTGTTCTTCGTTATTCCCGCATGCCGTAAGACCAATAGTCAGCATGATCGCTGCTATTACTGAAATCATTCTCTTCATCTTTTGTCAGTCTCCTATTTCAATTTGCCATAATCCTCACCGGATACAGCCTATGTCGTTTCATTCCATACTTCCTTGGCAAGACGGAATACAGCCCATCCCTTCGGCCATCCCACATACATGGTGGCATGGGTAATGATCGCTGCGATTTCCTCCCTGGTTATTCCGTGAGCCTTCGCATTCTGAAGGTGATATGAAAGCGATGAATCCGTGATACCGGAAGCCATAAGTGAAACAACCGTAATAATACATTTGGTCTTCACATCGATCGCTTCATCATTCCATACCTCGCCGAAGAGTACGTCATCATTTAAATGTGCAAACATTGGCGAAAATTCTCCAAGCTGATCTCTTCCTGCTGTCTGTACGATTTTTTCACTCATCACTTTTCTCCTTACTCATATCCCGGTTATTCATTACTTCAGATATTCCCTGTAGAAGCTCTCGATCTTATCAAACGGGATCGCATCCTTTCCGCCACCGTCATACAGATCGGTATGCACTGCATCGGGGATAATCATAAGCTCCTTGTTATCCGCATACTTGCTGTCCTTCGTCATTGCTGCATAGGCATCCTTTGAGAAATAGCAGGAATGTGCCTTTTCTCCATGAATGAGCAGAACAGCACTTCTGATCTCATTACTGTACTTAAGGATCGGCTGATTCATGAATGACTCGCATCCGATCACGTTCCAGCCGTCATTCGAATTAAGGGATCTTGCATGATACCCTCTGTCTGTTTTGTAATAATCATAATAATCCTTTACAAAGAAAGGTGCATCCTCCGGGAGCGGGTCAACAACGCCGCCTGCCCGCTTGTATTCTCCCGCCTTCAAGTCCTCAAGGCGCTGTGCACACAGATTCTTCCTTTGCAGATATCTTGCTTCCTCATTATCGTCTGCATCAAAATATCCATTGGCATTGACTCTGGTCATGTCATACATGGTAGATGCTACCGTAGCCTTGATCCTGGTATCAAGAACAGCTGTGTTAAGTGCCATTCCTCCCCATCCGCAGATGCCAAGGATACCGATACGCTCAGGATCAGCCTTATCATTCAATGAAAGGAAATCAACAGCAGCCATGAAATCCTCCGTATTGATATCCGGAGATGCCATATATCTAACATTTCCTCCGCTTTCTCCGGTAAATGAAGGATCGAAGGCTATCGTAAGGAATCCTCTCTCAGCCAGTGTCTGCGCATACAGTCCGCTGCACTGCTCCTTAACCGCACCAAAAGGTCCGCTTACAGCTATGGCAGGGAGCTTACCTTCTACATTCTTAGGCACATACATATCCGCAGCAAGTGTGATACCGTATCTGTTTATAAATGTCACCTTGCTGTGGTCTGCCTTTTCGCTTTTCGGAAAAGTCTTATCCCATTCTTTTACCAGTTTTAATTCTTCAGCCTTAATCATATTCCGACACCTCCGTATTATTGTTTCGCTTGTGCAATTTCTTTTTCCGTACTACGTATCAGAAAGTCCATACAATCGACCTTCCTTCCTTTTTCGTGCAATTCATCCATCAGCCTGCAGCGGTCTTTCTTCATCAATTGCAGGGCATCCGGCAGGTTTCCGTCGCTGCAGAACCGCACGATCTTTTGCGCCACTTCACCGGTGCATCCCGCATCCGCCAGATTTTGTTTTAATCGTTCCCGTTCCATAGTCATCCTCGCATTGACATATGATCTGCTCTTTACTGCTTTAATCATATATGCTTGAACGGGATTCTGCTAATAGTTATAATAAATATCATGAAATAACTTTTTGTCATATCATGCGTTTATAGGAATTTATCTATGGAAATAAAGACTCTCAGATACTTTCTTGCCGTTGCAAGAGAAGAAAACATGACCCGTGCTGCCGAATCTTTACATCTTTCCCAGCCGGCACTCTCCAAACAGTTAAAATCTCTTGAAGAGGAACTCGGAAAGAAGCTTTTTACCAGGCATTCCTTCAGCATCAAGCTGACCGAGGAAGGGATCCTCCTCCGGAACCGTGCGGAAGATCTGGTAAGCATGGCAGATAAGATCGAGCAGGAATTTGTCTCTCTGGATGAAGTTACCGGAGGTGACCTGTACTTTGGGCTGGCGGAATCATACCAGATCAGTTTCCTGGCCAAAGAGATCAAAACCTTTAAGGAGAAATACCCAGATATCAGATACCATATTACCAGCGGTGATACGGAACAGGTTGCCGAAAAACTTGACAAAGGACTGCTGGATTTTGCGGTTCTGGCTGAGATGCCGAATCCGGAGAAGTACGAAAGCATCGTGTTTCCGAAAGCTGACACCTGGGGACTCGTCATGCCCGCAGGCGATTTACTGGCAAAGAAAAAGGCCATCCGTGTGGATGACCTTATAGGTTTACCTTTGTTCTGTTCCGAGCAGGCATGGGAGAAGGATTTTCCGGCATGGGCAAAAAATAAGATGAACAAGCTTCACTTGGAAGGTTCCTTCAGATTGTCATATAATGGCTCGATCTTTGCGAAAGAGAAGCTGGGATATCTGCTAACCTTTGATAAGCTCATAGACACATCACCTGAAAGCGGTCTTGTATTCAGACCTCTGTCTCCCAAGATTGAGACCAGTCTCTATCTGATATGGAAAAGATACCAAACCTTCTCTCCGATAGCGGAACGGTTTCTTTCGCAGATAAAGAGCGCCTTCACGCCCTCTCCCAAAAGCCGTTCCCGGTACAGCTGAGGCACTTAGATTCCTCAAATCTCCGAAGCATTATGCACAAGCTTCGCATCAACAGAATCCGCGCCCTGCAGCGATGGAGACAGCTTCTCTGCCGTCTTTCCTATTCCGCTTCCTCCCGAAGTGGCAAATAAATGTACCTTTTTTCCGGTCCAGTCATATCCTTTTGCGAATGTGTGTACCACTCTCGGAGCCTGACCGTACCAGATTGGAAATCCGATATATACTGTGTCGTACCCGCCAAAGTTCTCGATACTGCCTGCAACCATACATCGTCCTGAGTCTCGTTTCATACGATGCCATTTTTGCATCTATATCCTTTATTCCCTCATAAAATAATAGATTTCTATAGTACTTGGAATACGATCTGATGTTTTTATCAACTTCATTTTTATTCTTCATTGACTTATTTTAATTTTGCAATCATACCGGCTAAAGCCAAAAAGCTTTCGGCTTTGACTATGGCAATTCCCTGTCCTTCATCTCCCAGAACAACCATCTGGTCTCCGGGAGATATATCAAACAGCTTCCTGGCCTTGGCGGGAATCACTATCTGTCCCTTATCTCCCACTGTCACAAGGCCAAAGAGGTGCTTGCCCTTAGGAGGAACAGCAAAACCCATATTTTCTTCAGGCTCATAATTGGCCAGATCATCCAAAGACACTCCGAAAATATCAGCAAGCTGCTTGCATTTATCAAGATCGGGAATGCTCTCTCCGGATTCCCATTTGGCAACAGATTGCCTCGTGACACCAAGCTTTTCTGCAACATCCTCCTGAGTCATCCGTAATACTTTTCGCATCTGAACCAGATTATCCTTGAACATAGCTTATTTCTCCTTTTTAATTCCAAGCACTGCCCACCTGAAAAACGGAATCCGTGAAATGATGGCATATAGGCCATATCCGAAAGCGAATCCTGCCACAAGGCTTAAAATATAGCATACAGGAGCAGGTAAGAGCCCTGGCTTAGCAAAGATCAGCGCCACTGAAGAGATTCCAAGGTAATGGAATACATATAATCCGAAGCTATGAGCTGACATCCATTTGGATAAAGAACCTGAAACGTCCCCAAAACGTGCCATCCCGGCCAGCATTGCCAGTGATCCAACGTATGCATCTAGCGCATATAAAAAGCCTCTGTTAATTGGCTTATCTGCATAGTTATCGCCAAAATACATGGCAGCAAAAGCCACACATATCACTACAGCCACCACTATCAAAGGCACTGCTATCTTCTTTATTCTTTCGATTACCTCATCATTTGAGAACACGAAATAGCCAAGCATGAAGAACACGAAATAAAATGCGATTCTGTAAACTGAAATAATAGGCGTATTAAGAATCTGCGCTGCGCCCCAGATTGGAAAAACAAACATTGCAATCAGCCACAGTGGAGTCCTGGCCCCGACTGCCAGCAGTTTCCCTTTTTCAATCTTTCTTATAGCTACTAGAAGCACACTGTAAATCCACAGAAGATGCATATACCAGAGCACTCCGCTTCCGGAGGCAACCATAATCAGATAGATAACCGGCCTCGGAACTCCCGCAGATGTAAGCCCGTCAAAGCCGCCTCCAAGTGACATGCTCACATACCCTTGAATGAATTGAAATACAAAAAGACCTATTGTTGATGGAACAAGAAGTTTCAAAGTTCTGGACTTTATGAACTCCTTATCCGAATGTGAATCCAAAGATAATCTGGCACTTATTCCGGAAACCACGAAAAGGACCGGCATAAACCACGGATAGACCAGATACTGATATATGTCGTAGTACTGAACCGGCAGATCTGTGATCTTTCCAAGACCGCCAAGAACGCCCTCAGCGTTATACATATAAAACACATGATAGATTACAACGATAACGACTGTGATCCAGCGAATGTTGTCCAAATAGTGTTTTCTCATACTTATCCCACCTTTGCAATTTATTTTAACATAATTCTATTGCACTGATAAGTATGAGTCCACCAATCAAAATTAACATTTAAGAAGCATTTGTGTTAAGAATTATTGCATTTGCCCTTGCTTCATAATTGCTTGGATCTGCGATCACTCATGGTCCCTATTTTAGATTTTTGCCAGATTTACCCGATCATCAAAGATATAAGAGGAATAGTTATTACAGATAATAAAGTAGATAATGCAACTCCCCTGGATGCCAGTGAGTAATTGCCTCCGTACTGCTGTGCAACCATAGCTGTCATTGAGCCCACCGGAGCCGCCAACATTATATAACACACCTGTAAGAGAAGGTCATCGGCCAAAAAGAGTCTGAGCAGCAGTATCCCTGCAACCGGAACAATTATCAGCTTGATCAGTGTGAAAATAAGAAGCCTTATATCGCCAAATAATTCTTTTATCTTGATCGAAGTCATAGACTGCCCGATCACCATCATGCTAAGCGGTGCAGCAAGACTACTTAGATGCTTAGCAGTCACTGTGGCAACAGATGGCATGTGAATACCTGATACATATATTACAATTGCAAGTACACTGGACATAACGCCAACATTCACAACTTTTTTTAGCGGATTACTGCTTTTAAAAGGATTCTCACCTTTCATGGCAGCTATACCATATGTATACATAAGAAAATTGTAAGGAAACTGAAACAACGCCCCGTAAAGTACTGCCTCAGGGCCGTAAGTAGCCTGGAGAATAGGCAGGCCTATAAATCCGATGTTTGAAAAAATAGTCATGACGCGATATACGTTTTTGTCATCAGCAGGCACTTTTAGAATTGGAATAATAATAAAAGAGAATGCGATCAAAAAGGCAAATACAGATATCGTTATCACAAATCCGAGCACTAAAGAGCTTCCTCTTATGGTACTCTCATCATTCATTCCTGCCGAAAGGATCATGGAAGGAGTCGCAATATTAACTACTATCCAGGAAAGGCTTTTTGCATTGTCATCACTTAAATATCCCTTCTTGCCACATAGAAAGCCAACTCCCATTATTAAAAATAAAACGATCATCTGCTGAAACAACACCATAACGCTTATCCCCTTTAATCATATTTTGATCATTATTCTGTTTTGCCATGCGAAAGGCTATTTCAATAGTCTCATCACTAAAAGCTTTTAGATTCTTCATCTTGACAACCTTATAATTCACTAGTTCTGCAAGATGCCGGAAGACATATGAATTATCATACCTTTTTTCCCATAAAAGAAAAAGCTACTTTGAAGTTTTTTCCTTCAAAATAGCTTTTTCTGTCATGACAGGTCTTATCACTATCCTATGAACCTTATAAATATCATCATAAATCCTGAAATCATTCAAAATCCTTGATCTTCGATGCATCAATTCCAAACTCTTCCGGAAGGAATCTCGGGCATACATTCTCTTTGGTAGCAATAACAGATGCTGCAAGTCTTGTTCCTATCTCGCAGGATTCTCTGAAACTCTTGCCATATGTAAGGCCGATGGCTACACCTGCGAAGAAAGAATCGCCTGCACCGGTAGTATCTGTAACTATAACCTGCCTGGACTTAACATATCCGGATTCACCGTCACAAGTAGCATATACAGAGCCCAGCTCTCCGAGAGTTATTACCATCTTCGGAATCTGAGAAGCCTTGAGCTTACATACAAGGATCTCACGCAGCTGCTCCGGATCCATATCATCATATACATCAGAAAAGAATATTCCGGCTTCCTGCTGATTGCAGACAAAGCATGCACAGTTCTTCAGAAGATCTCGCCTTTCTACTGCTATAGTCATATTCGAAACTACAGCATATACCTTCTTGTCATACTTTTGTGCAAGAGCAAAAACTCTTTTAAGAATATCTTTTTCCATATCGAACTCAATGATGATACTATCGGCATCTTTGAAGATCTCATCACCCTGTTCGTCGAGGATTCTTGCGATCTCGCTTAAATCGGGACGCTTGGAGATCGATGCAACAACATCACCTGAATTATCGAATATAGCAAGCCAGGAGCCAAGTCCGTCCTTGACTTTCCTGATATATTTGGTGTTGACCTTATGGTTTTTGAGCTTATCAACAACATCCGTACCGATACCCGTCTCATCAACAAGTCCTACAAATGTGGGTCTTAACTCAACATTGGCTATGTCCTCTGCTATGTTACGGCTTACGCCTCCATGTACCTGTACTACATTACCTACATTTCTCCCACCGGCAATATACTGCATGGAAGGATAACCCTTAATATCTACAAAAACAGCGCCAATTACAACAATACCCATATTTACCTTAATTCCTTTCGTACCCTTAGGGGTTAAAACAAAATACGAAGCGTGAGCATAAAAAGTGCCACGGTTTCTGCCACTACTATTGCTCGCAGGATCCATGAAAATCTTTCGAGTCTGTAGAGCCTGTTCAGACGAGCATGCGCCTTTAAAAGCTTTTTGTCAAGTTCTCCAGCAAGGTTGAATTCATCGCCCATACTAAGGCTCTGAAGTCCTCTACCTACCAGAAATTGTATCGTAAGCTCTTCTCTGCAATCAGGACAACTGTCGATATGCTCCAAGAACTCTGCAAGTTCCAGATTTTCAATAGATTCGTCAAAAAAAGAGGGAATACACCGCTCTGCTTCCTTGTGTGTCATAACTGTCTTCCTTCAGGTCATCATCAGGCAAAATAGGTAAATTCAAAGCTATATATAACTATCCTGATCTTCTAGTATAAGACCGGATATAAGTTCTATCAGCTCCTATTCTCCATAGCGACAAGATTCTCAGCGCCATGCATCTTTCTAAGCTTTGGTTTTTCTATCTTGCCTGTGGCATTACGTGGTATTTCTTCGAAGAAAATGGTTTTAGGTCTCTTATATCTTGGAAGACCCATGCAATACTCATTGATTTCTTCTTCTGTACATATCATACCATCTTTTACTTCAATTATGGCAGCAGTTTTTTCTCCAAGTCTTGGATCAGGAATTCCGATAACTGCTACATCCTTGACTTTATCGAAAGTTCTTATGAAATTCTCAATCTGAACAGGATAGATATTCTCTCCGCCGCTGACTATTACATCCTTCTTGCGATCTACAAGAAAATAAAATCCGTCCTCATCCTGCATAGCCATATCACCCGTATAGAGCCAGCCATCTTTTAAGATTTTGGCAGTCTCTTCCGGATTGTTATAATAACAGGTCATAACGCCGGGACCTTTGACACACAGTTCTCCGACATCACCCTTGTCCACTTCTGCATCATTCTCATCAACTATCTTGCACTCCCAGCGATATCCGGGTATGCCGATAGCGCCAACCTTATCGACATTCTCAACTCCAAGATGCACACATCCGGGGCCGGTAGATTCAGAAAGGCCGTAATTAGTATCATACTGATGATCAGGAAAATATTCAAGCCATCTTTTGATAAGTGATGGCGGAACAGGCTGAGCTCCGATATGCATAAGTCTCCACTGATCAAGATCATAATCATCAAGACTAAGTCTGCCACTGTCAAGAGCATCCAGAATATCCTGAGCCCACGGAACCAGCAGCCATACAATCGTACACTTCTCGCTGGATACTGCAGATAATATAACTTCAGGCGTAGCGCCTTTCAAAAGCACAGCCCTGCTGCCTGCAAACAAGCTTCCCATCCAGTGGAATTTGGCTCCTGTATGGTATAGAGGAGGTATACATAAAAAGACATCGTCTCTTCCCGTTCCATGGTGCCTTGCTTCCATCTCTGCTGCCTGCGACAGACTCAGATGCTTATGAAGAATTGCCTTAGGAAAACCTGTTGTTCCTGATGAAAAATAGATCGCAGCAAAGTCATCATCTGTAAGAGGAAGATGCGGCGACTTAGAAGAACAGTCGGCAACAAGCTCTCTATAACTTTCTGCAAAACTTGGACAGTTATCACCTACATAGAAAAGAAGACGTCCTTTTGAAAGACGCTCTGCATATGACTCTATACGTCCTATGAATTCAGGTCCGAATACTATAATGTCAACTTCTGCAAGCTCTGTACAATACAAGATCTCTTCTGCATCGTATCTGAAATTGAAAGGAACTGCTATAGCACCTGTTTTTAACACCCCAAAATAAACAGGAAGCCACTCAAGACAGTTGTACATTATGATAGCAACTTTATCATTTTTCTTAACGCCTCTGCTAAGAAGCAGATTGGCAAATCTGTTGGCCTTCTCATCAAAAACCTTCCATGTGATCTGCCTTCTGTAAGGCTCAAACCTTGTTGGCTCTATAAGATCATACTCTTTCCAGGATATACGTCTGGTATCGGCCATCTCCGGATTAAGCTCTACAAGAGCGATCTCGTCCGGATATAATTTTGCATTTCTTTCAAGAAGTTCTGTAACTGGCATAGCCTGTGGTCCCCCTTTGACCTCATAATATTTGATGATGCGTGAAAAACATATATGAAGAAGATTCTTTTGGAAAAAAGATTTTTCTTTTTCACTTTAACGCTTCAACGTATTATATTTAAGGTATCACATATACGGTCAAACGTCAATGTCAAAAGCCATTTTTAGGGCTGTACATACCCACTAATATATGCTAAGATATCTTTTGTGTTCACATCTAGAGCACTGTTATCACAGTCTTTTGACTGTCATGGCGAGTTCTCGCCAGTATTCCACTAACCGTTAGGTAGAACTGGAACTATATTTTTTACAAGGAAGGAAACTGTATGCAAAGTAAATACCAAAGTTTAAAGCACTATTTTCCTGTCATTAGGACACGTGAAGAGATACTTATGGAGATAAGGAGGTCACCTAAGCTTAGTACTATCTTCGATTCGTGGACTACCGATCATCAAGATCTGTTTCTTGATATCTGCACTGGATCCAAAGGGGTTAAGATGCTCTATGACAGCTATTTTAAGGAAATCCTGAATCCGGAGACAAAACCCGAGAGATTATCATGGCTTCTTTCTGCTATTCTGTCTCAGAAGGTAACTGTAAAGCATCAGCTTGCTAATGATAACAACAGATTAGGCGACGAAGCATCTCTTGTCATCACTGACATAGTCGTGGAACTTGAAGATGGGACAATCGCCAATATAGAAGTTCAAAAAATCGGCTACAAATTCGCCGGCGAAAGGGCTTCTTGCTACATGGCAGATCTTCTGATGCGTCAGTACAAACGCATCAAGACGAAGTGTAAGGATTCCAGCAAGAAATTTAATTATAAAGACGTGCCACCTGTCTATACCATCATATTCATGGAATCAAGTCCATCGGACTTCAAGGATTATCCTAACGTTCTGATGCACACCTTCAGGCATAGATCTGATTCCGGTTTAGAGCTAAAAATGCTTGAAAACTGTATTTTTATTCCTATTGATATTTTTAGGGATAGACTCCATAATGAAGGTATAAAAGATGACTTCG
>JAEEGL013751964.1_pt1 | contig 10491 bp, 8 predicted proteins | sample 9134231 | NCBI WGS metagenome assembly JAEEGL01 (sample SAMN16246548, study PRJNA631951) | gut metagenome | biome: gut microbiome; feature: rumen; material: fiber-attached | host: Bos | place: Iran: Karaj | collected 2018-10 | reverse complement strand
TCGATTTGCTAATGATCTCGGTGCGTTTGCATAATTATACCGCAAATGCTGTATAGCCTGTATAAAACCTGGGTGTTTGTGCTCGTTTTAGCATAAATGCCCGCTAATATGGTCCCAATTTCTTAATTTTTTTGATGTTTTGGGGCACACTTGTGTTCGTTTTTACTGCTTTCCGACCGATCCGGCTGTTTTTCATCCCATTCCGCGAATTCTGTACTAAAAAGGGACTCAAACATGCTGCATAAAATCTATTTTTGCGATTTGATACGAATTATTTTGTCCCAATTGATCATTTTTTTAGATGAAATGGGATACATTCAGACCGGAAAAACTGCCGAAACAGGTTATTTTGCGTCCCGGTCCGCCGATCCCGCTGAAATGGGACACATGGTTGCCGCCGTGTGATTTTTATGGAGCGCATGGCCGCAGCCTAATGTTTTTATTGCGCGCTTTGCTGCAGCCTAATGCTTCATCAGTACCATATCCACCCGAACAGGACGATCTTGATTATCCACTGCAGGGGGCTGTAGCCGACTGTTACTTTGGTGCTTGCGTACACGGTGCCGTCGGGGGTGGCGCAGGTTATAACGCACTCGCCGCGGCCGGTGGCTGTTACCGTGCCGTCCTGGTAGACCGTCGCCACGCTTTCGTCCGTGCTGGTCCACTTAAGACCGGGCCAGTAGGCGTCCGAAGGATCCGGCTCCACGTTAAGGCGATAGCTGTCCTTATAGTTGAGGCTAAGCTCCGGGCGGTCCACGATAAGAGCCTTTACAGCCTTGAGCACTTCCTGCTCCGCAACGTCGCCGCAGAGCGTGCATTCCTTTATCCTGAGGCCGTCCTCGCCGTTGCCCGGATAGCGCACTATGAACCAGTCGCCGGGCTGATGGACCTTGGGGGTGAACGTGTCGTTCCAGGTGTTGCCGCAGACGCTGCAGGTATGGGTGGTCCAGCCTAGGCTGTGGCAGCTGCCGGGGACCACGGTGTCCGTTATCCGAGGCTGATCGCACTGCTCCGGCGTCATTCTTGCGCTGTAGCTGCGGGTCTCGCCGTTTCTGAAGCTGTTTGTAAGCGACGCGAACTTGGGCCAGGTCATCTTTTCGCCTACGTAGGGGTCGCAGTAAGCGCGGCGGTCCTTGTTGTTTTCGTAGAAGTTGATGGCGCCGGAGACATCGCAGCCGGAGATGAGGCCTATGGTGTCCGTGCCGTCGTAGACGTAGAACATGCCTACCATGCCGCCGTTGTGAGCATACCCGCGTATGGCCGCCCAGCCGTCCACGTTTACATAGCAGCCGGTGATGTCTGCGTAGCCGGCGCCCAGCACGCCGCCCAGGAACTGCTCCACCTTAAGGGAGGGGTCGCACTCGTCGGCAAATACCAGCGTGGTGTCCACGCGGCAGTTGGTTATCTGGTTGTAGGTTACGGTGGGATCGGCCTGGTTGGTTTGGCCGCTCTGCGAGGGTAGAGCGCCTTTGCCGTTGCCTGCCCCAAAGCCCGCAAGGCCGCCCACGCCTGCGTTGCAGCTTGTGCGGGGCTTGCCGTTGTCCGATGCTCCGGGTTCCGGCAGACAGGCCGCCGTAAGCGTTACTCTGGAGTCCTGTATTGTGCAGTTGTCCACCAGGGTGTTCTGCATCCAGCCCGCCAGAACGCCTGCAAAGCAGTTGGACTCCCCGCGCACGTTTATGTCCGCGCCGCGGATGGTAAGGTCCGTTATCTTTGCGCCGTCTAAGGCCGAAAACAGGCCCGCAGACAGTGTTTTGTACACCTTGGCGTTCCCATCTACGGTCTCCGCAGTTTCTGCGCCGAAACGGTCGATTTTAAGGTTGTATATGGTATAGCTTGCTCCCTCCAGAGTGCCGGAAAATGCTATGGGCGTCCAGTTGGCGCCGCCCGGCTCCGCGGCCAGCTCCGACATGTCTATGTCCGCCGCCAGCAGGAAGTATCCTTCCGGATCTTCTGCCAGAAGATGCATGTCCTTGGCGCTGCGTATGGGCGTTGGCGCGTCTGCCGGCGAAGCGGCTGCCGGGTTAGGTGCTATGAGTATGGGGGCGCCGTCCGAGGCGAAGGCTGGCTGCGGTACGGCAAACACTGCCCCTGCCAGAAGTACCAGGCACATGAGAAATGCCGCTATGCGTTGTATCGCGGTTCGTTTAGTCATCATTGCTTTGTGCTCTATTATATCCAATATTCCGCACAAAATAAACCATATCAAAAACCTTGCCTAAAAAGAAGTATTGATGGCCCCGTTCTTCTTGCAGCGCATTATATCCATAGACTAATTACTTCGGTTTTACACAGAAAAACTCCGGTTTTTGACACCGGAGCTTTCTTGAAGAAATTATGAAAAAGGAGGTCAAATGAGGCCTGCTAAACGCATGGCCGTTATAGCAATTATAGATACAACTATAAATACAAGATTTGAGAGGATCACTATATCCCCGCTCAAGCGTCCATTACAGCCAAGGCTTTCCGCTATCACAGCACTGTTCGTTGATGCCGGAACACCTAAAACCGCATAGATACATGCAATTTCGATTTGTTTAAAACCAAGCAGGACACCAGCAATAACGCCAACCAGCGGAAGAATGATTACCTTGAATATTACCGCTGCAGCAGATAGCCTGATGTCCTTTATTGCTTTCTTTATATCGAACTGGGCGCCCAAAATGATCAAAGAAATACAACTCCCGCAAACAGCAAGATTCTTTACGCAAGAATCCAAAAATGCAGGAAGAACTATTTTGGCGAAAGAGAATATCATGCCGCATACCGCCCCTATAAGCAGCGGACAGGTAAGTGCTTTAACGATTACTTTTAAAACACTCTTAACCGTCATCGGTCCGTTTGCACGGTAATCTGTCAGTATGAATACCGCCAAAATATTGTATAGTGCAACGACCGGAGCAATTACTATACCTGCCAGGGATGAACCTTCACTCCCATACATATTCGCCATCAATGCTACCGTAATGACCATCAGATTTCCTCTGAAGCCACCTTGTATCACGGATTTGGAATCCGCAGGCGTCTTTATTAATCTTGGTACTATCAAAACCAGAAGAATAATGGCGATCAGAGTAGCGATTATACAGAATGACGTAGTATGGGCTGCTGAAGAATCTGTATAATCTGCCCGCATAGATGAATTGAACAGATTAATTGGCAACAAAACGTTAGCACAGAGCTTGTTTACTCCGGCTATACGTTCCTTGGTACTGAATATACTTTTTCTTAAGATGAACCCAAGTAGTATATATATCAGTATCGGAACAATCGTGATCAATCCAAAAGCATAATTGTTCATTACTGTCAAAGCAGTCTATTACTCATATACTCCGTAAGTCTTTGCAGCATTTACGATCGCGTGTATATTTTCCTCCGGGGAACCCGCCGGTATGTTGCAACCAGAGCTAAGGATCAATCCGAGTTTTTCCTTATCCTTTAATATATTCTTGCAAAGCTCCGTAACATGATCCGGAGTCGATTTATAAATTGCCACAGGATCAATATTTCCGACCATAGTAAGCCTTTTGCCGACCCTGTCTCTAGCCTTGCCAAAATCAACAGGCGTGTCGATGTCTAAAGATGCTGCGCCTGTGTCTGCGATATCTTCAAGTATCTGGTCTATCGGTCCGCAAATATGCAGTGTTTGGAGATGCTGCCCGCGCCTGTTAAATTCTTCCACGACCCTTTTGTGGTATTTCGTCCCTATTTCTTTATAGAAATTGGGGCCGATCGATTTACAGGAGCATATTGCCTCTCCCATTGTAATAAGATCCGCTCCAGCAGCGACTTCGGCCATGCCCCACTCAACGGTAACCTGGGAAGTAAAATCCAGCACTCTTTCCAGCGTTTCCGGATCACATACCAGCATTTCTAAAAACTCTGTGATTCCAAGAAGCTGACTTGCCATATTCATCGGGCCCATTACCGAGGCAGAAACAAAGCCGTCTTCGCCTACATGTTTACGTGCTTTGCGCACGACCTCGAGCATCAGAGGCATCCTGCCGTCTGTATTCGGATCCGGCATTTTTAGTTTATCGATATCCGATTCTGATTTTATCGGAGGTGTTTTTATACAAACCGGAGCATCTTCTGTATAAAGTGCAATTCCTCCCATTGCCTCCGCTTCAACAGCAACATCGCTGGTGACCCTTATGGCGTCATAGTCAAACAGATCGTATGCTGTAATAAGTGCATTAGAAAATTTATCAGGATCCGTGACCATTTCACCGATTTTAAGGCCAACGACTCTCGACGTGGAAAGTGCATTGTTTAAATAGACTGGTACTCTGTCCGGCCTTTCAAAATTAAAAGCTGCAAGCATTCTTTCCCTTTTTGTATACCTTGACATCCTGACCCTCCTAAAAGTCTATCTGCCTAAACATGATCTGCCCGTCCTTAATGGTCATTTCAGGTCTGATCAATTGAGTTCCATCAAAAGTGTTGCCATCAAGATCCCGGAAAACGACATTTTTACTGATAATACGAAGGATGCTTATATCTGCAGTGGTTCCGACATCAAGCGTTCCAATCGATTCAAGCATTCCTATGCGTTTTGCCGGTGTTTCAGTAACCGCCTTTACAACTAGATCTATGGGCATACCGAAAGCAATGTATTTTGACATGATGAACGGCAAAGAAACCACATTACCGCTATCTGCAAAAGCACTCTTCCTTATGAGATCCGTGCTCAGTATGTCCGGAAGAAGTCCGCTGTCTATCGCCTTTTTCGCAACTATGATACTGAAGTTCTTATATCCGTTTGACGCGTCCAGAAGTACTCCCCGCTCCTGCGCTGCCTTAAACTGAGGTCTAACATTTCCATCCTCATCAAGGATCGTGTTTCCTTTTCCATGATAGATGTGAGTAAACACATCTCCAGAGCGGAAATACCCGATCAAAGACTCCATGGGTATAGGCGGATTTGTAGTATGGCATATTATCGGACAGCCCAATTCTTCTGCAAGCTGTATCGCGCTTTCCAGAAGTTCAACGCCCATTCCGTTAAGGCAATTAATATCAAATCTCACCTTAAGTCCGACAAGGTCGTCTCTGTATTTTGCAAAAAGCTCTTTGATCTTTTCCCGGTTCCAGTATTTCGGATCCGCATTTTCGGGATGTCTAACTGTAGCAAGACCTTCGGGCGCTACATTTAACATTGCCTTGATCCTGACCGGAGTGGTATCAGCATACTTTCTGAAAAACTCATATGATGCTGTTCCGGTAGATCCTGCATCTACAATAGTTGTAACACCCGTTCCGAAAGAGATTATATTGGGGTCTACTGCCATCTCACAGCACGGAACGGCAACATGAGCATGAAAATCTATCAACCCGGGGCAGACAATGCAACCGGTCGCATCAATGATCTGATCTGCTTCATTGTAAACGGAAGTGTCCGCTATCTTGCCGTTTTTTATTGCGATCGGTTGAATAGCATGGACTTTATTATAGGTGTCTATCACACAACCGTTTTTTATAATATAATCTGCTCTACTCATTTATATCTGAGGCCTCATAAGCCTGAAGCACCCTCCCTCCTTTCGCTTCAACTGCCGTTAGAAAACTAGTGATTATTCCGCACTATGTGCTTCCTTCTTCTTTTTTAGATAATCCAGTACAACCGCTACGGCAAATAAGGCAAATCCTATTAGACCGGTAATGTAATCCGGGGCAATCATCAGAACTGCAGCTGCAGCGCATATTATTCTAGTCAGCCACCCCGTCTTCGTCAGTATCCTTCCTCTGAAGAAACAAGCAGAAGCAGTCAGGCCGCATATGCAAAACAGTGTGGCTATTATTACGTTAATTACAGAGCCCCTAAGTAAAAGCCCCGTATTATATACAAACACATAAGGAAGCGTAAATCCCGCGATCGCAATTTGGACCGCAAGCATTGATGTCTTCCAAACATCTCCTTTCGAGAGACCGGCAGCGGTATAGGATGTTAACGCTACAGGCGGAGTAAGACCGGACATAGAAGCGAAGAACAGTATGAACATGTGTGCTGCCAACGGTTCTGCACCCATCTTAGAAAGCGCCGGCACGACCATAACTGCCGGAATAAGATAAGCCGGAATCGTAGGCATGCCCATTCCGAGAATGATAGTTGTAACCATCGTAAGAAGGAGGGCTATTATAAGGTGCCCCTGAGAAAGCTGAATGATCAGCCTAGACAGAACAGAGCCAAGACCCGTTCCTGTAATAACTCCTACAATGATTCCTGAGCAGGCACATGCCGAAACAACGCCTATGCTGCCTTCAACTCCGCTTATTATTACTTTACCGAACTCTTTTATTCCAACTCTTGTTGACTTTTCAAACCAGCTAAGAACAACAGAGCAAATGATTGCATATATTCCTGACCTTTGAGCCGAAAGATGAAGAGGCCCAAGGCAGACTACAAGAAGAACTATGGGAAGAAGCAGATATCCACGTCTTTTCAGTAAATACCACACTTTTGGAAGGGTTTCTTTGGGAAGCCCAATGAGATTGTGATTTATAGCCTCAAGATCAACATTGATCATTACTGCAAAGTAGTATAAGACCGCAGGGATGATCGCTGCGACAAGGACTTTTCCGTAAGTTATCCCCAGGAGCTCTGCAACTATAAACGCTACTGAACTCATGACCGGAGGCGTAAACTGACCTCCTGTTGACGCACTTGCTTCAACAGCTCCGGCAAACTCCGGCGAGTAACCTGTTTCCTTCATTAGAGGAATGGTAAACGAACCAGTTCCTACTACATTTGCTATAGCACTTCCGGAGATCGATCCCATTAGACCGCTGGCTATAACCGCGCTTTTTGCAGGACCGCCTCTTCGATGCCCCATAAGCGAATTTGCAAGGTCTATAAAAAACCTTCCTCCGCCGCACACTTCCAGACACGATGCAAAGATTATAAACAGTACGATAAACTTAGCACTTGTCGCAATAGCAGACCCCATGATACCTTCTGATGAGAACGGTATATATGTAACAAGCCTGCTGAAACTAATTCCTTTATGTTGCAAAAGCCCCGGGAAGATCTTTCCGAAGTATGCATATAGCAGGAAAATGAAAGATATCAAAGGGAGGACATACCCAAGACATCTGAATGCGGACCAAAGTACCACAAGGATGATAACAGAACCGCAAATAACATCAAATATATATCCCTGACCCAGTCTGTTCATTAAATATTTTCCGTTTATTATCATAAACAGACCGGCGACCAGAGATGCTAAAAATAAAATGATAGATATGATCAGGCGAACGGTCTTTTTATCGTTAATGGCTCGCATGATTTCACGGCAGCAAATGATCAGCAGAAAACATGTCAAATGAACGATTTTTTGATTAGACCAAATACCAAAAGCAGCTGTACAGATCTGGAATAGGCCTGTTCCTATTATCAGAGTATAATACAGATAACTAATAAACGATCTTTTTCCCTTTTCTGTAGGCATGTTCTGCTCCTTCATTCTTAAACGAACGAGGGCAGGCAGAGTGCCTGCCCCCAAGCAAGGTTAAAAGACTATTTAAGTCCCGGATTGTTGGTTTCTTTGAAATACTTCAGTGCGCCGGGATGGAGGTCTTCCATCGCAATACCACCAAGAGCGGTCTCCGGCTTTATTGTAGCCATCAGATTAGAGTAGCTGTCATAATCCCTGACATGCTCCATGATGAGCTTGGTTATCAGGTATGCAACGTCTTCATCCATATCGGCATTTACGATGAATGCGGTGGGATTAGCAATAGTCTTATAATCCGCATTCATGCCGGGGTAGGTTCCGGCCGGAATGGTAAGCGTATAAACCGTTGCATCATTGGCAAGGCTCCAGTTTTTCTCTTCCTCAGTCAGCTCAACATAACGCAGCGGGGTATTAGTTGCCATGCTCGTGATTCCGGAGTTTGGATATGCACCTATTACGAATATGCAGTCGATATCTCCATCCTGAAGCGCTTCATAAGCATCTGCCCAAGGCTTGGATTCCTCCTTGTACTGAAGGTTATACTTTCCCATAATAAGATTCATTATAGTAGAACTATAAGATCCAACCGGACCGGTGCAGACTTTCTTGCCTGCAAGATCTTTTACTGTCTTAATATCAGAGCTTTCTTTTACAAGAACCTGAATAGCATTAGGAAGAGCACCGAACAGCACTTTAACATTCTCGATCTTTTCGCCATCGAATGCGCCGGTTCCGTTCTTTGCACTCTTGGTAAGATTGCTTATACCAGTCATACCGATCTCGCATTCACCTTTGGAGATCAGACGAATGTTCTCGTTGGAACCGCCTGTAGTCTGCGGAGTCGCCTTCGTTCCGCCATGGTCTGCAAGAAGCTCACAAAGACCTGTTCCTACAGGCAGCCAGGTACCAGTAGAAGCCGATGTTGCGATTACCATCGTCTTAGGCAGCTCAATGGTTTTTTCGGGCGCCGCATTGTTGTTTGCATTGGCGTTACTGTTATTGTTCTGCTGAGAGCAAGCACACGCGCTAAGGATCAATGCTACTGCCAGTAAAACTGCAAACACCTTCTTTTTCATAATTATTCCTCCTTAAATCTTTACAATACTTATATTACTTATATTCTTTTTAACGGGTTAGATGTCCGCTAATAAAGCCTGTTCCTTTAGTTCTGTTTTCAGAAAATCCAGCGCCCACTTTGGGATGATCTCTGGAAGAGGTTTTCCCATCTGCTTTGCTTCGCAGTATCCCTGAGCTTGTTCTATTCGTTTTTCTTCAAACTGTCGTTTTTCTTCTGCCTTATCTAAAACCAAAGCTATGTGCTCTCTAGGAATCGCCACTACACCATCAGCATCGCCTATAATAAGATCGCCCGGAGAGACCTTGATCCCGCAGCAAACAATGGGTTCGTTTATGCTTCCGCATTTTTCCCTAACAGGGCTGCGTGGAGTTACTCCCATTGAAAACACCGGGAATCCAAGTTTTTTTAGACCTTCCTTGTCTCTAACATAGCCATCTATCACTAATCCCTCAGCCCCCACGGCTTTACAGGTGCTCATCACTATATCTCCGCATAGACATCTATCGCGGCACTCATCAGTATCCACTACCAGCACATATCCCGGCCCTGCATACTTGATCGCAACCTGTATAGGGTAAATACTGCCGCCTTCTGTATGGACAGTTAATGCTGTGCCCAATACTTTCATGCTATCTGAAACGGGTTTACATTCTGCCCCAAAGCATCCGTCATTCTTAAGATCCAGCCCCGAATACCTGGCTCCGTCACAAATAAGAGCAGAAGATAGTTTTCTGGCTCTTGCGAGTAATTCTTCAGGTATTAAATCCACGCATTTATACAGCATTTTCTTGCCTCGTTTCCTTTTTTATCCCTGTATCTATCTTCTTAATCAAGGCCAGATACTGCAGAGAAAATATTAATATCAATGTAACAATATGATGTTTCTTAAGCTGTTTCCAACTCGCTTGCAACTCATGTGGATCTAAAAAGCATATGGTTCCGGAGTCAAGCTTGAAGGGTCTGTAATTACTTCTATAACAGTACCTTTTTCAGAAACCAGTGCATTTTTAATAGCCGGAACTATTTCCTCTACATCGGTAACTCGGACACCGTTAAGACCGAAACTCTTAGCGATCTCGGCGAAGTTTGGAGCAGTAAATCTATAGTGGCTTGCACCCTTATCCGGCGTATGTTCGTGCACTTTCATCAAACCGGAGGAACTCTGTGCCAAAATGTTATTATTATTTATAATGGTTATCGTTTTTATCCCATATCGGCAGGCTGTTTCGAATTCCGGAAGATGGTAGTACATTGCACCATCACCAGCAAAGCAAAACACCGGCTTGTCCGGCTGCGCACACTTTACACCCAACGAAGCCGGATACGCCCATCCTAATGATCCGGCCGCACGATAATACTGCTGCGAGCTCTTAAGCCTCATCATGATCGCGCTCCACATCGCAGAATATCCTGTATCAGCAACAACTATTGCATCATCCGGTAATGCTTTTGCAACCACATCACACAGCTTTTCGGGCAGGATCCGATCAGATGGACGAGACTGCAGTCCGGCATATTCATTAAGTGTTGAGGAAACAAAAGCACGTACTTCATTTCGCCACATTTTATGGTTCAAAGACGGAACCGCCTCGGTAAGCTGCTCCAGTACCGTTCTGGCATCGCCTAACAACCCAATAGTATCTATGTAATTCTTTCCTAGTTCAGAACCGTCTATATCGATCTGGATACATTTAGTTGAAATGGGAGGGCATTGCCAATCTAGTGTTGTCTGGTCGCCGGTCTGTGTCCCGACAAAAATACAAAAATCAGCGTTGGCTGCAGCGCGGTTCGCGCAGTCCATTCCATAATTCCCAACGATACCTGCCCATAAGCTGTCATCTTCGCTTATAAGACACTTGCCATCCGGACTGACAGCGATCGGAATATCTGCTTTAGATGCAAATGCTTTTAAAGCCTCCGACGCATTTGAAAATGTCGCACCACGTCCTGCAACCAGTA
>JAEEGL013053577.1_pt1 | contig 10491 bp, 8 predicted proteins | sample 9134231 | NCBI WGS metagenome assembly JAEEGL01 (sample SAMN16246548, study PRJNA631951) | gut metagenome | biome: gut microbiome; feature: rumen; material: fiber-attached | host: Bos | place: Iran: Karaj | collected 2018-10 | reverse complement strand
TTTTTTAAATTGATCCCCTCAGACATACAAAATCTCCTTATTCGTTCATTATAATTTATGTGGAGTTTTTTTTCAAACATGTTTAGTCCGGAATTAGAAAAAACCTACATTTTTGGGGGATGAATGTGTTATAATAATGTGAAAATACTTGGTTTAACTAACCGGGCGGGCAGGAGATGTGATGATAGTTCAAATAGATCCCAAACAGGCAGACAGATTTTCTGAATGTCTTACACAGGAGGTTAAGGAGAGGCTTCAGACAAAAAAAGAAATGGGCATAGGCGTATTGTCCGAGGATGGCCGGCCCCAGGGAGTTATGACCCTTTCCTCAACGGAGGGCATGGAAGATCAGTCCGGTAAAAATGCAGTCATTGAATACTTCTATGTTTTACCCAAATACCGCAGGCAGGGCGTATTTAAAGAGATGCTTGCCTTTTTAAAGGAGAACATGAACCGGGCCAACGGAGTGATAGTCCAGCTTATGGTGCCGGAGATGGAGGAGTCGGAACAGGTTTTTGAGACCCTTGGTTTTGAGAGGCTGGATGACGGTAATGATATTATCAGCCTTCCCATCAGCGCCATGGAGTTTTCCGTTTTGACCTTTCCCCAGAATATCAAAATGCAGGATGATCTGATCCCTCTTGATGAGCTGATGGATGCCCAGAGGGAGATGTTTTTGAAATCCTTTGGGGATGAGCTGCCGGAGGGGCTTCGGCCGGAGAACATGCCGGGGAAAATGCTTTTGGATCACTCCTTTGTTTATCTTACGAATACAGGCACATACGGCGGGTTTTTGCTGGCGTCGGAGCTTAATGACGGCACACTTTATCTTGGCTCCATGTTTGTAAGATCCGAGTGCAGGCATATGGCGGTGGTACTGCTTTCCGCACTTTATTCAAAGGCTACGGAGCCGGGTAATAGGTATTCTCGGATCATGTATGCCACGGCGTCTGCTGAGGCGGTGAATCTGTCAGCTCACATGCTTGAGAGTGTAGAGGAAGAGATCAGGGTGATGCACACCCATAATTACTATTTGGAGTTTTAGGGGGCGAGTTTCGACGGGACTTGAAGGAGGGATCAGGTTCTGTCGGGCGAGAAGCTTTGAGAAGGATTGATGCTACAAGGAGGTTTTTACTTTGGTAGTTACAGAGCTTAATTTGGATAATGTGTCGAAATTTACGGACTATCTGACTGCGGATGTGGCGGAGAATATCGGCCGCACCTTTTATCATGGTCTTGTGGTGACGGATGATGATACCCCGGTGGCGGGCATGGTGTGGGAGGTCAAAAACACCATGAAAGGGGGAGATGTGGAAAGCTTCATCTCATGGATGGAGATCAAAAACGATGAGTCCGCGGAGCTGCTTTTCAATAAATACGAAGAGATGATACGGCCCGCCAATGTGGTGAAATCAAGTTTTTCACTTTCAGCCAAAACCGGAAAAGAGGAGAAGTACATTTTAAAGGAGAGGGGTTTTTCCGTAAAGCTTATGGAGGGGGATGAGATCACTGTCCGGCTTTCGGAGATCGTCAATATCGACTTTGTTAAAAAGATCAAAAACACGGGCAATGTCTATCCTTTGAGGAATATCACACAGCGGAGCCTAAACGGGGTTATGAAGAATATGATTTCCCTCGGCCACTATGGAGTTTGCGAGGATCTGCCCTATCTTCCCAGGTCTTATTTTGAAAATGATGTGTCCTGCTATTCGGAGGTGAACGGTACGGTAAACGGACTGCTTTTGTGCCACAAATATCCTTCCGGGACCATTGAGATATCCATGATAGCAGCCATTGGAAAGGACTATGTAAAGACGCTGCCGTATCTCATTGCCTTTGCGGCAAAAAGCGCAGAGGAGATCTATCCCCCGGAGACAGTGGTCATGATAGACAGACATAATTATGCCACATTGGCTTTGGGCGAGAAGCTTTTCCCCAGGGGATTCGGGATACCGGTGTATATAGGGGAGAGAGCGGAGAAATAGATACCATTCGGACCGTTGACTCACATTGGAGCATAGACCACAGGTTCACGCTTTAGAAAGATACCATTCGGGCCGCCGCAGATTGGCAGTGGTTCCGTTAACTATGAGGGTTTTATAAAGGAGGAGAAAATGTCAGATATAGATGAAAAGGAATTGATCAATATCGTGGAGGATGAGGAGCTGGAGGCTCCCGAGGTTTCCGAAGAGGAGCAGGTGGAGCTTGACGAGGAGACTGTTTTTATCGCAACGGTTGAGGTCAGGCTTAGAAGCATTGTAAATGTGATAAAAAATCTGACCGATGATGTGGATGTGGATTTTATGCTGGGGACAAACGGACTTCCCTATATCAAGTTTGATCTGGACGGGAATGAGATCAACATTTCCTATTATCCCATTGGTGAGATCGGAGAGGACAGGTTCATCCTTTTTATAAGAAGCACAGTTTATGTTCCCAAAGAGCCGGATAACGGCATCGCTCTTTTATGCGAATCATTTAACATGGGAAGTCCCTATGGTTTTGCGGTGTACGATCCCATTGATGGCAGCGTGGAACTTCGTGCGCAGATCTCGGAATACGGCGGAGTGTCTTCAGAAGAGCAATACGGTCAGATCCTAGATCTTTTTGTATACAGCATGGTGGAGCTTACAGACAGTATTTTGGAGGGGTAAGCTATGCATGAACACTATAAAAAAACTACCCAGAAAAACGAGTTTAAAGAAACCCAACTTTTGGAAAATGTCCGGAAGCTTAAAACCGGTATGTACCCCGACTCAGGTCCCGATGGGGGAGATGATGATGCGGCGGCAGTAGGACCGGTGGAGTATGCCCCGAAGGAGGCCAGGAAAAAGAGTCTTTCCGGTGCGGTAGGTTCCATTTTCCGCAGGAGAAAAGTGGATCTTATAGCCGAAGGAAATGAGGGGGATGCCAACGCCCAGACCGAAGCCACCACTGAGATCAACGCCCAGACCGAGGCTGTCACCGAAGTCGACACTCAGGCCATTGCCGAGAAAAAAGAGGTCATCGAGGATAAACTCGCCAATGGGGTCAGCGCGGCAGGCCAGCAGCAGTTTAGCAAGGTGGAGTTGGAGCACGCCTATACTTTGGAGTCCGAATATATTTATGAAGAAGAGGATGATCTGAATAAATATCTGGAGGAGGATACCAAAGAAGACAGCCTTGCAATGAAAACCGTATCCCAAAATGCAATGGCTCATATTCAAAATTTAAAAATCGAAAGCGATCGCTTAATAGGAAAAAGGCAACATCTCCCGATGACCAAGAGGGATGCGATCGCTGAATCAATTGCCTTTTTTGTGGATTATGAAAAGGAGCTGCAAAAGGTTAATGTGGAAGAACCGGGCACTACCATAATGACCCGTTACAGGAAGTTTTTGGATAATATGAACGCCAAATACGGACTGAAAAATGAGGACCATAAGTTTTTGGAGGTCTATGCCAAAACCTACAAAAATACCCAGGGGAATCTTTCCCTTGATGAGATAAAAGGTGCCAAACAAAAGTACATTTATGACTATTCAAGTGATAAAGAAGACAAGAAGTTTTCTTCAAACTATTTTGAAGTGCGGAAGGAACCGCTTGATGCCGGTGATGGCCATAAAGCAACCCATAATGTCCAGCGTATGAGACCCCACAAAAGGCCCCTGTTTTCCCATGAGCCTACGGCCCGGGATGTGGTACAGGGGGATCAGGGGGACTGTTATCTCATGGCATCCTTAAACGCTATTGTTGAAAAGGATCCAAAGCTTATAAAGGATATGATGCGTGACAATGGTGATACTGTTACGGTCCGCTTTTATAAGCCCAGCGGAACCCCCATATATGTGACTGTAAAAAAGACACTGTCATCCGAAGGGTTTTTACGGGATGGCAAAGACGATGAGTTTATGTATTACCATACTTTTGGAGCCGCTTACGGTGGAGCCGCTTTTTGGGTTTGTATGCTCGAAAAAGCCTATGCCGCAGTCCGACATGTAATAGAGCCGGATACAGAGATGAGAGCCAAGGCATCTTACACATTTCAAAAAACACACAACAAATATGATTGTTTGGATGATGGTGCTTCTGCCTTTACCAATGCTGCTTTGCTGGGCAAAAAATTTAAAACCAAATATTATAAAAAGCTGACTTATGATCACAGCTCCTATATCAGCACATCCATGAGAGGTGACAAGATCGCCAAATACTCCATGGAAAATGCGAAAAAGGAGTATAAAAAGGAGCTTAAGACCAAAAAAGAAAAGTTTGACGATGTACGGTGGAACATCAAAAGGGCTGAGCTTTTCTTCGGCGTAAAGATAAAAGATGCAAATGACAAGCTGTATCAGTATTTCAGCGATGATAAGATCTATAAAAAGATGCAGGATCATATCTGGAATGTTGTGGCAAATAACTTTACAAGCACCACGATCAAGACCAAGAATGACGGGCTATATCTTTTGGAATATATCAAGAAATATATTGATAAGATGCCGGAGCTTAAAATCCCGGGATATGACGAAAAAGCCTTAAAGGAGCATTACTTAAAGTATGTCAGGGATTATGTATTAAAGTCAAAGAAGCTGACCCAGACCATCAACAAGACCGGGAAGTACTCCAGGTCGGAAAATAAGATTTATGCCAAGATAAAAAAGGCTATAGACAAGGGCAAACTGGTCGCCACAGATACACCTATCTTTGATTTTACGGTAAATAAAGCAGTTGGAAAAAGCGGGGAGAAAGTGCTCCTTGGTGTAGCCGGAAATCACCAGTACAACATCAGGGATGTGGTGGAGGAAGAGCGTGAGATCGGGGGTAAAAAGGTGAAACAGAAGTTTGTTGTCATCGTCAATCCCTGGAAGGATAAGATCAGACAGTATGATAAGGACGGCAATCCTTACGAGATGGTAAATGACAAGGATAAAAAGATCGCTACCGGAGGTGCATATAAGATGGAGCTGAGGGACTATCTTACCACCTTTTCCAATCTGGCGATCTGACGAGGACTTTGGCATATACGGGATTTTGGCGCGGGTGTCAGGCAGTGCTTGGTCGAGGTGATTTGTAGGTTTTTGTATGTCGATTTATTCAAATTTGTTTGACGATACATTGGAGATAATATAGAATTATCATTATGAATGACAGGTTAAAAAAATATGTGGAGAACACGGCAAAAATACGGGAATTATCTACGCCACAGGTGAATGGTATCAGAAATGCTGCAGATTACAGCATGAACCTGAAGCACAACTTTATCATCATCGGGAAACTGGCTGCCGAAAACCGTGAGATCCTGTCAGAGGAGCTGTTTCCGTTTCTTGACGCGGGAGCGGATATCACCCCCACGACCCTTTCAAGTCTTGGGGACTTTTGTGATGCTCTTTTAGATGCCTACAGTCTGGATAATTTGGACCCCGCCATCCATGATGTTTTATCAAAAAGGCTCTATGTCAATGCCAAGGAAAAGGATGACAGCAACACAAAGGATGTGGTGATGGGGATAGATCGGGAGATCACTTCCTGCTATACCATGATGAATATTACCCAGAGGCTTATCAGCTTCCCGGAGATCGCAGCTGCATATAGAAAACGTGGCTTTAATGCAGCGGGACAGCTGGTGGATCTTTTGGAGCCGGAGGCATTTGCGGCACTGCCTGATGACGAGTGCAGGGAGATGGTGCTGATAAACGCCAGGTATATGTGGTCCCTTTACGAGGGGGAGACTTTGTCCATCGAGGAGTCCAGGCACAATTATGAGATGCTGCTTCAGGCATTAAAGCTTGCGGATGATCCGGAATATGTGAAGCGACTTCCCAACTACAACTGGAAATATCACAGGTTCCGCTCATTAAACTATATCTCCATGCTTTTGGATTACAACAACAGACGCATGATGCCTGCTGATATCATAGAGGCCGTAGCGGAGCATGTCATTGAGATGGACAGGCTGTGGCATTCCGAGCCGGAGTTTTATTCCGAGCTCATGCAGGAAAACGAGCTTTCCCTCCATGTGCTTCGCGCAAAATATATAAGCGGCAGGATGGATTTAGAGCATTATCACAAGAATATGCTCGCTCTCTATAATTTAAGGGACCCCAATGACTACAGGCTTTCGGGAATGACACTTAATATCATGTTGTCCACGGAGTATATTCTGACCCTGGATAAAGAGCATGTGTCCGAAAGTGACAAGCATGTTTTGGCCCGTTTTTATGCGGATTCACTTCGCTATGCATTTAATATGACCGGAAGGACATCACTTTCATTCATGCTGGAGTTTTTGTCCATGCTCATGACCAACTTCATTGAGATCCCGGGAGTGATGACCTTTGAGGAGTTCTGCCTTAGCTGTATAGCGGCGCTGCATCCTCCCACATATGTACACAGTACCATGGTGGCCCAGTTTACCAGGTGCATTACCAGGCATCTTATGAGGATCCGTCCTGACCTCTTTTCCGATCTTTTTGAGTATCTTGGGACAGATGATGAGGATACGGTTTTGGGCTTTGCCTTCCATGCCGCTAGGTGTCATGATTTCGGCAAGATACTTATTACCGATACAATTATGGTATACGGTCGCAGGCTTTTGGACAGCGAGTTTGAGCTTATCAAAAAGCATCCCGGAGTTGGTGCGGATATCATGGAGTGCTACAGATCCACAGAGCGATATGCCAACGTGGCCCGGGGGCATCATATCTGGTATGACGGATCAAAGGGTTATCCTGATGATTTTGATACTTCAAAAGTGCCGGAGAGGATAATAATAGATATTGTAACCTGCGCGGATTGTCTGGATGCCGCCACCGATACCATAGGCCGCTCTTATAACCGTGGCAAGACCATGTTTGAGTTTGCCAGGGAGTTAAACGAGGGATCCGGTACACGCTATGCCCCTTATTTACCGGAGATATTTAAGGACAAGGACTTTTTGGCAGATATGTCCTACCTTTTGTCAAACGGCAGGAGAAAGAATTATGAGCGTGTTTATGACAGGCTTAAGTCCGTATCTGAGGAGAGTCTGACATATACGGGACTTTAGGAATAGATTATTTTTGCATGAGCATAAAGGATATGGTATAATGTTACGGATTGCGGAGATTTCTGCAATCCGTATCATTATGATTAGGAGATTATTTCTATGTCAGACATTTTATTACAGGTAAAGGACTTAGCTGCCGGAATAGAGGAGAGGGAGATACTTCACGGAGTGGACCTTTCCGTAAAAGCCGGGGAGATACATGTTATCATGGGACCTAACGGTGCAGGTAAGTCCACTTTGGGCAACACCATAATGGGTGATCCCAGGTACATTGTAAATGCCGGGAGTATCACTTTTGACGGGGAGGACATTACTGAACTTTCCACCGACAAGAGGGCCAATAAGGGCATGTTTTTGTCCTTCCAGAATCCCATAGAGGTGCCGGGCATTACCCTTTCCAATTTCATCCGCACCAGCCTTGAGCAGCGCACCGGTGAGCATATCCGGGTGTGGGATTTCAAGAAAAAGTTAGAGAGTACCATGGAGCTTTTGGATATGGATAAGTCCTATGCCGAAAGAGATCTTAATGTGGGATTTTCCGGCGGTGAAAAGAAAAAGGCGGAGATACTTCAGCTCCTCATGCTTCGTCCGTCCCTTGCCATTTTGGACGAGACTGATTCCGGCCTTGATGTGGATGCGGTCCGTACCGTTTCCGAGGGTATCAGGGAGTACAAAAAGTCTGTTGGGGGAGCGCTTCTTATCATCACCCACAGCACCAGGATACTTGAGGCATTAAAGGTTGACGCCACCCATGTTTTGGTGGATGGCAGGATCGTGGAAAACGGGGATGCCGCCCTTATTGATGAGATCAATGAAAAGGGATTTGAGAGATTTGTATAACGGGATCTTTTGCTTTTGCCCGGATGATGCCGCGGCTTTATGGGATCTCTAAAAAGGAAATAAGATGTCAAAGGAAAAAACTTATGTAGAGGACATAGATCGAAGCCTCTACGATTTCAGAAATGAGGATAAGGACGCATACAAGCTGGATGAGGGACTGACTGATGAAATTGTGCGCCAGATATCCGTTGAGAAAAATGACCCGGAATGGATGGCAGAGTTTCGCCTGTCCTGCCTGGCAAAATACAATGATATTCCGGTTCCCGACTGGGGACCTTCTATTGAGGGATTGGACATGGATCACATTCTTACCTATGTCCGCCCCAAGGATAATAAAATGCAGACCAAATGGGAGGATGTGCCGGAGGAAATAAAGGATACCTTTACAAAGTTAGGTATCCCACAGGCAGAGCATAAATCCCTTGCGGGAGTGGGGGCTCAGTACGATTCTGAACTGGTCTATCACAATGTAAAGGATGAGGTGGCAGCCCAGGGCGTTATCTATACGGACCTTGAGAGCGCCCTTCACGGCGAGTATGCCGATATGATACAGAGCCATTTCATGAAACTGGTTCCACCCACCGACCACAAGTTTGCCGCGCTTCACGGAGCGGTTTGGTCAGGAGGATCTTTTGTATATGTGCCCCCCGGTGTAAAGGTGGAGATCCCACTGCAGTCCTATTTCAGACTCAATGCAGCGGGGGCAGGCCAGTTTGAGCATACCCTTATAATTGTGGATGAGGGAGCGGACCTTCACTTTATCGAGGGCTGTTCGGCTCCCAAGTACAACGTGGCCAATCTCCATGCGGGCTGTGTGGAGCTTTTTGTGGGGAAAAACGCAAAGCTTCGTTATTCCACCATTGAAAACTGGTCAAAAAATATGTACAACCTAAATACCAAACGAGCACGAGTAGAGGAAGGCGGAAAAGTGGAGTGGGTATCAGGCTCCTTCGGTTCACATGTTTCCTATCTCTATCCCATGAGTGTCCTTGCAGGAGAGGGTGCACGGTGTGAGTTTACGGGAGTAACCTTTGCGGGTCATGGCCAGAATTTAGATACCGGTACCAAGGTGGTTCATGCTGCACCCAATACCTCAAGCTATATCAACACCAAGTCAATATCAAAAAGCGGTGGAATCAGTACCTTCAGAAGCGCGGTGACGGTGGCAGATCGTGCCAAGGGCTCCAAGTCGGCGGTTTCCTGCGAGTCATTGATGCTTGATGATATTTCCAGGTCAGATACGATCCCTGCCATGGATATCCGCTGTGCGGACTGTGATATAGGACATGAGGCCAGAATCGGACGCATTTCCGATGAGACAGTTTTTTATCTTATGAGCCGCGGTATGTCTGAGGAGGATGCCAGAGCGCTTATAGTATCTGGTTTTGCCGATAATGTGTCAAAGGAGCTGCCGTTAGAGTATGCGGTTGAGATGAATAATCTCATCAGACTTGAGATGAAAGGAACGGTGGGATAATGATCATAAATAAAATACCTGCCCCTACCTGGAACTGGCTCCATGTGAATCATGCGGAGATCTCCGGAGAGGCGGAGGCACTTTTAAATATGCCGGAAGAGGTGGAGGAGTTTACTGTAGAGCCCCACACCAAAATGGCAGAGCCCCTCAGGCTTTCATTTGAATATACTGAAGACTGGCAGGAGCTTAGCAGCTACGAGATCAAAGTAGGGGAGGAAGCCGAGGCAGTTATCCTTATGGATTTTTTCTCCCAGCCCGATGTGTCGGCTACGGCTGCGGTAAAGCTTCATTACAGCCTTGAAAAAAATGCTCACCTTACTGTTATCCAGACCCAGAGGCTTGGCAGGGGTGTGACATTTATAAACGACATAACAGGTGATGTGGGTGAGCGGGCAGGCTTTGATCTGATACAGGTGATCTTAGGAGGTCATGAGACCTATTTAGGCTGCACCTCTGAACTCATCGGCAGACATGCTTCACTTGATATTAAGCTTGCTTATCTGGTGAAAAATGAGGATACGCTGGACATCAATTATGTAGCTGACCAGATCGGTAAAAAGACCGAGTCCAATATCAAGGTTAACGGAGTCCTCAGGGATCGCGCCCAAAAGCTTTTCAGAGGCTCCATTGATTTTAAAAAGGGCTGTTCCGGTTCTACCGGCGCGGAGATCGAGGATGTACTTATGATGGACGAGGGAGTCATCAATAAGACCATTCCGCTGATCTTATGTGCCGAGGAGGATGTGGAGGGTACCCATGGCGCCACCATCGGAAAGCTCTCCGATGATATGATGTTTTATCTGCGTTCTCGAGGTATTGGCGACGATGAGATTTATGAGATGATGGCCAGAGCCAGGATAGATGCCATCGCATCCGAGATTCCGGATGAGGTCACTAGGAGTCTTATTTCTGATTTTATTATGAGCCGGAATGAATAATAGCTTTGTTTTTCGCAGAGTCGGCAGAGCGTTCCGAATACACTTTGTGCATCCGTTGTGCTGACGATTTTATGAGTCAGCGCTTTACGGATGCTAAAAGGGATGAGGTAGAGCGGCGACCGACCAAGAAAAACATGGTATTATTCATGAAGGCGGACTATAAGAGGAAACAGAAGTGACAGATACAGTAAAAAACATCAGGGGGCAGGTTCCCC
>JAEEGL011825793.1_pt1 | contig 10491 bp, 10 predicted proteins | sample 9134231 | NCBI WGS metagenome assembly JAEEGL01 (sample SAMN16246548, study PRJNA631951) | gut metagenome | biome: gut microbiome; feature: rumen; material: fiber-attached | host: Bos | place: Iran: Karaj | collected 2018-10 | reverse complement strand
GAAATGGCGTCCAGCTTCTTGTACTACTTCTTTCTCTGTCTATGTAAATCTTTCAAAGAACTCTTTCTCTATCTTACCAACAGGGGTGTTCCCTGAAAGCGGGTGCAAAGGTACGACTATTTTCCGAACCAACAAAACTTTCCACACTATTTTTCTCTCTTTTAACAATTATTTTAAATCGTCTTGACATCAGTCAATTTTAGTAAAAATTCCACCTTATTTATATATAGGATAGTGTTCGCTTCTCATAAACGTCTCTGTCGAGGACGATTAGTAGAAGAAGAACCACATATATCAGTATAAGCCATCTCTATCATGCAAGCAAAATGATAAAATAATGCAAAAAGACGCATAATTGTTTGGTTATATGCAATATTTTGTATAATTTTGCACCCGCATTTGCATAAATATACCACGATGAAGATTAAAAACAACAGGTTAGAAGCGCTACGAATGATTATTTCGAGTCAAGAACTGGGGAGTCAGGACGAATTGCTTTCTGCACTTAAAAACGAAGGTTTCCAACTGACTCAAGCCACATTAAGTCGCGATTTAAAACAATTGAAGGTAGCCAAAGCTGCCACTATGCGGGGTAACTACGTATATGTGTTGCCTAACGACACTATGTACAAAAGAGTATCAACGCCCCACTCCATTCGCGAAATGATGCAAGTCCCAGGATTTGTTAGCATTAACTTCTCCGGAAACATCGGAGTTATCAAGACACGTCCTGGATATGCAAGTTCTATTGCATATAATATAGACAACAACCACTTAGATGGAATCCTGGGAACCATCGCAGGCGACGACACCATTTTCATCGTCATCAAGCAAGGAGTGACGAAGAGTGATGTTATTGAGGCTTTAAGCGAAGTGGTGCCTAACATGAAATAATCCTGTGGTACCTAAAATAACAAAGCGATATAAAACAATAAATAATAGACAAAGCAGTAAAAATAATAGATATAGTCGGGAAAAAGCTATAAAAACATAGAATGAAAATGGAAAAAGAAGAAATAGAGGTATTTGTAGCGGGTCCAGAACACGAGGTTTATGTAGACACTATCTTACAAACCATTGCCGATGCAGCAAAAGTTCGTGGGACCGGCATCGCCAAACGCACCCATAGCTACTTGGCCACAAAGATGAAAGAAGCAAAAGCCGTCATTGCCCTCGCAGGCAACCGTTTTGCAGGTTTCAGCTATATCGAGACGTGGGGAAACAAGCAATACGTGACGACATCTGGCCTGATAGTTCATCCTGACTTCCGCGGATTGGGAGTTGCGAAGAAGATAAAGGACATGACTTTTTCGCTAGCCCGTACCCGTTGGCCGCACGCCAAGATATTCTCGTTAACAAGCGGTGCTGCAGTGATGAAGATGAACACAGAATTAGGATACCAGCCCGTTACGTTTGCCGACTTGACTGACGACGAGGCGTTTTGGCGAGGTTGTGAAGGTTGCGTGAATGTTGACGTCTTACATCGGACAGGTCGTAAGTATTGTATTTGTACTGCGATGTTGTACGACCCAGAAGAACATCTTCCCGCCAAGATTCCAGAAGAGGTCATAGAGCGAATCAAGGAACTCGACTCCTAAATTGAAGGTTATTGGCATGAGTTCCAGTGCCTCTTTTTTACGAGTAACGAATTAGTGCTTCTGTTATACGAATAATGAATAATAAAAGATAAAAACAAAAAACATGGCAAACAAGAAAGTAGTAGTAGCATTTTCAGGTGGATTAGACACCAGCTACACCGTAATGAAACTGACTCAGGATGGCTGGGACGTATATGCAGCATGTGCCAATACTGGCGGATTCAGCCCAGAACAGTTGAAGACCAACGAGGAAAATGCCTACAAGTTAGGCGCAAAGGCATATGTCACCTTGGACGTGACCCACGAGTATTATGAAAAGTCTCTGAAATTCATGATATTCGGCAATGTACTCCGCAACAACTGCTATCCCATTTCTGTCAGCAGCGAGCGCATATTCCAGGCCATCGCCATTGCCCGTTATGCCAAGGAAATCGGAGCCGATGCCATCGCCCACGGCTCAACGGGAGCCGGCAACGACCAGATACGCTTTGACATGACGTTCCTCGTTATGGCTCCTGGAGTGGAAATTATCACTTTGACGCGCGACAAGAAACTAACCCGTAAGGAAGAAGTTGACTACCTTAACGAGCATGGTTTCTTCGCAGACTTCACCAAGTTAAAGTATTCGTATAACGTCGGCATTTGGGGCACATCCATCTGTGGCGGCGAACTGCTCGACCCCACTCAGGGACTTCCCGAGGATGCTTATCTGAAGCATGTGACAAATCCTGAGAAAGAATCGTTGTTGAAGATACAATTTGAGAAAGGAGAAATTGTTGGCGTCAACGGCGAGAAGTTTGATGACAAGGTAAAAGCCATTCAGAAGATTGAGGAGATTGGTGCTTCCTATGCTATTGGCCGCGATGCCAACGTGGGCGATACCATCATCGGCATCAAGGGCCGCGTAGGTTTTGAGGCCGCTGCGCCGAAACTGATCATTGAGGCTCACCGTCTGCTAGAGAAGTCCACCCTCTCCAAGTGGCAGCAGTACTGGAAGGACCAGGTAGCCAACTGGTACGGCATGTTCCTGCATGAAAGCCAGTATCTGGAGCCCGTCATGCCCGACATCGAAGCCATGCTCTCCTCGAGCCAGCGCAACGTCACAGGTACTGCCATTTTGAAACTGCGCCCCTACGGCTTTGAGACCGTGGGTATTGACTCTGCCAACGACCTGACAAAGTCGAAGCTGGGTGAATATGGTGAGACGCAGACCGGATGGACTGCCGACGAGGCCAAAGGCTTCATCAAGGTATCGAGCACTCCACTCCGCGTTTATTACGGCATCCACAAGGACGAAAAACGCTAATTTTCAAGACAACGAATTAAGACGAATTTCACGAATGATAAAAGTTGGAATATTAGGTGCTGCTGGGTATACAGGCGGTGAGCTTATCCGCCTGCTGCTCAACCACCCCGAGGCAGAAATCGTGTTTGCCAATTCTGAGAGCAACGCAGGCAACCTGGTCAGCGACGTTCATGAAGGACTCATCGGTGACACCGACCTGAAGTTTTCTGACCAGATGCCATTCGACCAAGTGGATGTTGTTTTCTTCTGCTTCGGCCACGGCAAGAGCGAACAGTTCCTGAAGGAACACACCATTCCCTCAAACGTCAAGATCATTGACCTGGCACAAGACTTCCGCATCAAAGGCAGTCACGATTACGTCTATGGTCTGCCAGAGATCAACAAAGAAGAAATAGCGAAAGCCCAGCATGTAGCCAATCCTGGCTGCTTTGCCACTTGTATTCAGGTAGCCTTGTTGCCTGCTGCACATCTGAATCTGCTGAAGGAAGACGTCAGCGTCAATGCCATCACAGGCTCAACGGGTGCAGGCCAGAAACCTGGTGCCACGACCCATTTCTCCTGGCGCAACAACAACCTGAGCATCTACAAGCCTTTCCAGCACCAGCATATTGCCGAAATCCGCCAGTCGCTGAAACAAGTGCAGGGTTACCTCGTTGCCGACATCGACTTCATCCCCTATCGTGGCGATTTTGCCCGCGGCATCTTCTGTACGGCAGTTGTCAGGACGCCCGCTCCCGTAGAGGATGTGATTGAAGCATACAAAGACTTCTATGCCGATGCCGCCTTTACCCATTATAGCGACAAGAGCATAGACCTGAAGCAAGTAGTCAACACCAACAAGGCTCTGGTGCATGTGGAGAAATATGGCAACAAACTGCTCATCACCTCCTGTATCGACAACCTGCTGAAAGGAGCCGTAGGCCAAGCCGTCCAAAACATGAACATCATGTTTGGCATCGACGAGACCGCCGGCCTCCGGCTGAAAGCCTCAGCATTCTAAGAAACACGAAACTCTAAAAATCTACACTTGGAAAATAGAGAAGTAAATATTTTTCGGACAGCTAAAAATCAACGGCTTATATGCCATACGAGGAAAAAATTGCAACCATTAAAGAGAAAATTTGCGACCTTTAATGGCCGCAATTTTTTCTATTAATAGCTATCATTCAAGGCATAAACAAGCAAAAGAGATGTAAAGAAAAATGGGGGGGGCTACTTTTTCAGCTTGTACTAGGAAAACTATTTCATAGTACAGGAAATGAGCGTGAACGGCATTCTTCAGAAAAGGCACTATTCGAAGAAGATAAAGGATTGCTATCGCGCCCTTGGCAACTTGTTCATGATGGGCGATGTAATCGACCGTTGCTACGTCAGCTATATCATCATGCCCTCATACGGCATCTGTCAAAAGGTGATTCTTGGCCTTATGTAACGCGTCTGTGGGGGCATATTTATGCTCCACTTATGCATTATATGCGCCAATTAGTACAATTATATGCAAAAAGATGAAGGAAAGTGACGTTTTTTCGTATATTTGCCGTATCTTTGCAGCTGATTATATATTAAGGAACGCATATGAGACTATTCGACGTATATCCCCTGTTCGATGTAAACATCGTGAAGGGACAGGGTTGTAAGGTATGGGATGAAAAAGGACAGGAATATCTAGACCTGTATGGTGGCCATGCTGTCATTTCCATCGGCCATTCCCATCCCCACTATGTAGAAAAGGTGACAGAGCAACTGAACAAGATTGGGTTCTATTCCAATTCCGTCATCAACAAACTACAAGTAGAATTAGCTGAGCGCTTGGGCAAGATTTGCGGCTACGACGACTACCAGTTGTTTCTCATCAACAGTGGTGCCGAGGCCAACGAGAATGCTCTGAAACTTGCTTCATTCACCAATGGGCGTACCCGCGTACTCTCAGCAGAGAAGGCTTTCCACGGACGCACTTCACTGGCTGTTGAGGTGACCAACAATCCGAAGATCATCGCCCCCATCAATGATAACGGCCACGTAACCTACCTGCCAATGAACGACCTACCCGCCTGGGAGGTCGAGCTGCAGAAGGGCGACGTCTGTGCCGTCATCCTGGAGTGCATCCAGGGTGTTGGTGGTATCAAGTTGGCCACACCAGAGTTTACCCAGGGCTTGCAAAAGCTCTGCCAGCAGTATGGAACCATCCTGATATGCGATGAGATACAATGCGGCTACGGCCGTTCAGGTAAGTTCTTTGCTCACCAGTGGCTGGGCATCCGTCCTGACATCATCACCGTAGCCAAGGGCATTGCCAACGGATTCCCCATGAGCGGTGTGCTGATAGCTCCCAAGTTCCAGCCTGTCTACGGACAGTTAGGCACAACCTTCGGAGGCAACCATCTGGCCTGCGCAGCAGCACTGGCCGTACTCGACGTCTTTGAGGAAGAAAATCTGGTAGAGAATGCCGACAAGGTAGGAAGCTATCTGATCAAGCAACTCAAGGCCATTGACAATCCCCATATCCAGGACATCCGCGGCCGAGGCTTGATGATTGGCATCGACCTCGACATCCCTCACAAGGATGTACGCCAGCCGCTCATTTACCAAGAGCATTGCTTTACGGGCTGTGCAGGCGCCAACATTCTGCGCCTGTTGCCACCGCTCTGTCTGTCCCTACAGGAAGCAGACCAATTCATTGATAAACTGACGAAAATACTCAAGACATTATGAAGATTTCTATTATTGGAGCAGGCGCTATGGGTGGCGCACTGGCTGAGGGCCTCATCAAGGGCGACTATCTGAAAAACGAAGATATTTGCATAGCAGACCCCTCACGTATTGTCCGTGACCATTTTGCAAATTTAGGTATTACCGCCACTCCCAGCAATCAGCTGGCAGCCCAAGGAGCTGACATTGTTTGTGTCGTAGTGAAGCCCTGGCTTGTAGGACAAGTCCTGAAGGGCATTAAGGACGTCCTGGACTACAGCCACCAGCTGCTTGTCATCGTAGCTGCAGGAGTCAAGTCCCAAGACATCTCTACATGGCTTGAAAAGAGCGGCGAGATGATCCCCACATTCCTTGTCATTCCCAACATTGCCATAGCCCAGCTACAGTCCATGACATTCATAGTGCCCGCTATCGCAACTGAATACCAACATACAGAACAGGTGAAATCGCTGTTCGATTCGATGGGACAAACGCTCATTATTGATGAGAGTCATCTGAGCGCAGGCACCACTTTGGCATCCTGCGGCATCGCCTATGCCATGCGCTACATCCGCGCCGCATCTGAGGGTGGCGTAGAACTCGGGTTCAAAGCCGACGAGGCTAAGAGAGTTGTCATGCAAACCATCAAGGGAGCCGTAGAACTTTTAGAGACCAGCGGCCTGCATCCCGAGGCAGCAATCGACCTGGTGACTACCCCTGGAGGTGTTACCATCAAGGGATTAAACGAGATGGAACATGCAGGATTCACCAGTAGTGTCATCCGTGGTCTGAAAGCAGGATTAAAATAAAAAACAAGAAACATATGGACGAGCAATTAAAACAAATAGGAGAGCGGCTTCGCGGGCTACGCGACGTCCTTGACATTCCTATGAGCGAGATGGCAGAGACAATCGGTGTCTCGGTAGAAAAATATGAGAAAATAGAACATGGCGAGATGGACATCACCATCTCCAACCTGATGAAAATAGCCCACAAGTATGGTGTCAGCGCTGAAGAACTGATGTTTGCAGAAACTCCCCGCATGAAATCATATTTTGTAGTCCGCAAGGGTCAAGGCATGTCTGTGGAACGTACAAAGGCATATAAATACCTGTCGCTGGTCAGCGGCTTCGTCAATCACAAGGCCGATGTCTTCATCGTTACCGTAGAGCCCAAGCCAGGTGCACACACCGTGTACAAGAACACCCACAAGGGTCAGGAGTTCAACCTTGTTCTTGAGGGTAAGATGGAGCTCTATATTGGCGAGAAAACCATAGAGCTGGAAGAGGGCGACAGCATCTATTTTGACTCCACCAAGCCTCATGGCATGCTGGCTATGGGCAACAAGCCAGTGAAATTCCTTGCATTCACAGTAGAATAAGAACTAAACTATGCTAGAAAGATTTTTAAAGCAGACACACTTTAAGTCTGTAGAAGATTACAACAAGAACTTGGAATTCATCATCCCAGAGAACTTCAATTTTGCCTACGACGTCATGGATGTCTGGGCAGAAGAAAAGCCCGATGGACTCGCTTTATTATGGACTAACGACCAAGGCGAGGAAATACGTACTACATTTGCACAGTTGAAGGAGCAGTCTGATCAGGCTGCATCCTATTTGCAGACATTGGGCATTGGGAAAAATGACCCAGTGATGCTTATCTTGAAGCGCCGATACGAATGGTGGGTCGTTATGCTGGCATTACACAAGATTGGAGCCATTGTCATACCTGCCACCCACATGCTGACTAAGCATGATATCGTATATCGTAATACCAGGGCCTCTGTCAAAGCCATCATCTGCGTCGACGACCCCTACGTGACAGAGCAAATACGTCTGGCCATGCCTGAGAGTCCTACAGTAAAGCAATACATTACTATCACCGACCACGGCAAGCCCGTTCCTGCCGATTTTCATGATTGGCAGTCTGAGTGGCTGCAAGCTCCTAAATTCCAGCGTCCCGCCTTCGTCAACACCAACGATGACACCATGTTGATGTACTTCACCAGTGGCACATCGGGCGAGCCCAAGATGGTTGCCCACGACTTCCTTTATGCTATGGGACATCTGACGACAGGCGTATTCTGGCATCATCTGCACGAAGGCTCTTTGCACTTGACTGTGGCAGACACAGGTTGGGGAAAAGCTGTTTGGGGCAAGTTCTATGGTCAATGGTTTGCTGGAGCTACGGTATTTGTCTTCGACCACGAGAAGTTCAATGCCGACACGCTTCTTCGTCAGATAGAAAAGTACAAGGTAACATCGTTTTGTGCTCCTCCTACCATCTACCGTTTCATGATTCGCGAGGATCTTTCCAACTACGACCTTTCCTCATTGGAATATTGCACTACTGCCGGCGAGGCCCTGAATCCTGCCGTTTTCGACAAATTCAAGGAGAAGACTGGAATTCAGATGATGGAAGGTTTCGGACAGACAGAGACCACCATGACGTTAGGTACCTTCCCCTGGATGACACCAAAGCCAGGTTCTATGGGAATCCCCAATGCCCAATACAATATTGATTTATTACGCGCTGACGGAACTCCATGTGAAGATGGAGAAAAGGGCGAGATTGTTGTACGAGTAGGCGACAAGAAGCCCATTGGTCTCTTTAAAGAATACTATCGTGATGCAGAATTGACTCGCGAAGCCTGGCATGACGGAATCTACCACACGGGCGACATGGCCTGGCGTGATGAAGATGGATACTATTGGTTCGAAGGCCGCATCGACGATGTGATTAAGAGTTCTGGCTATCGTATTGGCCCGTTCGAGGTGGAAAGCGCTCTGATGACCCATCCCGCTGTGGTGGAGTGCGCCATTACTGGCGTCCCTGACGACATCCGTGGTATGGTGGTCAAAGCCACCGTCGTACTTGGCAAAGAATGGAAGGACAAAGCGGGCGATGCTCTCATCAAAGAACTGCAGCAGCACGTAAAGAAAGTAACCGCTCCTTATAAATATCCACGCATTGTCGAGTTCGTCGACGAGCTACCCAAGACTATCAGCGGTAAGATTCGCCGTGTTGAGATCAGGAACAAAGATAACAAGAAATAACCATTTAGAGGGAACGATATGACGCTGCAAGAACTCATACAAGACTGCTCTAAGAGACAAAAGAAAGGGCTACACTTTATTCTAAGCTCTATCGTGATATGGGCATTATTGTTTGGTGTCCATCTCACTCCCCTTGGCATGGAACAGAAAAATCTGCTGACGTTTTGCTGTTCTGCCATTCTTTTCCCCTTGGCATGGGGGGTATCAAGGATACTGGGGATAGACTTTGAAAGTAAGGACAACCCACTGACCAAGGCAGGCATCCTGTTCTCGTTCAACCAGTTGCTCTACATTTTGATAGCCATGTGGGTATTCGCCGCCGTACCTGACAAGATGCTCATGGTTTATTCCATGATTTTCGGCGCCCACCTCATGCCTTTCAGTTGGCTCTATCAGTCGCGTAGTTACCTCGTTTTCTCCATCGTTATCCCCATTGCCGCACTCATTGTCGGACTTATCTACCCTACTCCTGTATTAGCAGCCATGATGTTTGTCTTTGAAACGATTTTCTCATGGTGTCTTTATCTGGAAGTTAGGCAATTGTTCCGCAAATCTGAATCGTAAGCTATATGAGAAATAGAATCGTCATCAAAATTGGCTCTAATGTGCTGACCCGCAAGGACGGAAAGCTCGACGTCACCAGGATGTCGGCACTGGTCGACCAAATAGCATGGCTTCGCAAAGAAGGGATTGAGGTCATTCTAGTCTCTTCGGGTGCCGTAGCCTGCGGACGGCGAGAATTAACTGTTGACCACATGCTGGACAGCGTGGAGCAACGCCAGCTGTTCTCGGCTGTCGGTCAGGTCAAGCTTGTTGGTCTTTATTACGATCTGTTCCGTGAGTTTGGCATCCATGTCGGACAGGTTCTCACCATGAAAGAGAACTTCCAACCTGGCGAACAGTATCAGAACCAGCAGGCCTGCATGACTGTTATGCTGGAGAACGACGTCCTGCCTATCGTCAACGAAAACGACACAGTATCTGTCACCGAGTTGATGTTCACCGACAACGATGAACTGTCAGGACTCATTGCCCAGATGATGCAGGCCGATACCCTGGTGCTGCTCTCCAATATTGACGGCATCTTCACGGCCCATCCTGACGATCCTAGTGCGGAACTCATCAAAGAAGTTGCACCAGGACGTGACCTCTCTGAATACATCCAGCCAGAGAAGAGTGCCTTTGGACGCGGTGGAATGCATTCAAAATACACCACAGCCCAAAAAGTCCAGCAAGCCGGCATCCGTGTCATCATAGCCAATGGAGAGAGAGAGAATATTCTCATCGACCTATTGCAGGATAAACTTAATGTACCCCATACTGAATTCATACCATGCAGTTAAAAGAATCTTTTAAGAATGTAAAAACGGCGAGTAAGAGCCTCAGCCTGCTGAGTGACGAGCAACGCAACGAGATATTGCTTGCCGTAGCAGATGCAATTATTGAGAACAAAGAGCGCATCCTCTTGGCCAATGAGAAAGATTTGGCCAAGATGGATTCGAAGAACCCACTTTATGACCGTCTTCAGCTGACGGAAAAACGCCTGCAGGACATTGCTTCTGACATGCGCAACGTAGCAACCCTTCCAACACCACTTGGACACATTACTAAAGAAAAGACATTGCCGAATGGTTTGCGCCTCTGCCGTGTCTCAGTACCTTTTGGTGTCATTGGCATGATATACGAAGCCCGTCCCAATGTCACGTTCGATGTCTTTTCATTATGTTTCAAGAGCGGCAATGCGTGCATACTAAAAGGAGGTTCTGATGCTGACTTCTCCAATCAAGCTGCCGTTGAGCTCATTCATGAAGTACTACAGCATTTCCATGTCAATCCTGAT
>JAEEGL011517123.1_pt1 | contig 10491 bp, 13 predicted proteins | sample 9134231 | NCBI WGS metagenome assembly JAEEGL01 (sample SAMN16246548, study PRJNA631951) | gut metagenome | biome: gut microbiome; feature: rumen; material: fiber-attached | host: Bos | place: Iran: Karaj | collected 2018-10 | reverse complement strand
TGCAAGAGGAAAAATAATTTTTCTTCATTTTTTTCATGGGCCTATTTCGGACCCCTGCCGAGGTGTGGTATACTACCCTCAAACGACAGCCAAGAAAAACGACAGATGACCCATTCGAACGACAAAACCATGTGTGCGCTTTTGTGTGCGGTTTCTTTTTCCGCATGCAAGGCGAATGTGCCGCAAGTGCCTGCTATTATTGAGCATGCCGCCACATGCACAACGCGGTCGCTGATTCAAGTCCCGCCGGGTCCACCATTCAATAACACCCTTGCAAACATTGAACGAAATGCACATTTCCAGAACACCCGATTGTGTGCGTTTTGTGTGCGGTCAAAAAAGGAGGAAACATGCACATCTATAAGCGCGGATCCATCTGGTGGGTCGAGTACATCGTCGACCACGTGAAGCACCGGGAGAGCACCGGCACCACGAAGAAGAGCGAGGCCGAGACGTGGCTGCGGAACCTCAAGACCGCCCGGAAGATGCCGACATTCGAGCACGCCGTCGAAGTTCTGAAGATCCTTTTCAGCCGGCCGAACGCCGGCTTGCTGGCCCTCACCGACGCCTGGAGCCAGTACGAACGGCTCGCGAAGGCCGTCGGGAAGCTGACCGTCGGCGCCCATACACTCCGGACACGTCGGGCCCTGATGGCGAACTTCGTCACGTGGACCCAGGAACACGCCGCGACCATCCGGACGGTCGAGGCCGTGAACGGCGCGATCGCCGCGAAGTACGCCCAGCACCTGGAGCAGATCGGAAACTCGACGAAGACGCGAAGAAACAAGATCACGGAGCTCTCGACCATGTGGAGCATCCTCGAGAAGCTCTCGGACAGCATCCGCAATCCCTGGCAACACCTCGCCCCGGCCATCACCGACAGCAAGCGGATCCCGCCCTTCTCCGTCGAGCAGGAGGAGGCCGTGCTCGCCGCCGCGAAGAAGGTCGGCAAGGACTGGTTCCCGGCGTGCGTGATCGCGAGACACACCGGCCTCCGTTATGGCGACGTCGCGAACCTGAAATGGAGCGAGGTGGATCTCGCCGCCGGCGTGATACGCCACAAGCCGCGCAAGACGAAGAAGTACAACATCACCGTGACGCTCCCCATCATCGCCCCCATGCGCTCGGCGATCGAGGGACTCACGAGGCGCGGTCCGTACCTGTTCCCCATGCACGCCCACCTCTACGGCGACCGCGGCCACAAGGCGCGCGAGGCGCTGTCGTTCGGCGAGGTGTTGGACGCCGCCGGCATCAGCCACGAGTACACGTTCCACAGCTGGCGCCATACGGCCGCCACGCGCCTCGCCGAGACCGGCGCGACGAAGGACACCCGGAAGATGATCCTCGGCCACACGACCGACGAGAACGCCGAGCGGTACGACCACGCCGAGCACCTCGCCGAGATCACAGAGGCCATCGAGGCCGCGGCGAAATAGAAGCTCCTGCCGGCGGAGTCTGGTGGTGACCGGCAGGAGCGAGGATCTCACGTTTCGGACTCTCGGCGCCGTGGATCCGTGCGCCTCAATGAGGTGTCGTGGCGTCACCCTGGTCCATTACGCTCGGCGCGCCGTATCGCGCCGGCGTAAATCGTCTATTGCGGCTCGCAGTACGAGCAGTTCCCGGCCGCGTCGCAGATGACGCAGGTGGTCCCGTCGGTGACGGTGATCTTGTCGCCCTCCGCCGTTACCGTCGACTTGCTGGCGTCGCCGCCCTTGCTCTTGAAGAGCGAGACCACCTTTGAGACGATGGCGCCGGCGGCGTCTGACGATCCTCCCGTCGAGATCGTGGCGTATGCTTTGGCCACGGCCGCCGCGAGATTCGCCGATCCGTCGAAAATGGTCTTCACCATCACGACCGCGTTAGTCGAGAGATCGCGATCGTATGCGTCGAGTGATACGGTCAATATTCCGTTTGTGCCTACGGTCGCGCGGAAGCCGGTCAACTGCTCCCTGGCGAACAGCGGCGAGCGCGCGTATACTGTCCATCCGCCGCCGGCCATTTGGTAGCCGGTCGTGATGACCTGCTGCATGCCGTTCACCTCGACCACGCTCTGGATCGGAAGGGCCGTCTCGGGATGCTTCTCCCAGTTCATGGTCGACTGGCACCCGACGAATACGAACGCCACGCATCCGCCAACGCCGAGCATCGCGAGCGTGAATAATGATTTGATGATCTTGCTTCTCATTGTCATCTCCTTGTTTACGACTTGTAGACAAACTACGCGGACGATTCAACCAGAAAGTGTTTGCCTTCCCTCGCCCGCGTTCCTGGCAACATGCCAGAAATCACACGACGGCCCCGTCATCCTCATCGCCGTCCGGGTTGTGGGCGTCCTCCGACCAGTGCGACCCGCCGAAGACGCGAATGGCTGCCCACTCCACATGGGCGCAGAAGCTCGAGATCTTGAAGTGCCGCAGGATGTGGTAGTAGCAATCGTCCGCCATCGACCGCGTGATCGTCGACGGATCCACTTCGACGCCATCGAGCGTCTCGACGGCGATCCATGGGACGCCGGCATATCGCGCATCGTGCACGCGCGCGACCGCTGCTGCCGCAGGCAGACCACAGCCGCCATACAGCCAGTCGTGGAGAAGTGCCGCATAGAGTCGCGGCGATTCGAGCGGATGGCCGCAGACGCGCCAGAGGAACCTCGGGACCGATGCCCCGTCCGTCGATGTGCCTGCCGGCACGATGAACCTGAAGCCGCACACCTCGACACGCCAGTCCTCCATGAGCACGGAGTCCTGCTCACCGAGGTCGGCGATCGCGTGCCGGATGATCGGCGCGCAGCAGCTTGCCCACTTGGTCTTCATGACGCGCCGCTCCTCCAAAAACACAACAGCTTCGTCGCGCTTTCGCTTCCGCACAGAAGGGCCACGAGCAGAAGGATGCCAATTCCGCAGAGAATGAGCCCCTGGCGCTTGACCCGCATGCCTGTCCGACACTGGCAATCCACGACCGCGATCATGGCGAGCGTGTGCGCCTTCTGGAGCTCCTTGTCGGTCTTGGCCGACTTGAGATTTGCTGTGAGAGTATCTGCTAGAACCTTGTCCATTTACAGACCCTCCAGTTTCTCGTCGATGCGGTCGATGATCGCCTGATATATCGCCTTCGTCGTCGGCAGCACTGCCTTGTCGCGCTGCTCAATAAGCCAATCGCGCAGCCGATCGAGCCGGGCCGCACGGGCCTCTGCGCTCGTGGCGCGTTCCAGCAGCTCCTCGATGCGGCCCTGGAGCGGGTTGTTCTGCACGGCGCCCTGGACCTGCCGCAGGACGTTCGTCACGACCGCGGGACCCTTGGTGTCGGGCTTGCCGTCGCGATACCACGTCGTGATCACGGAGCCGGGGATGGTCGTCGTGTCGCGGGAGACGCAGATGCGCCGATTCTTGAAGAACTGCTTCTGCGACTTCGTGAAGACCGTGGCGGTCGTGCCGGTCGACGCCCGGCGCGGCGCCGCGTTCGTGAGCCCTGCGGCCTTCCGGGCCTCCATGTACACGCGCCTCGCCTCCAGGTACGCAGCGCGAGCGCGCTCGAGGTCGTTCGTGTCCGCGCAAGCGGCGAACGCGACGACGCAGAACAGGATTGCAAGCAGTTTTCTCATGGTCCCACCTCCGGATTTCCTTTATTGAAGCCCTGGTCGAAGTACAGCACCTCGCCGGACACATTGTTCGTCACGAAACCCGTGAACGGCGTCTGGCCGCCCACGGTGAGCGTGAGGTCGCCCCAGTCGAATCCGTACGGACCGCCGAGCGTGTCGTTCGGCAGGTCGAGGCAGGATCCTCCCTGCGCCCACGACGGGCGAGTGACCGTCCCCTTGCGGCACCCGTACCACGTCCGCCCGTTCGCCGTGACGTTCGTCTTCGCGCTCCAGTCCGTCCACTCGAACTTGTTCGTCGCGCACTGGCCGAACGTCTGGTACACGACGAAGCGGTTCGGAGGTAGCGCGACGTCCCAGTTGCACCACACCCACTGCGTGTCGATCACGCCGTCCGTCGCCGTCTGGACGACGTAGAACGTGATGTTCGTGCGCGTTGCCTCCGGACGCACGACGAACGCGAGCGCGAGGGCGTTCGTTGACGCCGCGGACGCCGCCTCGTCGAGCCGCCGCACCTGGTTCGTCATGGAGTCGTGCGCGGCCTCCGCAAGCGCGGCGGCCTCGTCTGCGGTCGCAGTCGCAGCCGCAACGTCCGCCGCGCTGCCGACCTTCTCCTGGTCGTTGAAGATCTCGCCGGTCGGCTCGTGGCGCATCACCACGTCGCGCTTCCAGGCGTTGTTCGTGACGACCATGGAATTGTAGACGATGCCCGCTGCGCGGTCCTGCGCGACCACCGCGAACGGCAAAAGGATGAATAGCAGGGCGCGTCTCATTCGTCCACCTCCAGTCTCACCCGCCAGCGCGTCGTCTCGCCGACCCAGAAGCCGATGAACTGCACCGTGTTTGTGACAGGGGCCGAGACCGGCAACCTGTAAATCTCGTTCCACGCCGGGGACGTTCCGCGCTGCACCTCGACCGAGACTGCGCCCGATCCGGTCAGCGCGGCGGGGTTGACGGCGTAGCGCAATGACGCCCACTTGCTCGTCATCTGGAAGTCCTCGATCGTCACGCCGTCGCCCTCCACCTCGACGGGCGGAAGGTCAAAGCCGAGATGCCAGCACGCCCACACGGTCGCATTGGATGCGGACACGCCTGGATTGATGAAATACTCCACGGAGTTCGTTCCGCCTTCGTACGTCCGGCCGACGAAGTTCCAGTCGCCGAACGGAAAACCCTGCCAGCGTTCGGAAACGCCGTCACGCACCCACATGGGCTCGTCCGCATCCGGCCCCGTCCACTCTACCACGAGCGACGTGTAGTCGGTCTCATTCGTGGCCAGTGCCATCGTGGCCTTGACGACATGCAGGCCGGCGTCGGCCGTGAACTTCGGAAGGAGGTTCTTCGTGCCGCCGTGGATCACGGCGACGACGGCGACCAGTACGCACGCCCAGCCGCACCTCCTCAGCGCGCGCAGCTGCTTGCCAGTCTTGCAGAGGAGCCCGGCAACAACGCACGCGCCGAGCGCGCACGAGAAGCCTGCCGCAAGCCACAACACAAGCCGCGCCATCACTCCACCTCCATCAGGACGCCGCCCCTGAACGTGAGCGTCCGGTTACCCCATGTAACCGTTTCAGTTACGCCGCCGGTGACGCCGTTCGGCAGGTCGAGCGTCGTGCCGTCCCCGCTCGGCGCGTCCGCCTCTGCCTTTATCCAAAGGAAGTAGCTCGTGTACGAGACCGGGTTCGGAATCGTCGCCCGGACCGTGTAGTAGTGGTCGAACGTCTGCCCGCCGTACTCGCGCGACTCGGCATGGTAGACGGGAGACGTCACGTTAGAGTCGGCGAGCTCTGAAAACGACGACCGACCACCGCCGCCCGACAGCGTCTCGCGGTGCATGACGGTCGGCTTCACGGCACCGAGATCCACGGTGCACACGTAGTCGACGTCCACGACGAGCTGCGAGGCCGAGCGCGTGACCCAGCGCGCCTCGACGATCGCCAGGACATCCGAGTCGGTGAACACGACGAGAGGCGCGAACGAGTCGGAGAAGCCGCTGCGGTAGATGACCTCGTTGTTCGCCATGAGGTTCTGGACGACCGTGTCGATGCTGTTCGAAACGGCCTGCGCGGTCTGCTGCGCGATCTCGGCCTTCTGCTCGGCGATCACGACCTTGGCCGCATTGGTGGCCACGTCCTCCACGGACGCGACGCCGGCGACGTTGAGCGCGCCGTTCTGGTCGACCATGAGCACGGTGTTGGTGGCGTCCTGGCCAAACGCTCTCAGCGCGGCACCCGCGATGAATCCGAGCAGAGTGAGCAGGATCAAGATGATGATTCTCGTGCGCGTCATGTTTTAGTTCCCCGCGTTGAGGTTGACGTTCGTGGTTGCGATGTAGCGGAGCGCGCCGTTCTCCATGATCGGCGTCCACCACACTTCGAGGTCGCGGTCCCAGATGCCGCCGAGCGAGTGTTCGCGGATTGCGGCCGTCACATCTGCGGGCGTCGCGTAGCCGCTCACGTCCGGGATGTCGTTCGTCAATGCCAGTTTGCCGACCGGGTACATTTTCCCCGCTACGCGGCGAGTGAAATAGATTTCGTCTTCTACATTTTCCAACCGGTCCGCGTCCGCCTCTCCAGCCATGAAAACAGGGAACGAAGTAGTGTAGTCCGCGCCTTCGTATTGCGCGTAGCAATACCACCCAGCACCAAGCCAGTACACCCAATATTCGATATTTGAACCTTCGGCATAGTATCGCACGGGCTCAAGTATGGAAATTCCGGCAACTGGGCTTGTGAAGTTCCATGCGGTTGTTGTCGTAGCCGCCGCATACACACTCCCCGCCGCGTCGATCGTGTTCGTTCCGTCTGACACCCTCGTTACCGCGCCAGTTGCCGCGAACATTCCCAGCGCATGGTCGGTGTAGTTCGTCGCCGGTGCGAGATCGGCGCGCGGGATGGCGTTCGTGGCGGCGACGATCCGCGCGCCGACGCGCGCCTCTGCCTCCGCGATCCGGTTCGTGACCCAGGGCTGCGACGCCATCGTGGCGGCCAGCGCGGGCGAGCAGGCCATGACGGCCAGCGCGGTGATTGCGAGTAGATTCTTCATCTTTCGACTCCTTCGTCTGAGAGGTCCATCGTGAGATTCCCGTCCTCGTCGACCGTCGCCGTGAGGAGATGGTAGAGGCCCGTCGCGGGATTGCGGATGTACGTGTCGCGCGGCACGACGGCAGGCGCGTCGCTCGACCCGGCGGCCGGGCAGTCCACCACGTTCAGCTGACCCGTGCCGAGCCAGCGCGGGTTCTCCTGGGAGTCCATGCCGACCGGCGAATACTGGAGCGCGAGCCCCACGACCGGGAAGATAAACGGCGAGCAGTAGGCGCGCCATGTGCCGTCGGCCTGCTTCGTCGCGTCCGCCCTGTATGTCGGCGGGTCGTGCGGCGTGGTGCCGGTCGGCGCCACGCAGAACACGATGCCGAGGCTCTCGATGTCGTCGGGGACTCCGTGCACGATGCAAATCGCGCTCGACAGGACGCCCTGCCAGACCGTGCGGAGCGGAAAGTTCAGCCGCCCGGCGTCTACGTGTATGTGGATCTCTGTGGCCATGTCTGTGCCTCCTAGTCTCCTTGAATGTCGAGTGATACTTCGTCCGGATCCGACGCGGGGACCACCACGCCGCAGTTCTTCATGAACGCCCAGACCATCCGTTTGAACTGCGACTCGGAGATCGAGAACTGTATGCCGTCGCCCTTCGGCTCGATCTCCATCCCGAGACCGGCCACCGGCTTCGTCGCGCGCGCAATCTCCTCGAGGTCCTGGCGCTTGATGTCCGTGATGTATTCCGGAACGGTCATGACACCCAGGCTCCGTTGTCGAGTTTCGCCTTGATCACGTCCTCCGTGATCGTGAGCTCGTAGAGGTTCGAGTCCGAAATCTGGGAGTACGTCACGTCCTTCTTCCGCCCCTTGCAGTTCGGCGACCAATGCCACGCGGACCCCCACATGAACTGGTGGGTCTGCATGTCGATCGACCCCTTCTCCGCCTGCGCCGTGGCCTTGGACACGCCGCCCTTGCGCGTGGTGACGCTGTCCGTGAGCTGGTAGACGTTGTGCGCGCCGTACCAGATGAAGTGCTCGAACAGCGAGACGGTCGACCCGCCGCCCGCAACGCATCCCGATCCGGTGTAGTATCCCATAACTAAAGCTCCTTCCTGGCGCTGATGCGCCACCGCGTGTAGTCCGTGCCGGCGCCGACCTGCTGGACGCCGAGTCCGTGGAAGTCCCCGCCGGCGGTCGGCGGCGACGACGGATGCGTGGACAGCGTCTCGGCCTCCACCTCGATCCTGCCGTTCACGATGTCCGAGGCGCACGGCTGCATGTTCTCCGCGACCACGACCGGGTCGGCGGACAGCGTGAGCGTGAGCGACTGGAGCTCGCCGCCGCCGGAGACGGATCCAAGGAGCGCCTGCGGCCGCGCCCGCGCGAGTATCTGAATGCTCGCGTGGAAGTCGTTGATCGAGTTCGCCCCCTCGTTCGCCACGGCCGACACGGTGACGACCGGGAACGCGCCGATCGCGGTGTCGACGCGGACGGACGTGATCATGTAGCCCGTGACGCCGCTCTGCGCAGCGAACGCCCGGCCGAGGTGGACGTCGAGCGTCATGTCGCCGACGACCATGTAGGAGACGGTCGGGTTGCGCCAGGCGATCGAGTTCTGGTCTCCGCCCTCGAACTTGCCGTAGTGCCGGACGGCGAGGCGCTGCCGGTCGTCCCCGCTGTCCGAGCTCATCGGCACGAGCAGCGCCGAGGCGAGCCCGAAGTAGTCGGTGACGTCGCCGAACGCGCCGACCCACTTCGCGACGAGCAGCGAGTCCGCGTCCTTGAGCCACAGGGACTCGGCCGTCACCTGCGCGCCGTCCAGCAGCCATCCGTCGAACTCGAAGTCGCCGGCCGGCGCCGTCACGGAGGGCAGTGTGCCGATCGGCTGGTTCCACGTGACGATCCGCGTCTCCTCCGACCCGCTGCCGATCCCGTAGTCGAACGTGACGGTGTACGTCTTCGGCTGCCACTGCGCGTAGAGCGTGCCGTTCGAGGCGAACGCGGACATGACCACGTGGCCGTCGGCGTCCACGCACTGCGTGCCTCCGGACGCGGCCGTGTAGTAGCCGAGGAACGTGTGGCCGGTCCGCGCCGGGATGTCCACCGGGTCGGCCTCCGACTGGAGCAGGTCGTCGCGGTAGAAGACGTCGTCCACGCCGTTGCAGAACAGCGCGGAGTCGCCGCCCGACCCGTCGCACGGATCGAGCGCCATCTTCCAGGAGACGCGGTCCCACTGCGCGTGGAGCGTGGTGGCGGATGCGGGCGGCGACGACGTGAGCGCGGCGAGCAGGTCGCCGCCGGAGCCGATCATCTGCGTGCCGCCTGACGCGGCCGTGTAGTAGCCGAGGAACGCGAAGCACTCGAGCGCGGGGACGGAGACGGCCGTGACGACTTCCTGCGTGTTCGGCAGGACGAAGCCGCCGGCGCCCGAATCGTACCACACGGCGTCTGCGCCGCCGGTGCCGCCCTCCTTGTCGAGCGTCACCTCGACGACGACGCGCCACTGCGCGTAGAGGACGTCTCCGTCCGCAGGCGTCCAGTCCTCCTCGAACGACCCGTCCGGCGCGACGGCGCGCGTCCCGGTCGGCGAGTCGGTCGTGAAGAGGCCGATGAACTGCGCGCTCGCCTTCGTGTATGGCGCGAGCGCCGCGACGGTCTCCGTGAGGCTCTGGTCCGCGTAGAAGCTGCCGGTGTCCGGCGAATAGTAGAACGCTTCGGCGCCGGTCCCGCCGTTCGCCTCCACCGTGACGGCCCAGCGACGGGCGAACACGCCGTACAGCGTGACGCGGAAGTCGTAGGTGTCGTAACTCGGCCGGCGCGTGACGATCTCGGCGATGTCGGATCCGACCGGATAGAACGTGCCCGACCCGTCCGACTTCGTGTTCACGCCGAGCAGCACAAGCGCGTCGCCGTCCGACGACTGCGCGCTCGCGGCGCGCTGTATGCGCACGCTGTCGCCCGGCGAATAGAGGCCGAGACCTGCGCGCACCACGTACCAGTAAGCGAACGTGACGCTCCCGGTCGACGCCTTCGTGGACAGCGACGCGTTGCTGCCGGAGTTGTAGTCCTCGATGTCCGTGACGAGGGCGCGCTTCTTGCCGTTCGCCACCGTGCGCGTGTTCTGGTTGAGGGACGCCTGGAGCGTGAACGACAGCGGGTTCACGGCGAGGAACCAGAGATATCCGCATTGCACGGCGTAGGACTTGTCAAGCGCGACGCCCGACCCGAACCAGATGAGGCAGCTCGAGTTGTTGTACGTGATCTTCGCGCTGTTGTACTCGCTGCCGGACGCGAGGTTGGCGGCGACGGACGCGTACTGGCCGTCGATGAAAATCCTCGACCCGTTGAAAACGTGCTTCCCGCCGCTCTTGGGCACGATCTTGACGCATCCCGTGACGGTCGTGTAGAACCCGCAGAAGCCCGGATGCGCCGGATGCGCCCCGTAGCAGGCCACGAAGTTGCCGTTCACCTTGTAGACGTGGAACGTGAGGACGTTTGAGGCGTTTTCGTTCTCGTACCTGGTGACGCGCTTCCCGTTCTCAGTCCTCTGGTAGCCGTTGTTCGACCCGTCTCCCGTCCCGTCATACCAGATCGTGCAGCTCTCCGGATCGATCGCCTTGACCGTGATGTCGTAGCGCGTCGCCTGGAACGCGGTCGGCGTGTACGTCGAGTTCGGGTTCGCGAAGAAGTAGTCGTCGCGTCCCGCGGCCGTGTAGTAGCTGCCGTTGATCCTGTACAATGTCTCAGCCGTCGCCATCCGTCACCCCTTCACGTGCAAGAGCTGGTCCACCTTCTCGGCGAGGCCGGACGTGTTGTCCGCGATCGAGCCGAGCTTCCCGGACTGCGCGTCCGCCATCTGCTT
>JAEEGL010961087.1_pt1 | contig 10491 bp, 10 predicted proteins | sample 9134231 | NCBI WGS metagenome assembly JAEEGL01 (sample SAMN16246548, study PRJNA631951) | gut metagenome | biome: gut microbiome; feature: rumen; material: fiber-attached | host: Bos | place: Iran: Karaj | collected 2018-10 | reverse complement strand
TATTTGACAACATTCAGGACTTCTCTTACTTAACAAAGTCCGTATCCGTTTGCAAATTCACAGATCTGAACCGATCAGCAAAACGCAACATTAGAGTTGCTGCTGAGGTATAATATGCACAATCATAAAGTAGTTCCCGTAACAGGGAGTAGTGGGTGTGTGTCCACCCCGTGTTTGGTAACCCAACACGAAGCTCGTGACTTTAGTCATGAGTAGTTCACTGTTCTCTTCTTAGTTCGGGATCGGCGATCCTGCAATGATCGTAAACGGCCTGATATCTTGCCGTATAGATGCGGTGTTCGGCATCCTGAAAAGAAATCAGTGCAGGTAATATCCGCAACCCCTCTGCGGCGCCAGATTGGGCCTCCACCAAAACCAATGACGGTGACGAATCGGCATCTCCCTGAACAAAAAGCATCCTTTTCGGTTCCAGATTGTTTTCTTTCAAGGATTTGATCAGCACCGTCAGTCTTTCGGGCCTGTAAACGAAATAGACCAGTCCCCCGCTTTTGACCAGGGCAGCCGCGGCCCGGCAGAAATCCGAGATGCTGCCCGCCGTTTCGTGGCGGGCGACCTTTTTAAAATGACTGCTGTTCATTTTTCCGGCGTCGGTTTTCAGATAAGGAGGATTACAGACAACATAGTCGACAACTCCTCCAACATCCTTTTGAGCGATGTCCCGAATATCTTTGCATAAGACTGTCAAACAGTCTGAAAACCCGTTAATGGCCGCATTTCGGCTGATCAAGTCCGCATATTCCGGGATGATTTCAATCGCGACAGATGTCAGGCATTTCGAATAGTGATGAAGCAGCAGCGGGATGACGCCCGTCCCGCTTCCCAAGTCTGCAACACTTTTCCCTGCATCTCGCCTTACGAAGGAAGCCAGCAAATAGGCGTCTGTGCCGAATTTGAGTCCTTCATCCTTGCAGATGAGCTGCAACGACCCATTGATCGTCTGAAGTTTTTCCCCCGATCGTACAAAATCTTCCATGGCTCCCCCTAAAAAAATAACCGGGACTGTTACCACAATCCCGGATATTTTGAATCGATATCACTCGTCCTGCTTCGGAGCGCCTACAGGGCAAACATCGGCACATGTGCCGCATTCAATGCAAGCTTCAGCATCGATCACATATTTGCCGTCGCCCTCAGAGATGGCATTGACGGGGCATTCTGCTGCACAAGAACCGCAGCAAATGCAATCATCAGAAATCTTATAAGCCATTTTAAATACCTCCATTACCCGAAAATGAACCCACAAAATTATAACAAAGTTTGTTTGTCTTTTGCAATAGTTTTTAACGATTTTTTCTCTTTCACTCGCCAAAGTAGAAATCATCTATCTTTTCGAGATTCAGACCCCATTTCGACATGTTTGACTTGTACTTGCCGGCGACATTGTTGTTGCCGGTGTTAATGATTTCCCGGCACATGGCATGGGTCATCTCACCGATTTCGTAGCCGTATATCTCGCCAATATCGAATAGAGCGCCATCCACAATATAGTCGAAGCACATGCTGGATTCGGAGTCTCTCAAATACTTGACTTTCACGATCACTTCAGTGTAAACCGGATACAGATCCACATAGGAAAGATAATTCAGATATGTCCAGGTCGCACTGACGGCCTCTTTGTTTTTGCAGTTGGACATGATGGACATGGTTGAATAAGCATCCTGGACCCAGCAGTGGTATTTTTTCTGCAGGTCGTCGAACTTGGGCTGAGGAATCAGACCGTAATCACTGCCCATGTTGCGGATCATTCCATTGAACTGTTCGTTGCGGAAAACATTGTTCACGAGGAACATGATCTGGTCGTTGACGAACATCTTGACCGGTTCGTCCGAACCTCCGTAAGCATCGACAAACGCCCCGTTGTTCTTTCTGAACATCCTGATCAGCATGTCCATGGCGTCGGATGCACGTTCAACATCCAAATCCAGCTCGTGATAGCCATTCTCATTAGTGGTGACAAACGTCAACTCGCAAGGCAAATACCAGCCTCCGTATCCTTCAGACGAACCCAGGCCGAAATAATCCGCCGAATCCATCTTGTCATTATTGTTCAGATCCTGCCAGGAATTCTCCGTATAGTCGATCAGCGTTTCCAGCGTCCAATTTCCGCTAATAACGGTTTGATATGGATTTTCGAGGTCCATATTTTTGACCATGCTCTTGTTAAAGAAGACGCCCAACGACCGGTCAATAACGAAAATATTCATGCTACCTATAGCAAAGAACTGCTTGTTATTGATATTTTGAACAGCGTTGTAGTTCTGGTTCCAATATGGCTGATCCAAATGCAGATTCGGAACAGTCAACAGGTTTTCATAGCACGCAGCCATGGCTGTCGTGGTTCCGTAATATGCGTAATTCGCGACGATGTCAATTTCAGATGTGCCGGAAAGATGTGCTGTCTGGACCTTGCCGTTGACTTCGTCATGATTCACTTCCACTTCTTCCAGGAGCACGCCCAGATCTTCTTCTGCCCAGGCATTGCGTTCGAAGATGGTGTCGTTGACGACTTCCCCGTTTCTGTCATTAGCGAAAAAATCACGGTCTCCCACGCGGTGAATGATGACGATCGGCGTATTGTTAAAATCGGTGTTTTCCACATCAATGGGACACGGGATTTTTTCACGTCCCCATTCGTCATATTTGTCTTCTTCCGTCTCGGTTGCATCTACAGCCGAACCCGATTGCTCCTCTTTTTTGGTTTCGGATTCATTTTCTCCGCCGGATGCCCCGCAGGCCACAGCAGCAAACAACATGCATGTTAACAAAAGTAAGCCAATGATTCGAATTGCAGTTTTCATTCTTCCCTCCTTGAAATTCTGGTGACAGTCTGCTGTTAGTTAGGATTAACGAAGCAATGCGCGAGCGAGCATTCAAAGAGCCGTTTGGGACTCACACATACTGATTATACGATATTTTTATGATTTAGTCAACATGTGAAACAGGACGCCCTTGCAAAGCACGGACGTCCTGTTCTTCAAGTATGGATTTGTGAAAAAACCTGACCTATCGGTTCTCTGATCACCAGATCGGCAAGATCGTCCGCCTGCGTCGGATCCCGATTGATCAATACCAGATGCTTGCCTCTAAAATAACGGATAAGCCCTGCTGCGGGATAGACGGTCAAGGAAGTGCCCCCAATGATCAGCAAGTCTGAAAGACGGATACTGTCGGTGGCATTTTCCACAACAGTCGAGTCCAACGGTTCTTCATACAAAACAACATCCGGTTTGATCAGCCCGCCGCACGAACATCTGGGTGTGCGGTCTGCGTTCAGTATCGCCTCCGCATCGTACTTTTTTTTGCACGAGAGGCAATAATTGCGGTGAACGGACCCGTGCAGTTCGTACACACGGCTGGATCCTGCGGCCTGATGTAATCCGTCGATATTTTGAGTAATGATATCAACATGCTTCCCGGCTTTTTCCAGTTCGGCCAGTTTTAAATGGGCCGCATTGGGTTTTGCGCTCAGGTTGATCATTTTGGCCTTGTAAAACTCGTAAAACTCATCCGTATGGGTCACGAAAAAGGAATGACTAAGATAGGTTTCCGGCGGATATTTGAACGTCTGATGATATAAACCGTCCACACTCCGATAATCCGGGATCCCGCTCTCGGTACTGACGCCTGCACCGCCGAAGAAGGCGATCCGGTTCGATTCTTCCACCCATTTTTGGAGGAGTTCGATCTTTGAGTCAGTCATGCTCAGGCCTCGGTGATTTCTTCCATAACGTATGCTTCGAGAATATCCCCGGCACGCATATCGTTGAATTTTTCGAGTCCGATACCGCATTCATACGTCACGGCGACTTCGCGCACGTCATCCTTGAATCTGCGCAAAGAGGCGACTTTATCCTCAAAAATGACGACACCGTCTCTGATCACGCGGATCTTGGACTGCCTGGTGATCTTGCCGTCCTGAACATAAGAACCGGCAATGAAGCCCACGTTCGGCACATGGATGACCTGACGGACTTCTGCATGCCCAAGCAAAGCTTCTCTGAATTTCGGAGCCAGCATGCCCTTCATCGCGGCGGAAATCTCCTCGATGCAGTCGTAGATGATCCTATATGTGCGGATATCTACGCCCTGTCTTTCGGCAGAATCCAGTGCCGCTCTGTCCGGACGAACGTTGAACCCGACGATGATCGCATTGGATGCTGTAGCCAGCATCACATCGCCTTCCGTGATGCCTCCTGCTGCCGCATGGATCACACGGACGCGGACTTCTTCGTTGGACAACTTTTCGAGAGACTGGCGGACGGCTTCAACACTGCCGTCGACGTCGGCTTTGACGATGATCGGCAGATCCTTCATACCCTCGTTGATCTGGCTGAAGAGATCATCCAGGTTGGTGCGGGCATTTGCTTTGAAGACTTCCTGTTTTGCCTTGTCTTTCCGCTGATCTGCAAGCTCTCTGGCCATACGCTCGTTATCCACGGCAGCGAACTCATCGCCAGCTTGCGGAACGTCTGCCAAACCGATGATCTCGACAGGGACGGAAGGTCCGGCTTCTTTCACGGCTTTTCCGTTGCTGTCTTTCATCAGTCTGACACGACCGACTGCAGTACCTGCAATCACGATATCACCCAGACGCAGCGTTCCGTTTTGAACGAGAACCGTTGCAACCGGTCCGAATCCTTTATCCAGTTTGGCTTCGATAATCAGGCCCTTTGCCCGTCTGTTCGGATTGGCGCGAAGCTCTTTGACTTCGGCAACGAGAAGAATGTTTTCAAGCAGATCATCGATGCCCTGTTTCGTTTTGGCCGACACAGGAACACAGATGATATCTCCGCCCCATTCTTCAGGAACCAGATCGTATTTGGTCAATTCCTGTTTGATCGTTTCGGGGTCGGCACCGGGCTTGTCGATCTTGTTGATGGCAACGATGATATCGACACCGGCAGCTTTTGCATGATTGATCGCTTCAATGGTCTGAGGCATGATGCCATCATCCGCAGCTACGACCAGGATCGCAATGTCTGTAGCCATCGCGCCTCTGGCACGCATGGCGGTGAAAGCTTCGTGACCGGGCGTATCGAGGAAAGTTATGTTCTTTCCCTTGACAGAGACACGGTAAGCACCGATATGCTGGGTGATGCCGCCCGCTTCTCCTTCGGTGACATTGGTATGACGGATCGCATCCAGCAACGAAGTTTTACCGTGGTCGACATGTCCCATAACGCAGACGACGGGTGCTCTTTCAACGAGGTTTTCTTCAGCATCCTCTGTGTTGTCGAACAGTTTATCTTCGATCGTGACCACGACTTCTTTTGTGACAACCGCGCCGAGTTCGTCTGCGACCAGTGCGGCAGTATCAAAATCAATGGTCTCATTGACTGTTGCCATCACGCCTAAACCAATCAGTTTCTTGACAACTTCGGCTGCTGTGACTTTCAGTCTGGAGGCCAGATCGGAAACGACGATTTCATCGGGAATGGCAGCGGTGACGATCTGCTTAGGAATGATCATCTTCTGCTTTTTGACCGGTTTGCCCTTTCCGCCCTTAGCAAGAGGCTTGCGGGAAAGATTCGTTGTTTCCGTTGTTTTCTTAACTTTCTGCGGGGAGATGCGTTCATCCTCTACGTCCGGAGCAAAATCATCATAGGATTGATTGTACTTATCCATGTCCACAGTGGAGGAACGGGTGTCGATGACACGGGTCGCTCCGCGGCTGGATGCGGTCGTTGCGCCTCGAATGATTTCGGGGGCTTTATATTTCTCGTGAGGAACACTTCCGCCGAAATCCTTGTCTCCGTCGTAACGATTCTGTCCAAATCCGCCCTTGTTGGCTCCCTTGGCGCCTTTTCCGGCCTTTTGATTCTTGGCATTTTGCTTAGGCGCGCCATATCGGCCTAGATTCATTTCCGCAAGCAATTCCGCATTGGATTTTGCAACTGCGCTCTGCCCGGATCCGACATCGCTTGCTCCGCGGAAAGCAGGTCTGCTTCCGGAAGGCAACGGCTTCTGCTGTGGATAACCCGGTCTGCCCTGTCCCTGAGCCGTGCTTTGTGTACGGCTGGGGAAAGGTTGCGGCTTGGTTCCTGCGGCGGAAGAACGAGGGTTCGAACTGATCGCTTTGGCAGGAATATTGTAGACAGGCCGAGCAGGCTTTGGTGCAACCTGCGGTGCAACTGTTTCTTTGACCTCAGGTTTTTTGGGTTCTGCCGGCTTTTCCTGCTGAACCTTTTCAGGTTCGGCATGTGAAGGCTTTGCCGAAGCAGCAGCTGCCTGCTGCGGCTTTTCAGGCTGAGCCTTCTTGGATTCGGCAGGCTTCTTTTCCTGCGTTTTTTCTTCGGTAGCCTTGCCGGGTTTTTCCTCAACCTTTTTGGAGGCAGGTATCACCTTGTCGGAAGCGGCGACGGTAATCGTAACTTCCCCGTTCAAATAAGGCGTAATATCTTCCACCTTGTGCGCGTTCGTCAACGCCTCAAAGAACAGCCCGAACTGGCTTTCAGAGAGAGAACCCGCTGCTTTGACTTCTTCTCCTTGTTCTGACAGAATGCTCACCAAGTCCTTGGACTTAATGTTGGCAAACTTTGCACCATCAGCCAGTTTGATGTCTTTTGACAGTTGTGAAACTTTTAAAAATGTCGCTTCTAATCCCATTAGATCCTCCTAAGCTAGATCCTTAAAGACTTAGTTTTTATCCCCGGGCAAAACGTCCGGAACATATGATTGCTTTTCCAAAGCATTTTTAACGACCGTGGACAACGATTTGTCTGCGATCCCGACAACGCCTGTCGATCCGCTTTTGCCCACCGCGTGAGCCAGCCCGACCGCATCCGTTTCTAACCTGAACTTACAGACGTTGTAATACCGGCATTTGTCGGTTATTTTTTTGTGCGTTGCAGGTGAAGTATCTCCTGCCTCCACGACCAAGAAGATCCGGTTTGGTCCCTGGTGTCGAAGTCCTTCGCAAACCAGGTCTGTCCCGACAATCAACTTGTGTGCTTTCACACAGAGACCGATTGCAGATAAAATTCTGCTATCATCCATTCTTTGCCTCCGCCTCCGACAGTTTCAACTCCAGACGATCGTAAACCTCATCCGGGATATGAACACCCAGATTCGTGTCCAATCGTTTGCTTTTGCGTACCTTTTTGAAACATTGGATCTGCGGACAGATATAGGCGCCGCGCCCGGAAAGTTTTCCGGTAAAATCCAGGGTCACCTCTCCATCTGGCGTTCGAACGATACGGATCAGTTCTTTTTTCGGTTTGTGCTCGTTACAACCCATGCACTGCCGCATTGGAATTTTCTTTTGTGCAGGCATCAAGTACTCCTCACAACTCCACTTCGTCCGAAGAATGAATATCGATCTTCATGCCCGTCAGTTTGGCTGCCAATCTGGCATTCTGCCCTTCTTTGCCGATGGCAAGGGACAACTGATCCGAGGATACGATCGCACGTGCGCTGCGTTCTCCCGTCATGATGACGGCCTGAACTTCAGCGGGGGCCAAAGCCTGTGCAATATATTCCTCCGGGACATCGCTGTAACGGATGATGTCGATCTTTTCTCCGGCCAACTCATTCAAAATCGTATTGATTCTATCGCCGTGATTACCGATACACGCACCCATAGCATCGATCTCGGGTACTCTGGATTCTACGGCAATCTTTGTCCGGCTGCCTGCTTCCCGAGTCAGCCCGCGAATGAGCACATCGCCGTCCACGATCTCGGGGATCTGCTGCTCGAACAATCTTCTGATGAAATTCGGATGGCGTCTTGAGAGCGTGACGAGCGGTCCGCGGCTGTCTTTGTTGACCGTTTGGACATACACCATGATCTCCTGCCCTTCCTCGAGTATTTCACCCGGGATCTGTTCGGCCAAAGGAAGAATTTCGTTGCTGGAACCGGTATAAACCAGAGCGTCTCCGTTGTCATAAACCGTGACAACATCCGCCGCCATGACTTCCTCTGTTTTGGAAGCATACGCTTCTTTCGCGACCTGCCGCTCAGCTTCACGGATACCTTGAATGATGACCGATTTTGCCGCAGTCGCGCTCAAACGTCTGAAATCCAGCGTATTCAATTCAACTTCGAATTCGTTTCCGATGACATATTTGATTCTGGGGTGCTTTTTGTGCAGTTCCGCATAAGAGACCTCTGCGATCGGATCTGTCACTTCCTCAACGATCGTTTTGGTCTGAACCATTTTCATGGTTCTGCCTTCTTTATCGATAATGACGCGAGCGTTGTCGTGTCCTTCATATTCTTTGTGGTAGGCAGACAAAAGCGCAGCCTCGATTTTTTCCAGCATATAATCTTGGGGAATGCCTCTCTCCTGATACAGAGCATCCAGAGCCCCGAACAACTCAACATTGGTATCAATTCTTTCTCCGCCGATCTTCTTTTTCATCTCTTCAACAGAACAACCTCTTCAGGTTGTATCTGTCCCTCCTTTCGGTAATTTCTTTTATCTATCTACTGGCTGTTTTGCGCGTTACATTACAAAAATTGTGGTTAGAGCGGCAACTTGTTCCGGGGCAAAGGCTTTCGTCTCCCCGTCGATTTCGAGGTGAATCGTCCCGTCGGGGCCGATGTCGCCTAAAACGCCAACATACTTTTTCTTGCCGTCCGCGTCCGGAGCATAGAGACGGATCTCCACATCCCAACCGCGGCAATATTCCATTTGCTCTTTTGTTTTCAATCTTCTTTCCAGTCCGGGAGAACTGACTTCAAGATTGTATGAGTTCTCAATGGGGTCTGCCTCGTCAAGCAAGGGGTCGATAGCTCTGTGTACTTTTTCGCAATCATCAATCGAGATGCCTTTTTCGCTGTCGATCGTCACACACAGGCAGTAGTCTGCAGCTTCCTTGTAATAATCCACATCCCAAAGAATGTATCCGAGCTCTTCGACGGTTGGCTTGACCAGATCCCAAACCACTTTCGAAATGCCCCCTCCTGATTTGTTTGCCATGTTTCCTCCCACAAAAAAGTGGGTTCGCTAAAACCCACTCCTCACTTCTTATCAAGCGCAAGTATACCATCCTTTGCGTGAAAAAGCAATAGTTTTTCTAAAAAAGTCGTACACGTGAAGTCCGTTTGTGGATGTTTGCTGGTCATAGGACGTCAAAAGTGACAGGAAAAGCAGACAGACGCGAACCTGAAAGTCTGCCTTGGCCTCTGATTATATGTTCATCGCAACACGTTTTTTTGGACAAAAGCATGCTTCATGTACGTTTGTAAATGATGTGAGACCAAAAAGTCTGAAAAAAGATGAGCTGAAAAATGAGCTCTTTTAAGATTAGAAAGAAGGAGCGGGAAACAGAGTCAAGGGGGCATACTTGCCGGTGGAGATTTTCGACCACGATGGTCGAAAATACAACCGTTCGCCCCTTTACTCTGTGACACGGAAAACCCTTTGGCACGGAGCTGAAAGGAATTCCTTTCGGCTCCTGCCTCCCGGCGAGGGCAAAATCCGAAAAATGCAATATGTTGGGGCTATTCTCGTTCCAACAGTTTGTGTAACTGCGATGGAGATTTCCAGCCAAGAACAGCCATGGGAATGTTGTTGGATCGATATAAATAGCGTTTCATTTGCAGTTGCAGATCTTTGAAACAGTAGAACTTCAAGTGGTTGTAAAACCGTTCCTGGTCATTGCGATGGCTGCGTTCCACCTTGCCGTTGTGCCAAGGGGTTCTGGGACGAATCAACTTGTGCTCAATATGATGCTTGAGGCAAAAGATATCAAACGGATGAACACGTGGTGTCTTTGCCAGGTGTGTAAATTCGCATCCGTTGTCTGTCTGGATGATCCGAGGAGCATAGCCAAAAAAGATGATGGCCCTCCGGATGAAATCAATGGTTGAATAACTGGACTGTTCCATATAAGCGTATATGAATCGCTTTCTGGAAGCTTCCTCGATAACCGTGTATTGGTAGAATTTTTGCTTGTCTCCAAGCGAATTGGTGTAGCAGGCAGACGGGACGTATTTGACATCCAACTGCCATTTCTCACCCAGACGTGTGGGCGTATGATACTCGCCCAAGTGCTTGGATTTCTTCTTTGTTGATTCGGCACGCTTTCGAAAGCCAAGACGGACAAAGACACGATAAAGAGATCCCGGATGTCGGGAATAAGCCTTTTCTTCACGCAATTTGCCGTACAATTCGTTAATACTGATGTTCGGATTTCGACGGTGGTAGTCCTTGATCCATTTTAACTCTATTTCTGTATGTGCGTTCGGATGTGGAGAATGAGGTTTATGTGATTTGGGTATCAAGGATTCTTTGGTGCCATCATACTGTGCATTCCATCGCATGAGCGAAGACTTTGATATGTGATAGCGGCGACAGACGAAGGAAATATCCCTTTCGAGTCTGTATAATTCAACGGCATGAAGTTTTGTTGAAATTTCATGTGGCAAATTACTCTTGGAAGTGGTACAATTAGTCATGAAGTGGTTGGGTCCTTTCAATGAGTGTTGTGGTGATTCTCATTTTAACAGAACTCAATCACTTTTTC
>JAEEGL010734228.1_pt1 | contig 10491 bp, 10 predicted proteins | sample 9134231 | NCBI WGS metagenome assembly JAEEGL01 (sample SAMN16246548, study PRJNA631951) | gut metagenome | biome: gut microbiome; feature: rumen; material: fiber-attached | host: Bos | place: Iran: Karaj | collected 2018-10 | reverse complement strand
TTAAAGAAGATTTACTTGTTATAGAAAACAATTATATTAGACATGATAATTTAAAGTTTGCTACATGTATATTTAACTATTTATTGAGGTGATTTATGTCATTTACTACTGAAATAAAAAATGAGATATGTTCAAATGATTATTCTAAACTTGAGAATATTTGTCTTTTATCTGGCTATATAAGAAATAATGCGTCTTTAGAAGATGGTAAAATTGTTATTTTGTCTGAAAACTTAAAGGTAGTTAGAAAGATATATTCTCTTTTTAAAGAACTATTTGATGTTGGGCTTACTTATGAACAAACTAGAGGTTCTAATCTTTCTAAGAAAAGTATATATAATATCTATATTGAAGAAAAACTTGATACTATTTTTGATGTTTTGTTATTTGATAGAGATATTCCGGATTATTTCTTAGATTCTGATGATTTAAAAAGGTCATATTTACGTGGTGCATTTCTTGCTAAAGGTAGTATTAATGATCCTAAAAAAAGTAGATATCATTTGGAATATTTAGTGGATTCTTCATATGAGGCTGATTATATAATGAATCTTCTTAATTATTTTGATTTACATGCTAAAGTTATATCTCGTGATAAAGGATATATGACTTATGTAAAGGAAGCAGAGAAGATAGGAGATTTTCTTAGATTAGTGTCTGCTAATAATGCTATTTTATATTATGAAGATATTCGAATTTATAGGGATCACAAAAATATGACAAACCGTTTAAATAATATGGAACAAGCTAATGTTGATAAAAGTATAAATGCTAGTCAAAAACAACTTGATGATATTTTAATTATTAAAGGCAAAATAGGTCTTGATGCTCTAGATGATCGTTTAAGAGTAGTAATAGAATACAGAGATAAATATCCTGAAGTATCTCTTTCTGAACTTAGTGAAATTATTTCTGCAGAGACGGATAAGAAAATAACTAAGTCTGGACTTAATCATCGTTTTAGAAAAATAAAAGATATAGCAGATAAATTAAGAGGTAATGATAATGGATAAGAATATGGTTATAAAAAATTCAACTGATTTGAGAAATTTAATAGAAGATATTTATAGGATAACAAACAAAAATGCTGTGAAAAAAGATCCTTTTTCTTTTGAAAGAGAAAGAGAATCAATTATAAATGATATAGTTGCAGTATTTAATCAATTGTTTTTAAATGAAGGTGCTAGTTATAGTGATATTGAATTTTTAGGTATAGGAGCTACGTCTTATGTTTTTGCTGTAAAAAGCAAAGTTATAAAGATAGGTTCTGATAGATATACTAATAACATAAGAAACAATCCATATATTTTGCAACCTGTGTTTAGAAAATCATTTGAATTTAAAGGAAATATTTTAGAAGGTTTGTTTGTAGAAGTAGTAGAAAGAGTTAAAACTTTTAAAGATATAAATGAAGATGAATTATATGAATTATATGCAAGTTTTAGGAATATAGGTTTAGAGTGGATAGATGTAGAACCACGTAATGTTGGTGCGTTGTTAAAAGATAATGTTATTAACTGGAAACTTCCTACTGTGTTTGAAAACGATTTAAATGGTGAAGAGATACATGAAGTAAGAAAAGCTGGTGATTTAGTGGTCCTTGATACTGATTTTATTTATGAACCTATGGCTCCAGAGGAATTTTTTAATTGTTATGAAGATGAAGAATGGGATTTTATTCCTATTGTTAGAAAATTTAGAAAAAGATATGAAAAAGAAAAATCACATAAAAAATAAAACTTCCTATTGGAAGTTTTATTTTTGAAATAACTTTTTTATATTCTTTTTTGGTACTAACATGTGTAAATTTTTATCAATTGTTATTTTAAATGTTCTTCTGTCATCTTGAAGATCTTCTCCATCGATTGTCCATCTGTTTTGGAAATCTTCTTTAAATTTTATTTCTATTTCATTCGAGGTATGACAGAATATGCCTGGAACATTTGTTATTCCAGTTCTCATTAATAACATTAGTGTTCTTACTAAATCTTTTCTTCTTGTAATATTACAAAACATAATTTCAAATTGATCATCATCTAATTTTACTTCTTTATAAATATTATTAAAACCTGCTATTCTATTGGCGTTTGATATTAGTATTAATGAATAGAAACCATGATATGTTTCACCATTTATAGTATATTCTAGTTCATATAATTTAGTTACGTGAAAAAATTCTTTTAGTCCATTTAAAAGGTAAGCTAAATGACCTATTCGTTTTTTTAACTTTCTTGATGTCTCATAAGGAACATTAATAAACTTACCAAAACCTGCAACATAAGCAAATGGTTGTCCGTTTATCAAACCTAAGTCTACTTGTTTTACTCTACCGGTTAGTATTTTATCTACATTTTTCAAAATGTTTTTATTTAGCCCTAACATATGACCTAAATCATTTGTAGTTCCTACTGGAATATGTGATAGAACTAATTTTTCCTTTCTTTGTTGGTTACCAGATACAACTTCATTAAAAGTTCCATCTCCTCCAATTGAAAGTACTAAATCAGCTGTTTCTAGGTTTTTTACATATTCTTTAGCATCACCTTTTTTTTGTGTAATATATAGATTAGCTTTATATCCATGACTTTCTATTTTCCTTATTATTCTATCTAGAGTTTCTGTTTTTATTCCTTTTCCACTTTCTTTATTACAGATAAGTTCACAGGTTTTCATAAACATCACCAGTTTTATTATATAAAATTTATTATTTATTTTCAATCACTTTGTCGATGATACCATATTGTTTGGCTTCTTTGGCGGATAAAAAGTAATCTCTTTCTGTATCATGTTCTATTCTTTTTATGTCTTTTCCTGTGTTTTTTGCTAATATTTTATTCAATTTATCTTTTAATTTTATGATTCTATCTGCTGCTATTTTTATTTCTGTTGCTTGACCTTTGATGCCTCCAAGTGGCTGGTGTATCATTATTTCACCATTTGGTAAAGCTTTTCTTTTTCCTTTTGTTCCACTTGAAAGAATGAATGCTGCCATTGATGCTGCAATACCTATACAAATTGTTGATACATCGCTTTTTATATAATTTATTGTATCGTATATAGCCATTCCTGCTGTTATAGAACCTCCGGGAGAGTTTATATATAAACTTATATCTTCATCTCCTTCAGAGTCTAGATATAATAATTCTGCTACGATTATATTGGAGACATTATCATCAATTTCCCCATTTAATATTATTATTCTATCTTTTAATAGTCTTGAATAAATATCATAACTTCTTTCTCCGTTTATTTCTTTTTCAATTACTGTTGGAATTAGATTCATACTTGTCACCTATTAGTAAAGTACGTAAAAAAAAAGATAATATTCGTATCAAAAACTTACATTATGTGATAAAATGATAGTGTATGATAGTAAAGGGTGAGGCTATGAGTAAAATTAACGTAATATTAGATAATGAAAAATATGATTTTGATAAAGGGATTACATTAAAAGAACTTGCTGATAAGTACTGTACTGAAGGTTTGCCTGCAGTTTGTGCTAATGTTGATAATGAATTATCTTCTTTAGATAAGGTATTGGATAGAGATTGCTCTGTTGAATTTTTGACATACAAGGATCCTGTTGGTAATAGAATTTATCTAAAAGGACTTATGTTTTTGATAGTATATGCCTTCAAAGAATTATATGGATATAATAATGTCATTAAGATGTGTCATCCTATTGATAAAGCTATATTAATCAGGACAAGTTGTCCATTTAAAGAAAGCAATTTAGAAAAACTTAAAAATAAGATGCTTGAAATAATTAAAAATGATATGCGAATTGAAAAATGTTTGGTATCTCGAAAAGAAGCAAGGGCATATTTTGAAAGTATTAATTTTCCTGCTAAAGCGGATGTACTTATGTATAATACTAATAAGTATATAGAATTATATAAACTTGGTGATTTATATGATTACTTTTATTCTGATGTTATGCCATATAGTACAGGTATTTTGGATAAATTTGAGTTTCATTATTTAAATAATCATTCATTTATTTTTAGTTTTCCAACTATTGATGCAGATGGGGAAATTCCTTCATATAATGAACCTGATAAAATAATGAAAACTTTTAATTTTAATTATCAATTATCACGAAGAATGGAAATATTCACTATAAGTGATTTTAATCGTAGAATAGCAGAAGGTAAAGCAAATGATATTGTTAAATTGTCTGAAGCTGTATCAAGTGGTAATCTTTTGGGACTTGCTAAAGATATTGATGATAATAAGGATAGGATAAAACTTGTTCTTCTTGCGGGACCTTCTTCTTCTGGTAAAACTACTACTTCAAGAAAACTTGCAATGTATTTGAAAGTTTTTGGATTTAATCCGAAATATTTATCAATAGATGATTATTTCTTAAATAGGGAAGATACTCCAAAATTGCCTAATGGAGAATATGATTTTGAATCTATTAGAGCTGTTAATGTTGATTTGTTTAATGATCATTTGTCTAGGCTTATCAAAGGAGAAGAAGTATCTACTCCTACCTTTAATTTCTATAAAGGAGAAGGGGAATACTTGGGAAAAACTTTACAACTTAAGAAAAGGGATATTTTAATAATTGAAGGGCTTCATGCAATTAATGAAGAACTTACTAAATCTGTATCAAAAGATGCTAAATATAAGGTTTATGTATCTCCACTTTCAGATTTTAATATAGATGATCATAATATGGTTTCTAATAGTGATGTTAGACTTTTAAGGAGAATTGCTAGAGATAATCGTACAAGAGGTTATACTGCAGAACAAACAATTAGTAAATGGCAAAGTGTTAGGGATGGTGAAACAAAATATGTTTTCCCACATCAAAACGATGTAGACTTTGTTTATAATTCATCATTTCCTTATGAAATAGGAGTGTTAAAAACTTTTGTAGAGCCACTTTTATATCAAATAAGTCCGGATTCAGATTGTCATGAAGAGGCAGTAAGACTTTTGAAGTTCTTAAGTTTATTTGTAGGTGTTCCTGATAATGAAATTCCTAGTGATTCTATTTTTAGGGAATTTATTGGTGGAAGTTATTTTGAGTAGGAGGATATTATGAGAGTTGCTATTAATGGATTTGGACGAATTGGTAATGTTGTATTTAGAATAATGAATGAATGTGACGATATAGATATTGTTGCTATTAATTATAGACATGAGCCTAAGGAACTTGCTTATACTTTAAAATATGATACTTGTCACAGAAGATATAGACCGGATGAAATTAAGTATGATGATAAACACTTAATAGTTGGAAATAAAAAAATTCTTTGTGTAGCAGAGGATGATCCTCTTAATTTGCCATGGAAAGAATTAAATATTGATATGGTATTTGAATGTACTGGTAAGTTTAATAGTGAGGAAGAAGCTAGTAAACATATTAAAGCTGGTGCTAAGAAGGTAATTATTTCTGCTCCTGCGAAAGGAAATGTTAAAACTATTGTTTATGGTGTTAATGAAGATATTTTAACAGGAGGAGAAAAAGTTATAAGTGCATCTTCTTGCACTACTAACTGTTTAGCGCCAGTACTTAAAGTCCTTAATGATAATTTTGGTATAAAAAGAGGTTATATGACAACTGTTCATGCTTATACTAATGATCAAAATACTCTTGATGGTTCTCATAAGAAAGGTATTGAATCAAGAAGAGGTCGTGCTGCTGCTGAAAATATTATTCCAACATCTACTGGAGCAGCTGAGTCTATCGGTATAGTAATACCAGAACTTGATGGTAGACTTAAGGGCTCTGCAATGAGAGTACCAGTTGCAGATGGTTCTGTTGTTGATTTAGTATTAGAACTTGAGCAAAGGACAACTGTTGATGATATTAATAAAGCTTTTGTGCTTTCTAGTTCTGATACTTTAGGAGTAACGAATGATCCTATTGTATCATGTGATGTTCTTGGAGATAGTCATGGTGGAGTAGTAGATTTATTGCTTACTGATATCTTAAATGTTGATGGAAAACAACTTGTTAAAGTAGTGGCTTGGTATGATAATGAATTTGGTTATTCTAATCAAATGGTTAGAACTGCTAAGTATTTTGGTAAGTTAAAATAATTATATGGATATGTGTTAACATATCTTTTTTATTTTATTGTTATTGTGTTATAATTTTGGTAGTGGTGTTGTATATGAATATTAAGAATAGTACTTTAGTAGTTTTTGTTACTGATGCAAGTAGAGAGATAAAGAAGACTAAAAAGTATACAGCTTTATGTGATAAAAATAATTTTAGAATTAAATATGTTAATACGGATGATTTTTGGATAAAAAAAATTGAACATGCAATTAATATAAAAGATACCAAGAAAAGATATAGTTATATCTATGATACTGTTTGCGATTATATAGATAAGCAATATTTGGATTGTAATTATTGTGATTTTAAAGATGATGTCTGTATTTATTTTCGTGAAAAAGGTGAAACTAACCACAAAAATGGTTGTTGTTATGCTGACTTTCGTGATGGTATATGTGAACATTTTGAGAATAAATCTTGTAATATTAAATCTATTTCTTGTAAATTATATTCTTGCCCATTGCTTCGTGATAATGGAATTAACTTTAAGATGAGAGATATTCCAATTATAAAGTATTTCTTTAGTATTAGACAAAAGTATTATATTAAGTATAGTTTTTTTAAGCCTAAAGTTTATGTAATGAATAAGTTAATGGAATATAAAAAAAAGTGAATTGTTATTCACTTTTTTCTTGCTCTTGTTCTTGTTCTGCTTCTTCATTTTTGTTTTTGTTTTCATTTTTAGGAGTTTCTATTTTTGATACTTTTACTTTGCGTGAACTTTTGATTGGTTTATGGCCTAGTCTACTTTTTTTATGGATATCATATATGGTACGATTTATTACTAAATCAAATTCTCCAATATATTCGGTTACTTCTGCTCCAAAGCCTAATTTCATTTCATTTAGGCCTCTGAATTTATTCGTTTTAGCAAAGTACCCTGTTATAGCATTTAAGTCAAAATATACAGCACCAAGCTTTGCATATTTTTCAATAATAGCCCATTTTGTTAGGAATGTAGGGTAAAACAATTTATATGCGTTGTTTTGACCTTCAATTAGTAATGATATACCATATTTATTTATTACTATAGCACAAGCACTTATGATTATTCCTTGAGGGTTTTTACTAAGAAGTATTGAAGCATTTTCTAGTTCCTTTTTATATACAGATAATACTTTATCAGATTGAATTTTAGCATTTGTTAGTTTAGTACTTATCTTGTTAGTTAAACCTGCTTCTCTTATATCTTCATTTAACTGTTCATTTTTTTGAAGTTCTTTTTCATATATTTGTTTTATGTTTTTAAGATACTTTTCAGTATTCAATTTTGCAAAATATAGTTCAAATTTATCTCCAAAGCATTCTGCAAAGCTTTTATAATAAGAGGCTTTTCTAGAATGTTTTTTGTATACAAATTTATAAAAAGTATCTATATCATTTTTATTACCTTGAAGTATTTCTACTCCTCTTGATTGAGCTTTTCTTATTTTATTCTTTACACTTGGATCGAAGTGTTTAAATATTGTTTCGGCAGAACCGGTAGCTTTTAAGATGGCATTCCATCTTGGTTTTGAAGTTCCAAAAAATTTATTATCTCCGAAATATGTATATCCTATCTTTTGAAGATATGGTATTAAATCGTTAGTGTAGGGACTTTTTAGGATATGACCATCTTTATCCCTTTTGTTGCTAACTACTGGAGGATCTATTTTTAAAAAGACAATATTATTTTTGGCTAAAAATCTTTTCATTTGATTTGTAACATCATTAACAACTTGTTTGTTATCATAATCAATTAAGAAACCTCTAGGTGCATATGCATATTTATATCCTAAAAACAATTTTTGTACTATTATTAGAGTTGCTCCAATTAAAACATTATTATCAGTTGTAAAACCATAAAAATGAGGCTCAAAGCCCTCAGAACTCATTAATCTTGCATAATTTGATGTCTGATAATATGTGTGTAGAGGGTGATTTGATGAAAAATTATCGAATTGTTCTGGGTTTAATCTAATTATTTTCAAAAAAGTCCCCTCCTTTGTTTTTATTCTATTTATATAATAGCTTTTTTTTGTTAAAAAATCAATAAAAAGTTTAAATGTGGCAAGTTTTATTATATAATTATATTATAGAGGTGAGATTATGATAGAAAACGTTAAAGCAAGGGAAATCTTAGATTCTAGAGGTAATCCTACAGTAGAAGTTGATGTTATTTTAAGTGATGGGAGTTTAGGTAGAGCTAGTGTTCCTAGTGGTGCTTCTACAGGAGTTAATGAAGCCTTAGAACTTAGAGATGGTGATAAAAGATATTTAGGGCTTGGAGTATTGACCGCTGTTAATAATGTTAATAATATTATTAGACCCGCTATAATTGGGCAAGAAGCTAGTGATATTAGGAATATAGATGAGATTATGCTTGATCTAGATGGCACAGATAATAAGAGTAAACTTGGTGCAAATGCTATTTTAGGGGTTAGTCTTGCTTGTATGAAAGCAGTGGCTGTTAGCAGAGGAATTCCGTTGTATGAATTAATTGGTGAAGAAAGAACACTTCCAATATGTATGATGAATATATTAAATGGTGGATGTCATGCTGATAATAATCTAGATTTTCAAGAATTTATGATTATTCCTATGGCTGATAATATTTCTGAAAGAGTTAGAATTGGTAGTGAAGTGTTTCATACTTTAAAGAAATTATTAAAAAATAAAGGATACCATACCGGCGTTGGGGATGAAGGCGGATTCGCCCCAGATTTAAAAGATAATTACGAAGCTCTTGATTTAATTTGTGCAGCAATAAAAGAAGCTGGTTATGAACCCGGAAGAGATGTTAATTTAGCTCTTGATGTAGCGGCTTCTGAATTATATGAAAATGGAGTTTATAAGGTTGATGGAAAAACGTACAATACTAATCAAATAATTGATTATTATTCTGATCTTATAAAAAAATATCCAATTGTTTCAATAGAAGATCCTGTAGATGAACATGATTTTGAAGGTTTTGCTAAAATAACTTCTGTACTTGGTGATAAGATTCAGTTAGTAGGTGATGATCTATTTGTTACTAATATTAAGTATTTGGAAAAAGGCGTAGATATGCATGCAGGTAATGCAATACTTTTAAAAGCTAATCAAATAGGTACTGTTAGTGAAATGCTAGATACTATTAGTTTTGCTAAGCAAAATGGTTATAAAACAATTATTTCTCATAGAAGTGGTGAAACTGATGATAGTTTTATTTCTCATTTTGCAGTAGGACTTGGACTTGGCCAAATAAAGACTGGTTCAATGTCTAGAATGGATCGAATTTGTAAATATAATGAACTTATGAGAATTGAAGAAAATTTAAATAAATAATCGAATTTTATTAATAATATTTTGTTCTTAGTCTGACTATAGTTTTATAGGTGATTATCTTGAATGAAATATTATTTTTATTATTCGCTTTTTTTACTGTATTTTTAAGTATTAGGCTTTCTTATTATGTCAATTATTTAAATAAAACTACTAAAGTAAGTAGTGCTTTTCTTGGAGGTATTCTTTTAGCGGGAGTTACTTCTCTGCCTGAACTTGTTACTTGTTTTAGCGCAATATTGGTGAAGAATGAACTTCTTGCTATGGGTGATGTTTTAGGAAGTAATATATTTAATGTTTTTATGATTTCTCTTTTTGATTTGTTTTTTACGAAAAAGAAAATTTTTTTTAGTTGTGATAAAACCAATAAACTGATTCTTGTTCTTTTACTTGTTAATTATTTGTTCTTATATTGCTTTATTAATATTAAATATTTTGATTTTCGCGTTGGCGTTCCCAGTTTGATTATATTTTTTACCTATTTTTATTATTTGTTTTATGTTTCTAATAAAGAGTCAAATGAAGTTATAATAAATGATAATAATTGTGATAATGTTGTCGTTAAACTGATTATTACTGCAGTACTTATGGTTTTTTCTAGTGTGATATTAACAGTAATTGTTAATAAGTTATCTTATATGCATCCTTATTTTTCTAGTAGTTTTTTAGGTGCAATATTTTTAGGTATAACTACGTCTCTTCCTGAAGTTGTTACTTGTTATACACTTATTAGTATGGATAATTATAATCTCGCTATAGCAGATATAATTGGAAGTAATTTTTTTAATTTACTGGTTTTAGCTTTAGGGGATTTATTTGTTGTAGGAAACATATATTCTTTTTCTGATAGTGGTCTTGTTACTTTAGTTATTCTAGGATTGATGTTTACTTTGTTAATATATGTTAATAACAATAAAAGTATTAAGTATGAAAGGTTATATGGGATTATTTCTTTTTTGATAGTGGTTTCTTATCTTTGTTACTGGATTACTAATTTTTTAGGATAATAAAAGCGCAAATCATAGTGATTTGCGCTTTGTGCTTTGATATTCATTTACTATTTCATTAAAGTGCTCTTCATTTTTATCTAAATTAATATGAGTTTTAGAACT
>JAEEGL010277494.1_pt1 | contig 10491 bp, 6 predicted proteins | sample 9134231 | NCBI WGS metagenome assembly JAEEGL01 (sample SAMN16246548, study PRJNA631951) | gut metagenome | biome: gut microbiome; feature: rumen; material: fiber-attached | host: Bos | place: Iran: Karaj | collected 2018-10 | reverse complement strand
CTTTCTCTGGCTGTAAAGGCGAGGAGGATGAACCCGTTCCCACCAAAATGGTGACCTCCACCAACGAGTTCGGCGAGATAGTTACCGAGGAGGGCGGCGAGCCTGCGCTCACCGACGTGCCGCTTGAGACCATACCGATGACCAACGAGGACGGCTCGCCGGTCACCGACGAGGACGGGGAGCAGGTCTTTGAGTACGAAACGCTTCCCGAGGAGCCCAAGACCGTGTACAAGGTCGGCTTTGTGTACAGCGGCTATGTTGACGACGGCGCGACCAATGCCAGCTTCGAGGTCGCGAGAGCACAGATACAGCGTTCTCTCGGACTTGAGACCTGTTATGTCGAGAACGTGCTTGTGGCTGACTTCCCGCAGGCTGTCAACACCTTGCAGGACGAGGGGTGCAACATCATAGTCGCGTGCAGTCCCAAGTTCGGCAACTCTGCAAACAAAGAGAACAAGGCTTCCTCGGGAACCTACTACATCGCATTCGGCGGGACAACGGTCGGTAAGTATCTTGCCACTTTCGGCGGCGAGCTTTATCAGACCGCGGCTGTGTGCGGACTTGCGGCGGCGCATAACACCAAAACCAATGTGATTGGCGTGGTTGCCGACCCGGGCGAATACAACGTTTACGGCGTGGTGGACGCATTCGTGCTGGGCGCGTCGGAGATCTGGACTACTCACACCGACGTGCGCCTTGACTGGGCGTGGTCGAACAGCCACTCGGAGATAGAGGCCGCGGTGGATGACCTCGTTTCGCAGGGCTGCGACATAATCATGTCCTACATGGAGTCGGATTACGCAGTGAAGTACGCGGCGAGAAAGGGCGTTAAGGTCATCGGCAACTGCTACGATCTCCCCGAGATAGCTCCCGACGACTACATCACCGGTTACTTCTTCAATTTCAGCACCTACCTTGTGGACGAGGTGCGCTCTATAATCAACGAGAATTTCAGCTCGAAGAATTACTTCGGGGATGTCGCTTCCGGTATGGTAAGGCTTGTTGACTTCGGACCGGCAGCCGAGAAGGGAACCGAGGATATCTGCAAGACGCTTTATGACTACATCAAGGAAGGCAAAGCAGAGGTGTTCATGGGCGAGGTCAAGAACATCGACGGCAAGATCATGGTCGAGAAGGGTCAGGCCATGAACTTTGAGAATATCCTGCAGATCAACTGGCTTGTTCAGGGCATTCGCAAGACCGGCTCTTTCACCGAGGTCAACGACAATCCTATCGGTTCGGACTTCACCGTTCACAGCGAATTCAAGGAGGGAGTCGCACCGAAGCCGGTCGCTGAGACCACCGCCGCCGAGACCACAATTGAGGTCGGTGAAGCGACGCTGGAATAGTTATGTTAACTGACAATTATGGTGTCGCCTTGCGGCGACATATCCGATACCAAATTCAAATTTGACAGCATAAACAGACGCCTTTCCCGCGCTATGTGGGAAAGACGTTCTTCTTTATCTGCTGTTTGTTTTCGGCGGGGAGAAAAAGCCGGAAAGCGCGGTGAGCTCGTCGGCGGTCGGGACGTGGTCTCCGTAGCGCACTTCGTCATAAGTATCGGCTACCGAATGTATCTCGTCACGGGGAAACAGTACCTCGCCGCGCTCTGCCTGAACGGAGACCGTGTCGGCGGGGGTAAGGCGCTGATTGACCGCCCTGATGCGAAACAGCAGGACGCGGTAGCCGTAACGGAACTTCTTGACCGGGTCCTTTTCCGCGGCATATCTGCGCTGTACCGCGTAGATGTTGTCGGAGAGCGGCTTTGAGCGTCTGCCGGAGGAGAAATTCTCGAACACGTCTATGAACTCCGGGCGGGCGGACTCCTCAGGACGACCGCTGAACAACATTCCGAGCCACGAAAAGAAGCCCTTTATCGCGGCGAAGATATGTTTCCGGAAGATGATCGCGAGAGCTATCAGAACAAGTACTGCGAACGCTTCAAGGAGATACCAGCTGTATTCGTAGAATGCCCAGCCTGCGCCTATCTCGCCCTCGGAAGACGCTTCCGTCTCCATTGATTCCGCGTTGAACAGCGACAGGAACCATACTATCGCTTTCACAAGTATTATCCCGATATCGCTCAGGAGCTGCGCCACCTGCTTGCGGAACACGCAGAGTGCCAGCGCGGTCACCGTGAAGCCGAGTATCAGGGCGGCGTTGTACGCGGTAAGACCTTTCGGGAGCGAGGATCTTGTCTCCTTGCGCATATTGGCGCGGTCGAAGATGCCGCTTTGATTCACGAGAAGGGCTGCTGCGGCGAACTCCGCCGCGAACGCCGCAACTACCGTGTCCGCTGCGGCTGTGCTTATCTCCTCGTTTGCGGCTACCCGCACAAAGATGTAGCAGCCGACAGCAAGCACGATGTAGAACGCGAACGCCGTCAGCGGGAACATATCCGCGAAGTTCTTATAGCCCGCGCGCTCGCCTATGAAGTACGCAAAGACGCTGCAAACGCCGAACGCGAATACCGTCACCCCGTCACCGCCTATCGGTAGGGAAAGGAAGCCGACCCCGAACATGAGCGCGCCCGCGATACGAAGCGGTATGCGCAGCTTCTTATGCGACTTCGATATCGCCGCCGAGACATACCCGAGCAGGAATATTACCGCGCCGATGCCGTAGTAATACAGCATTCGCAGCACGCTTATATCTCCGTAGGTGTTGATGTCACAGCCGAACAGAAACGGGAAAACCACTGCCGCAAATGACAGGACGGCAAGAGTTTTCAGAACTAAGCTGCGCATATCATCACCTTCTTTCGGTTGCGGGAGCAATAACTCCGGGTCAGCAGTAGAACCTGTTTACCCGTCCTATGCGCATAAGGCGCGGGTCGTTCACGGTGTCGTCGTTGCAGTAGAAGACGACATTCTTGCCGCGTCGGCGCATTACCGCCGCGAGATCCGCCGTAAAGTCGTCGATGTAGGCGGTCAGGATAAAGATGTCGGTGCGGTCGCGGAAGTAGATGCCGGAGGCCTCCATTTGTCCTATGAAGTCCCGGAAGTCTATCGAGCAGGTGTTTTCTATGTCCGAGAGCACCCGAAGCAGGGTCATGTAGTCCTCTTTGTCGGAGCCGCCCTGTTCGTGCACTCCGCCGGAGCCGTTGGTGTAGAACGCACATTCCGCCCCGTTCGCGGCGAGCATATCGAAAATGAACGCCGCCGCCTTGATGTAGGTCTCGGTATCGCCGGTGATGAGCGGGCGCGGGTCGCCGAGCGGGGTTTTCTGCATATTCAGGATCACGGCGGCGCGGTTGCGGGTGGTGTAGTCGTTGTTGAACACCATGAGCCGGGTGGTGCGGGCGGTGCTGTTCCAGTGTATGCGGTTCATCGGCTCGCGACCGGTGTATTCGCGGGCTCCGGAGATCAGGAACGGGTCGTCGCATATAAACCGCCGCGCGGTGAGGTCGCCGAAAAGCTCCTCCTGCGACAGTCCGCTTTCCCGCAGCTCATACGGGGAGGGGAGTATGCGTATGCTCTCGTTTATTTTCAGCGCGCGGGAGACCGATACAAGCCCGAGAAGGTCGCTTCCCACGATAGACACGCTTTCAAGGCGGAAGTTTCCGCGCTTCATAGCAATGACCTTTCGTGTGCGGGTACACTTCTGCTTCGGGCGCAGGGAAAACACGCTCGGAACAAATCGAGTGTCGGAGGCTCTTGAAGCCTGGGTCCCCGCAAATTCGAGCCACCGGCTCGTGCTGAGCTCGGTCTTTACCCACGGTACCGGGAGGCGCTTGTCGTTGACGATCTCCTCTATTATCTCGATCGTGTCGCCCTCCATGGCTTCCGAAACGCTGAAATGTGCGGTGTAGGTGACATTTTTTAACACGAGCCGCAGGAATATCTGCTGCTCGGCGAAGATCGCTATTCCCGCCAGAAGGAGTATTGCAAGTATTTCCATAGGTCATTCAAACTGTTCGGTCGGAACGGGCGTATCGTCGAGTATCTGCTTTACCACATCCTCGGCGGTGCTTCCCGAGCGGCTTATCGCATACTCCTTGCAGATAAGGCGGTGGGGGATAACGTACGGCGCAACGGACTTGATGTGGTCGGGGGTGACAAAGCCGCTCCCGTGAAGCGCCGCATACGCCTGCGACATTCGTTTGAGGGCGAGCAGTCCGCGCGGGCTCAGTCCGAGGCGAACCTTCTCGCTGCGGCGGGTAGCCTCGCCGAGCTCGCAGATGTAGTTTGCGGACGCGTCCCCGAGCTTTACGTTAAGGGCTTCTGACGACGCTGCTGCAAGGTCGGCGGCGGTGAGGACGGGGGAGAGACGGTCGATAGGGTGGGTCTCGCCGATTGCCGCGAGCATTTCGAGCTCGCTCCTGCGCCCGCTGTATCCGAGGTGCAGCCGTACGATAAAGCGGTCGAGCTGGGCTTCGGGGAGCGGGTAGGTGCCGGCGGTCTCGACGGGGTTCTGGGTGGCGATGACGAAGAACGGCGGGTCGAGCCGGTAGGTCTCGCCGTCCACGGTGGTCTGCTTTTCCTCCATACATTCGAGGAGGGCGGACTGGGTGCGCGGAGTGGCGCGGTTTATCTCGTCGGCGAGCAGTATGTTCGTGAACACAGCGCCTTTGCGGAACACGAACTCCTGCGTTTTCATGTTGAAGTAGTTGATGCCGGTGATGTCCGACGGGAGCAGGTCGGGGGTGAACTGTATGCGACGGAACTCACAGTCGAGCGAGCGTGCCGCCGCGCGGGCGAGCATGGTCTTGCCCGTTCCCGGCACGTCTTCGAGCAGCACATGACCGCCCGCGAGCATTGCCGCGGTTATGATCGCGGTCTCATGCTCCTTGCCCTTGATTACTTCCGAGATGTTGCGGTTGAGTGCGGCTCCGAATTCCTGTGCGGTCATAGCGTCCTCCGTGTGTAAATGTGATCCTGAAGCGGCGAAGCGCTCTTATCATAATGTCTTAGCCTTGAACTCGAAGCTGCCGTTAAGGCATTTTTCGTTCGTTTCGACAATAATGTACATGGTCTCGCATTTGAGATCCTTGAGCTTGTCGTCTATCTTGTCGCCCGCCTTCACGGAAGTGAGCTTTACCTTTTCTCCGTTGGTGTCGTAATAGATCGTGGCACTTCCGGTCTCAAGCTTAAGGGTGTACAGGAGAGACTTGTCGAAGCTGTCTTTGAATTTAAGCTCGAAGACCTTCACGCCCTCAAACTCCGCGAAGGACATTGAACCAAGCTCGTCGGTATCGGTATGGACGAAGCCGACGGCCTTATAAGACGATGTGTAGCCGCTGCTGCACCCGGCAGCAAAGAAGCAGCACACCAAGAGAACCGCGGTAAATAACAGACAAAACTTCTTTTTCATGTTTACATCTTCCTCCCTTTTATAATGCAGAATTGCGGATCGACAGTAGAATATACTTATTCCCCCGCCGTGAGGCAGGGGAACACTGAACTTAATTATTCTGATAATACTTGTCGTAGTTTACGAGCTCGTCGAGCATTTTGTCGAGTTTTTCGGGTATCTCGCTGTCCTTGAACTGGCAGGTGCCGACCTTGTGGTGTCCGCCGCCGCCGTACTTTAACATGAGGCTTCCGACATCCACCGTGCTGGTCTTGTTGATAACGGAATATCCTACCGCCGCGGAGCAGCCCTGTCCGCCCTTGCCGGAGACTATCCACGCGGAGATGTTCTGCTCGGGGTAGAGGCTGTAGATCATGAAGCGGTTGCCGGTATAGATCGGGTCAACGCCGCGAAGATCGGTGATTATAACGTCGCGCTTGATGACGGTATGCTCACGCACCATTTTCTTGAACAGCTCAGCCTGCTCGTTATACACCGCGACGCGTTCCTGGATATCGGGCAGAGCGAGTATTTCCTCGGTAGTCATGCTGCGGCAGCTTACGAGAAGCTTTTCCATGAGCTGATAGTTGCTTATGGTGAAGTTGCGGAAGCGTCCGAGTCCTGTTCTCGGATCCATGAGGAAGCCGACGAGGATCCAGCCCTTGGGGTTGAGCACTTCATCAACGGTAAGATTTCCGCTGTCCACCTTGTCCACTGCCTCCATGAGGTCATCGAACTGCGGGAAACGCTCTCTTCCGCCGTAATATTCATATATGATCCTTGCACAGCTCGGAGTTATGCGGCTTTCGCCCTTGTACTTGCCTGCAAGCTCCTGGCGTTCAAATTCGCTGGAGTGGTGGTCGAACCACAGTCCGCAGCCCTCAACGAACGGAACATTTGCGAGTACGTCATTTTCGGTGACCGGAACAAGTCCGTCCTGGATATCTTTAGGGTGCTTAAAGGTAAAGCTGTCGATGATGCCTGCCTCGTAAAGGAGTGCGCCGCAGGCAAGACCGTCGAAATCCGAGCGGGTTATCAGATTCATAGTAAATTCCCCCTGTGAATTAATATTGATAGGCGGAGTTCTGTCAAAGCAGAGACCGACCGTAAATCTCACAGAACTATTATAACAAATTTTTACCTTGTTTGCAACACTTTTTTTACAAAAACAATGAAATTTTCATAAAAATTCTTTTTCTGCCGGAAAGATCGTCCATTACTTTGCCGTAGACCGCCGATGTATAGCGATATACTGCGTCTCTTTCGTCCTCGGTAACAGTCACAGTATCCGGTGTTCCGAACTCGCACTTCTCGAAGATGCCTATAACGTCCATCATGAAGTAGTTGAGTCCCTTCATCTCGATGCTTCCGTCCACACGCTCGGCAAAGTCGTAAAGCTGCTCCGCTCCGGGGACAAGCCCCTTCTTTTCGAGCAGGATAAGCACGAACCGGTACATTACCCCGCACGCCTCATAAGCGGGCATTGTACGGAAGCTCCTTATCGTGCGCTTCTCGGCTTCCGCGAGGTTCCGGAAGAACAGCACTATCACCACCGCGAGCGCGATCACCACGACCATGAGCACCAGAATGGGAAGTATCCGTATAAACAGGTTCTCCTCGGCCGGGTGGATCTCACGTTCCCCGGTATCGTTCTGTCCGCTTGAGAACGGGTCTTCATCGTCGTCCGGTGCGGCAGTAGTGTCGGGGTCGGTACCGACGATCGTTGTGGTATCGGGGTCGTACTCCGTCGGCGCGGTCGTGTCCTCGGTGGAAGATGTTTTTTCTTCCTCCTCCGGCGCGGTCGTTTCCGCAGCAGATGATGTTCCCGTGTCTGCATGGGCCGGGTCGCCTTCATCGGAAGTTACCGTGGGCTGCCCGTAAACAAGCTCCGAGTAGCCCGGTACCTGTGCTGTCGGGTCAAACGGGAGCCAGCCTACACCGCGGAAATAAACCTCCGTCCACGCGTGAAGCTCGCGCTCGGTGAGGGTGTGGCGGTAAGAGCCGTTTCCGTCCGGCTCGCTTCCCGGGTAAACTACATAGCCGGTCACATAGCGGGCGGGAATGCCCATTTCACGCAGTGCGAGCGTCATTGCCGTCGCAAACAGTGCGCAGTGACCCTCGTGGGTGTCGTACAGGAACCCGCTGAGCATATCCTCGCCGTTGTCGGCAGTGAGCGAGTAGCTGAAATTCTCTCTGAAATAGTCGCATATCGACAGCGCGGCGTTGAAGCGTTCGCGGGACAGTCCGTAGTAGGTGCTGCTGCCGGCACCGAGACCGTGGTCGGTGACCTGTATCCGGGACACGAATTCCGATATCACCGGGTCGCTCTTCTTGTAGGCGGACTCGATAAAGCCGCGGTAAGCGTCGATGTTCGTCAGGTAGTATTCCTGCGACATATCCGGGGCGGTAATGGTGCTGTCCGCGAGGTAGTTGTAGGTGTACATTCCCGCCCTGTCCGCCGCGCAGACTATCTCGTCCAGAGCGGAGCCGGTCATAGCGGGCGTTAAGGTAAGGCTCTCAAACGTGTTGATGTAGCCGCGTCGTGTGCGCAGTATGTTGTCCCCGTAGAAGGTGTAGGAGTCGCTGTCCTTGTAGGTGAGCTCATAAGCGGCGAGCGGCTGGAACACCACCGTCGTGCTGCGCAGGTACTTTGCGGACACCATCTGGAGCGGTATCACCTTGTCGGGGTCCTGTCCCGATGCGGTAAGAAGGCGGCGGAAAACCTGATATTCCGACTCGGGGTAGAAGCCCTTGTCTACGGAGTTGGTGTATTTCTGCGCGTCGGCGGCTATGCTTCGCCAGGAGCTTCCGGTGTACTCGGTGCCGATGTCGCCGCGAAGGTAGACGGGAATGTCATTGCGGGAGACCGTCACCTCAAGCACGGGACGGGAGCTGTCGCTCGGTGCGCCGAGGCTGATGCTGTCGGAAAGGCCGCCGAAACTGTCGGAGCTGAAATACCCTCTGCTGTCCGGCTTGCCAAGCGGAACGCCGAGGATATCCCCCACCGTGTCCAGCGCGTCGCTTCCGATAGTTCCGATCTTGTCAAGAAGCTCCTTGTAGTTTATGCCGGTGCCTTCCGGTATCATGACCGCAGCTCCGAAGAACACCGCCGCCGAGATGACCGACATGGCGATAAGATTGCCGGAGTAGCGGTGATACCGCTCGGTATCGCTTGCAGCCTTCTTACCGAACACGAACATACGGGTACGCTTCCTGTGATCGCGGTCGGAGCGTATGTCCGAAAGGTATGCGCCGGTAAGACTGCCGAAAACAAAGGCGTTGTCGAGGTCGTAGCTCGAATGTACCGCCTCAAAGCCGAATACGCTCACCAGAAACAGCAGGTACGACGGGAAATATCCCGCGATCTCCGCCGCGATCGCCGGTGTCGTGATAAACGTTATGGCGAGCGCCGGAACGAAGAGGTGAAAGCGCGTCCGCACTGCGATCGTAAAAGCGAGTGAGCAGAGTATGGCTATGAGTATCACCGTGTAGAAGTACGACTGTTCCGTGAGAACACGGGCTTCGTCGGAAGCGAGCTTTTCGGCGGAGTGTATCATGAGATCCGCGGTTTTTATAAGCCGGCTGTCAAGCCTCTTCATGAGGTAGTCCCACAGGTACGGCGCGAGGGCGAGCGCTTTGTCGCGGAGCACCCATGCAATGCCCGCAAGTGCGGCGGCCACAGAGCCGTAGATAAGCCCCGACGGGAGCACGGAAGCTAAGATATAGATGAAGCCGGAGCACGCCGCAGCAGTCAAGGCAGGTATAAGTATGCCGCCGTCCGGCGCACCGTAAAGGTCGCAGAATACAAGCACGAAGGACGCGGACATAAGGCACAGCAAAACAAGCCTTACCGTCAGCAGGTACGCCGAGGAAGGCTGTTCGCCGAAGTATTCGTCATGCAGTATCTTTTCGCTGCTGCGATATTTTCCGAATCTCATTTAGTCGTGTCCCAGAAAGAGTATTTCCGACCCTTTCCCTTGCCGTGAACAGGGAAAGGGTCACAGTTTATATCAGTGATATCGAGTAATGCTTCACATCATCGAATTGCGCAGAGAGAGCGATATATCCTCGGGGTCTATTGTCCAGACGGAGACCTTCTCCGCCGCAGCCGCCACGGCTATCAGATGCGCGTCCGGCTTTGAGGCGGTCAGGTACACCCGGACTTCGCCGCAGGAGCTCCCCACGGACCGGAGTATGTTTTCAAATTCCTCTCCGCCGAGCTCGGTGGTTATGATGAAAAGCGGCTCGTTGCCGTTAAGATGCTCCGCAGCACGCGGTATCAACGATTCCACGCCCTTGCCCGGCTCTGTCACGGGAATGACCGAGTATATGGAGAGAAGCTTTTCATAGTCCTCGTTCTTGACCGCCGACAGCACATCTACGCGCCCGTCGCCGGGTCTGTAAACATTCACGGCGGTACGTCCGTCGGTGATGATCTTTCTTGTAAGCGCGAGAGCCGCTTCTATTGCCGCGTCCGCCGCCGTCATGTTCTCATCGTTTATCTCCGATACCGCGTGTATATCCGTTACGATCAGGGCGCTGCTTCCGAGGTTCTGCTCGGACTGCTTCACCATGAGCTCGTCGTGCTTTGCGGAGAGCTTCCAGTGAACGTGCTTCATAAGGTCGCCGTCCGCGTACTTACGCACAGAGGCGAAGGAGCCGCTCTCCATGAAGGATATCTTGGTGATGCTGCTGTCGTAGTCGTCGGTACACAGCGCGGAGGTCTCGTCGAGCAGCACTCTGCGCGGTGTTACGGTGATCGTACACATGGGGGGCTTTCGCAGGCGGAAACGGAATATGCGCAGGAGGTCGAATATCTCCGCGTGCTCGATACCGAGGACGTATTCGCCTCTGCACCGTATATTCCCCTCGAAGCTGTACTCGCATCTGCGAAGCGCCGAAACGCTCAGCACCAGCCGCCGCCCCTCCATGACGTTCCCGTTCCTGTCGTGGAACGTTCCTATTATCATCATGGCCGCGAGCGGTGTGATAAAGCGGTTCACTCCCCTTACCTTGACACCGAAGTCCTGGAGCTTTCCGACATACTCCTCGTCGGGTATGACCTCAAGCTTCAGCAGCAGGCCGGACAGTATCATCAGTATAAGCGTCACTATGGGAAGTGCCGCTGTGCCGGCAAACAGCACGAAGGTAAGCTTGCTCTCATACGAGAGAGCGAATGCCGCAGCCCCGATCCAG
>JAEEGL015485571.1_pt1 | contig 10492 bp, 7 predicted proteins | sample 9134231 | NCBI WGS metagenome assembly JAEEGL01 (sample SAMN16246548, study PRJNA631951) | gut metagenome | biome: gut microbiome; feature: rumen; material: fiber-attached | host: Bos | place: Iran: Karaj | collected 2018-10 | reverse complement strand
GTAGCAGTAGAAATTGGAACAAACAACAAGTGGACTTATACATTCGAGAACTTACCAGTTTATAGTGATGCAAATAAGACTCCAATTGTTTATTCAGTAACAGAAGCATTACCAGAAGGAACTGTTTATAGTAAAGCTGGTGATGGAAGTAATATCACTGCTACAATTAATGCAGTAAGTGGAAAAGTAACAATTACTAATAGTTATGAACCTGCTTATACAAGCGTTGTAGTTAATAAACTATGGGATGACGAAAGTGATATCCAAGGTTTAAGAGAAACAGTAAATGCAACTATTCAATTATATGCTGATGGAGAAGCATTAGGTGATCCAGTAGCAGTAGAAATTGGAACTGACAACGAATGGACATATACATTTGAAAATCTAGATGTATATAGTGATGCAATTGGAACTAAGATTACTTACGTAGTAACAGAAACATTACCAGATGATGCTGTTTATAGTAAAGATGGTGATGATGTAGAAGTTATTGCAACAACTGATGAAGTAAGTGGAACAGTTACAATTACAAATACTTATGAACCAGCTTATACAAGCGTTGTAGTTAATAAACTTTGGGATGATGAAAGTGATATCCAAGGATTAAGAGAAACAGTTAATGCAACTATTCAATTATATGCTGATGGAGAAGCTTTAGGTGATCCAGTAGCAGTAGAAGTTGGAACAGATGATGAATGGACATATACATTTGAAAACTTACAAGTATATAGTGATGCAGTTGGAACTAAGATTGTTTATGTAGTAACAGAAGCATTACCAGAAGGAACTGTTTATAGTAAAGCTGGTGATGAAGTTGAAGTTACAGCAACAACTGATGAAGTAAGTGGAACAATTGAAATAACTAATACTTATGTACCAGTTTATACAAGCATTGAAGTTAATAAACTTTGGGATGATGATTCTGACCGTGATGGAATGAGAAAAGATGTAAATGCAACTATTCAATTATTCGCTGATGGTAAAGAATTAGGCGATCCAATAAATGTTGAAGTTGGTACTGACAATGAATGGACTTATGTATTCGAAAACTTACAAGTATATAGTGATGCAATTGGAACAAAGATTACTTATGTAGTAACAGAAACATTACCAGAAGGAAGTGTTTATACTAAGGCTGGTGATGAAGTAGAAGTTACAGCAACTACTGATGAAGTAAGTGGAACAATTGAAATAACTAATACACATACACCTGAAACTATTAAAGTTAAAGTTTCTAAAGTATGGGAAGATAATGATAACCAAGATGGTATTAGACCAAGCAGTGTTGAAGTTAAATTAACTTCAAAAACTGAAAGTGAAGAAGAAGCTACTGTTGAAGATGTACAAAAATTAGATGATTCTAATGAATGGACATATGAATGGTTAGAACTTTATAAATATCGTAATGGTGAATTAATTACTTATGATATTGAAGAAACAACAACAGATGTAGTTACAGATGAAGATGGTGTTGGAACATATGCAATCGAAATATCTAAAACTGGTGAAGCAGGAGAAAATCTTGAATTTGTAGTTACAAACACTCATGAACCTGAAGTAATTGATATTAAGATTACTAAGATTTGGAGTGACGTTGATGATCAAGACGGTGTTCGTCCTGAAACTATCACAGTTCGTTTATATGCTAACGGAGAAGAAATTGAAGTTATTACACTTGATGAAGAGTGTGAATGGAAAGCAGTTATTGAAGGATTAGATAAATACGCTGATGGTAAAGAAATAGAATATAGTGTTACTGAAGATACTATAGAACTATATGAAGCTGTTATCACTGGTGATGCTGAAAATGGATTCACTATTGAAAACTTCTATTCACCAAAAGGTGGAGATAATCCTCCTCCAAAGACTGGCGATAATATTACATTATATGTAATTACATTAATCTTAAGTTTAATGGGAATGGGATTCAGTTTCTACTTCAAAAAAAGATATAACTAGAATTAAAAAAACAAGATAAATTATCTTGTTTTTTTATATATCTATAAATTTTTCTTATAATATCGCGCTCTATATTAAATCGAGAAGTAATATTCCTTAATAATTATCTTCTGGATTTTAATTAAAAGGGCTAAAAATAAGGGTTTTACATTAAAAAAAGGTTAGTGATAACCTTTTTTATTATAAAAAAATGGTGCTCGAGGTGGGACTCGAACCCACATGACTAATAGCCACACGATTTTGAGTCGTGCGCGTCTACCAATTCCGCCACTCGAGCAACAAGAAGATTATATCATATATTGCTTTTTATAGTAAATAGATAAACAAAAAAAGACATGTTTAACCATGTCTTCCACCGCTTGAATGACCAAAGCCAGATGAACCAGTATGAGAACTAAATCCACCGCCGCCACTTGAACTTGAACTAATACGATGTGATGTCGTAAATGTACTTACGAATTTATCAATTACTTTAGAATAATTAATTGTATTATGATCTAGATAATTATCAGCATCATATTCATGTGTTACCATTTTGTTTTTCTTAACATTAACACCAGTAAAAATACTTGTACCTAGAATTGCTGAGATAATCATTACCACGATTGGTGGTTTGTATTCTTTGTCTTCTTCCTTTTCAACTTTTATTAAGTGACCAGTTTCATCTAAATCATATTCTTTCATTTCATCAGGAATACCACGATCGTAGTATCCATTTAATTGATAAATGAAATCACTAAATGCTTGTTTGTAATTACCACTTTTAATATTTGGATATATCTCATCTAAAATATCATCGATTCTTGTATGATAATAAAATTGTGCTTCTCCAGTTAGTGTCATAATGTAATATGGATCAGCTCGATAAGTATTTCTAAAGAGAATAATACCATCATAATGTTTTGTACCTAAACCAAAATCATTATAATCATAAAAGTCTTCGGCATATGTTTCGTTATCACTATCATTTGTATATGGTAGTTCATCAGTTACGATAACTAAATCCATATTTGTTTTACTAATAAATTCATCAATCTTTATCTTTAATTCTTTTTCTTCTTCATCAGAAAGAATACCAGAGAAGTCATATATCTTTTCAGATGCATCTACATATTTTGTTTTCTTAATACTATTTAGTTTGTCTTGATAATCAGTTTCTTTTTTAACTCCATATCCATTTTCTTCAGTTCGCTCATATGTATTAGTACTAGCTTTAACGTTTAAAGTAAGAAATAGGATAATTGTTAATAATATATAAAATATCTTCTTCATAAATCCTCCTATAAATTAAATAATAAGTAGCTAATGCCTAATACAATAGCAGCAATTACGATAAAGGTAATGATGGTTACAATAGTTACTTTTGTTTTATCTAGAGGAATATCTCCGATGAATTTACCATTTTGTCCATTCATTGCGAACAAATAGTTTTTATCTTTATATTTAACATTTACCATCCATACAGGAAGTAGGGCATATTTAGTATCTGTTACTTTAGAATCATATTGTTTTTGTTTAATAGATTTTGTACTATAACCTTTAATACTGTTTAGCATTTCTTCTTCAACAGTTTTCTTAGCTCTTCCTTCAGGGATATCTTGTAATTCTTTTTTATCTTGATCATATCTTTCAGCATAAAAGCCAGATAGATAAGCATGGTTATATGGAACCATTTCACTATAGTCATATGGTTGGATAGTATCCATAATATCATTATCAAATCTTGTAGAACCATCTACTGGTACTTTATTGAATTGCATTGATGCGGTTCTTTCTACTTGATAGTGATCAGTTTTAGTATAAGACATATCACCAACAACCCATGTTTGTACTTTAGTAGCAGTTCCTGATAAGTCTCCATTAATTAAGAAATCATATAGCCAGAATGGTATATAAATGCCTCGTATCTTTTCAATATTCTCTTGTTTAGTAAAATCCTTAGGAACAAACATTCTTCCTTTAGATAGGCTTTTAAACTTCTCCATAGCGTCTTCTTTTTCTGTTTTAAAAGGAATAACATAATCGGGTTTAAAATCACCATCTAATTTATTTCTTAAAATAGTTGTATTACCACAATATACACAGAATGTAGCTGCTGTTTCATTATCAGCAATTATTTCTGCACCACAACTTTGGCAATTATATGTATAATAATCAACATTTTCTTTAGTAACTTCTTTTTTAGTATTTTTTTCTTCTGCTGCTGATCCACTTGTTACTTTTTCCATTTCTTCTAAGGTGAATTCACTATAGCAATACTTACATTTCCATTTTTTAGCTTTAGGATTATAATCTATTGATGCTCCACAGGCAGGACATTTTGTACCCATCGCTTCGCCTTTTTTAGTCTCTTTCATATATCACCATCCTATCTTTAATTATAACACAAATAGATATAATTATTTAGTAGTTTTTCATTATTTCAAAATTTGTTATAATAGGGGAGTGATGTGTATGAATATAGTTATTAAAAACGAAAAAGATTTAAAGAAATTTTATCATAGATTATTTATATATCGTTCTTATTTATTCACTTTTGTGAAGTTTAAAAGTGAGAATAAAGAGATTGAAAAAATAATTAAAGCTCTAAATATTAAGAGGAAGAGTTTACGTAATAAATATATTTATGAAGAAGTATGCAAAGAACAAGATGCTTACTTTAAAGGTGAAAATGTATGTGGTTTTCATGATGGATATTGTATGGCAGGCTTAAAAAATGGATGTTGTCATGTATGTAAGTATGTTACTGAAGGAGGATGTCCTTCTCATAACGTAGCTTGTAAATTATATTTTTGCCATTTAGTATATGAAAAAAGAAAAGTACCAGATTATAAAGAATTCAAATTATTATATGCCATGGGTATTAGAAAAAGAGCAATAACGATTCATGATTATTTTGTCCCTTTTGATATTGCCATCCGTGATGTTAATTTTCCTATTATGACAATTTCAGCAATGTGGATGATGATAAGATTATTTAAGAATAATATTTTTAAGCTAAAGAAAAAAGACTGATTATTCAGTCTTTTTTTATGTATCATTTTCTTCCGAAGTACTAGTTCCCGTAATCGAAATAGTATTTGATAGATATTCTGTTTTCCCTTTGTATTCTATTTTGTATGTAACTTTATATGTATTTGCTGCACTTGAACTTACAGCGCTTACAGAACTACCAGATTTATCAGTAATAGATACTGTAATTTTAGCATATGATGTTACATCATTGCCGGTTGTTGTATCAATAACTTTAACTAGTGATTTATCATATAAATATGATGGAATGTTATCACCAACATTAAATGATGTATAACTATTTCCAGTAAGACTTGCGGAAATATTAGTTTCTACTGTAACACTAACACCACTACTTGCGTTAGAGTATTTATTTTCACCAGATTTATAACCTGATTTAACAGTATATGTTCCAGTACCATTTGATGCTACAAATGTTGTATTCTTAGTGAAGTCAACATGTTCACCATTATAGTAAATAATATATCCAAATGTCATATTTTCTTGATATCCAGGGTTATTAACAGGATTCCATGATAGTAAGACGTTACCATCACTTCGAAGTGTTCCAGTTAAACCAGTTGGATTAAGTGAAGATAAATATTTAGTAGATACCTCGGTTGGCTCAGTTCCACTTTTAAAGTACTCTGTGACTTTTTGATTAGCAGGTGTGTTCTCTGAAGGTAACTTTAATGGATCACTGCCTTTCTCAACAGTTACGGGAACGACAGATTTTGGGCGCGCCCAGTCCTGTTTCTTATGGGTGAATGATACTTTAGCAGCTGCTTTAAATAATTCATTACGACGCCATCCATCGTTATAATAATTTAAATAATTTTTATTACTTGTTTTATCGTATCCTAACCATACACTTATTACGGTATCTTTTGTATAACCATCTACCCAGTATTCACGTACAGCGTAACTAGGTAATTTATAACGTGATTTAGTTTTACTATCATAGTTTGTTGTACCTGTTTTAACGGCAACAACATCGCTTCCTTGTAAAGCACTAAAGCCACTTGTTCTTCCAACATCTTTTAAGATATCAGTAATCATCCAAGCTGTAGCTTCACTTATTACTTTTACTTTTGGTGAAGTATATTCATCTTCTTCACCAGTATCTCTAAAGACAACTTTTGTAACTGAGAATGGTTCATAGTAATAACCACCATTACTAAAGATTTGATATGCACCAGCCATTACTAATGGACTAGATCCTGTGAAGGAACCAATTGCATGCGCTTCATGAATTCTTCCATCAGATATTTCTGGAGTAATACCAACAGTTGTAACTAATTCAATAATCTTTTTATTATCAACTTGTTGGAAAGCTTTTAAAGCCGGAATATTTCTTGATTCTGCAAGTGCAGTACGTAGAGTAATTTTACCCATATAACTATTATCGTGGTTATGAATTGCTTTACCATTAGAATATGTATAAGGTGAATCATCAAAGATTTTACCTGTTGACCAGTTATTATATTCTATACCAGGTCCATAATCGAATAATGGTTTAGCAGTTGAACCAATCTGTCTTAGTGTATCTTTGTCAAATGTTGCATAAGAGTAACTCTTAGCACCATTTCTATTTCGTCCAGTACCAACAGCTTTAATTTGACCATTAGTTGAATTAACAACAGCGATACCAGCTTGAATTTTAGAATCTTTCCATTTATATGTCTTACCATTCATAATATTATTAATACCATCTTGAACCTTACGATCCATAGTTGTATTAATTAGAAGTGGTACTGAGTATGGGTCAACACCCCAACGTTTTTTAACTTCTTCACAAACTAAATCAATAAATCCTTGATATACGTTTGTGTTTGTATGATTTTGATTTAATAAACTTTCAACGGGAACACTTTCAGCAAGATCCCTTTCTTCTTTAGTAATATAATGGTGTCTTACCATTAAGTTAAGTACTGTTTTTCTTCTTTGTTCAGCACGTTCAGGATTATTGTATGGATTATAATATGTTGGTGCTTGATATAAACCTGCAACAAGTGCTGCTTCTGGAAGAGTTAAATCTTTAGCATCCTTATTAAATAAGAATCTACTTCCTTCTTGAATACCACCAATATTACCGATTAATTCATGGTTATTAACATAGTATTCAATAATTTGTTCTTTAGTATAATTTTTCTCTAATTGGAAAATAGAGATATAAATATCAGTAAATTTACGAACGATACCTTCGAAACCTTTATCTTCTTTACTAGTGAAAGTATTCTTAACAACTTGCATTGTTAATGTAGAACCACCACCAGCATTATCGCCACCACCAAGTAGTTTAGTTATTAATTGTCCTCCAGCAGCTTTTAAGAAACGCATTAAGTCGAAACCATTATGTTGGAAGAATCTTGAATCTTCGGTAGCAATTAAAGCATCAACAAATTGTTCACTTAATTGGGTATATTCAATATTCTCACGAATATCAGTACCAATCTTCGCATATTCTTCACCTTTATTATCATATATAATAGTAGCTTCTTTTTCTTTTAAGAGCTCAGCTTCAAAGTCTGGAGCATTCTTAACAACATATCCTAAGAAGGCACATGCACCAAGGACTCCAACTAAACACATAACTAAGAATACGATTAGTAATATCTTAAAGAATCTTCTTACTTTTGATGTTTTCTTTGGTTTATCTAAGTAAGCTCCAATTAATAATACGATAAATAATAAACCGGTAACTACTAGAGCTGTTACTTTATCATAAAAATGCATAAATAATAGGAAGGTTCCTACTAATAATAAAAGTGCTATTCCTATACTTACTATAGGCCCAACTTTAACTCTTGTTTTGGGTCTTTTAGGAATATTTGTTTTTGAAGTTTTAGATACTTCTTTTTTCTTAACAATTTTTTTCTTTTCCATTTATTCCTCCAATATGTTATTTATTATTTCTAAATAATCTACTCGTGGCATAAATTTATCTTTAATAAGATAAGCTCTATCTTCAAAGTAGGTTATTGGAATAACTGATTTCTTATTACTATCTATATATTCTATAAAATCATTAGCCATTAATAAATAAGTTTTACATAATTTGCTAAATCTTACTATTAAAAAACATATTCCAGATTCTTTATTAATATTCCTAATATGTTTTATTTGATGAGGATGAATATTAATTAAAGGAAATCCTCTAACATTTTCGGTTTCTTTAGCTTCAAAATCAATATAATGACCTTTATATATACCATTATAATCGGTTGTTGAAGGACTATCGAAATATGCTTCCGTAATCTTAGCTTTTTTGTAATCTACTTTAACTAATTTTATAGGGGTAGGTTTTTTATAAATATATGCTATCTCTTTTTCGATGTAATAATCATTAGTTATATTTAAATCATCTTCAAGGTTCATGCCTCTATTTTTATAGTCAATATTTTTATTAACTTTAACTCTTGTTTTGCCTTTAATTCCCATCGGATAATTCATAAAACCACCTATATTAAATTATAATATATAGTACTATAAAAATCTACTAAAATGTAAAAATTAAGTTATATTTTGCCAAAATAATTGACATGAATAAAATTAAAATTTACAATTAAAGTGTTGTATGTTTTAAATAAATATTTTTATAGATAGATTATTAATTCATAGTACTTAACCATGGTATTATGGGGATTGCTTATTTTATTAAAGAAAAATACCAGAAGGAGACAAAAATGTTTTATTTAGAAAACGTACCTAATCCAAGTGGATCAGGAATATCTCCTATTTTGTTAGTGGTAATTGGTTTAATTGTTGGCGCTGTTATCATGTTTGTTATTAATTTAATACGTGGTGCAAGTGCTAGTAAAAAAAGCGAATCAATTATAGATAAAGCTCGTAAAGATGGTGAAAAACAAAAACGAGAAATGATCTTAGAAGCTAAAGAAGAAATCCATAAGTTAAAGATGGAATCTGAAAAAGAAACACGTGAAAGAAAACAAGAGATAAAGGACTTAGAAGCAAGATTATCTCAAAGAGAAGATAGTATTGATAAACGTGATATGCTATTCCAAAAACGTGAAGAAGCTTTAGATGAAAGAGAATCAAAGATAATTGATAAACAACAACAATTACAAGCAGAGAAAGCAAAAGTAGAGGAGATTAAACAAGAACAAATTAAAGTCTTGAATGAAATTTCAGGAATAAGTAAAGAAGAAGCTCAAAAAATGGTTATGGATAAAGTTAAAGAAACCATGACTAAAGAAATTGCAAGTTATATTAGAGATCGTGAAAATGAAGCTAAGTTAGAGTGTGATAAAAATGCACGTGAAATGTTAGTTTCAGCTATGCAAAAATTCTCTAGTGATATTGCTAGTCAAGAAACAGTAACGGTAGTTAACCTTCCAAATGATGAAATGAAAGGAAGATTAATTGGTCGTGAAGGACGAAATATTAGAACGATTGAAGCTGTTACTGGTGTCGATTTAATTATTGATGATACACCAGAAGCTGTAGTCCTTTCTAGTTTTGATCCACTAAGAAGAGAAATCGCAAGAGTTACTCTTGAAGCTCTAGTTAAAGATGGACGTATTCATCCAACAAAGATCGAAGAGTTATACGATAAGACAAGTAAAGAAATTAATGAAAAAATCCTTGAATATGGAAATAATGCTTTATTTGAATTAGGCATTACAAAGGTTGACCCTAATTTAGTAGAAATAATTGGTAAATTACATTTTAGAACAAGTTATGGACAAAATGCTTTAACTCATTCAATTGAAGTAGGTTTTTTATCTGGTGTAATTGCGGGTGAACTTGGAGAAAATGTTATGTTGGCTAGTCGTGCCGGACTTTTGCATTATATTGGTATAGCTATTGATCATGAAGTAGAAGGAAGTCACGTTGAAATAGGTGTTGAACTTGCCAAAAAATATCATGAAAATGATACAGTTATAAATTCAATTGCATCTCATCATGGTGATATTGAAGCAACAAGTGTTATAAGTGTGATTGTGGCTATTGCGGATGCTTTATCAGCATCTCGTCCAGGAGCACGTAATGATTCATTAGAAAATTATATTAAACGTCTTGAACAATTAGAAAACGTGGCTAAAGATATTCCAGGAGTAGATAAAAGTTTTGCTGTTCAAGCCGGACGTGAACTACGTGTTATAGTTAAACCAGAAGAAGTAGATGATTTAGAAAGCTTTAAGATAGCACGTGATATTAAAGAAAAAATTGAAAATGAAATGCAATATCCTGGAACTATTAAAGTTACAGTTATCCGTGAAACAAGAGCACAAGAAGAGGCTAGATAGTCTCTTTTTTTGTTTTTAAAGTATTATTAATAATATATACTCTAGATTCTATATACATATTAAGTTCTAAATCACTGATGACAATATTCTTTTCTTTTAATATTTCTTTTATATTATTAGTAGCCTTATTAAGTTTATTTTGACCATTTAAATTAGGATATAATTGATTAATTGCTTGACATACTTCTTTTATAACATCTTTTTTTTGTTTTATCAATAATGTGATTTTTATAAATTTTCTTAATTTCTAT
>JAEEGL015133945.1_pt1 | contig 10492 bp, 5 predicted proteins | sample 9134231 | NCBI WGS metagenome assembly JAEEGL01 (sample SAMN16246548, study PRJNA631951) | gut metagenome | biome: gut microbiome; feature: rumen; material: fiber-attached | host: Bos | place: Iran: Karaj | collected 2018-10 | reverse complement strand
TTTACAATGATACCCCAATGCTGAAAAGGAACCCACCATGAAGAAGATCGTGTGCATGGCCCTTTCGATGGCCGCTCCATACTTCGCCCTTGCCGCATCGTGGAACACGGAGACATGGCCGTCGACCAGCGCCCCGTCCGCCGTCGCCGAGGCCGACAACCTCGCCCGCGCCGCAGCCACGACATACGAGGTGACTGGCAACAACGTCGCCACCGGCGTCTCGTCGCTCTCAAATTTCGGCGTGACGCACGACGGGGCCACCTCGGCCTCCACCGCCGCGTCCGGTTCGTACGCCCTCGGGGACAACGCCGTCGTCACCTATTCGTTCGGCGGTTCCGCGACCATTTCGGCCGTCAACATCTACACATACTGGTCCGACAACGGCCGCAACGGGCTGGGCATCTCGTCCATCGACATCAGCGCCGACGGGGAAACGTGGACTTCCGTTTCCGGTAGCACCCTCCCCTTCACCGGCAATCCATCCTCGACGAAGAAAATCGGCCTTTCGGCCATCTTCTCGAACGGCGACGGCACCGCTTTCGCAACGGGAATCGCCGCGTTGCGGATTTGCTGCGGCACAATGCACAACAACGGTACCGGCATCGTCGAGATCGAGGTCGTCGGAGAGGTTTCGCAGGCCTCGACCTATACCGTCACCTTCTATGACGCAAACGGCAACGTCCTCAAGACCCTCTCTGACGTCGCAGCCGGATCCGACGTCTCCTCCGACGCACCCGCCGCCCCCGTCATTCCCGGCCAAATCTTCGCCGGATGGAATGTTGACCTCACGTCCGTGACGACCGACCTAGACGCCACGGCCACCTACGTTGCCGCCAACGCGGTCGTGTGGTCGGTGGAAACGTGGAGCGCGGCGACAAACATCACGGACCTGCTCACAGTGCCCGGCGCGGCCGTCTCCATCGTCACAAACTCCACGAAGGCGCTGACGGAGGCGGCCACAATCACAACGGACACCAGCGTTGCGGCGCTTCACGACGGAAGTCTCCCCCGCACAAAGGCGAATGGCACGGTGTACGCCATCGGCGACGGGGCGGTCGTCCAATGTGATTTCGCCACCCCAGTCGATCTCTCCGCGCTCGGCTTCTGGACCTACTTCTCGGGAGGCGGCGGCCGTGACGGAATCGCGGTCGAATCCATCGAGGTGCGTCGCGGCGCCAAGGGGGCTTTTAGAACGATTGCCGCCATGACGCCATTCGAACACGGAACCAAAAAGATAGACGGCAATGACGCCTCTTCGGGCAGTTTTCACGCCATGGTCTCTCGCGCGGATGGCTCCCTCCTCGCGGAGCACGTCTCCGCCGTGCGGATTGTCTTCGGAGATGCCGACAATGGCTGGACGGTCTACACGGAACTAGAGGCAGTCGGCAATCCGTCGCCAAGTTCCGCCACGACAATCCTCTTCGTGCAATAACGGCCGATGCCCCCGTCACGGGCCGCTGCGCCGTCTCCTTGGCTTTTCACCATGAAGCTCGGACTGCCATTCTGCATTCTGTATTCCGCATTCTGCATTTCGGCTTCCATCGCCGCCGAAGCGCCTCTCCTGCCCCGCGTGGTGGAGTCGCACGCGGTTTTCCAGCGCAACGTGCCAATCGTCCTCCGGGGGCGCGCCGAACCCGGCGAGGCGCTCTCCGTTGCGTTCGGCGACGCACGCGTCGCGACGACGGCCGGCGCGGACGGCCGCTGGGAGGCGACGCTCGCGCCAATGGAGGCCTGCGCCAAGGGCCGCGACCTCGTGGTCGCTGGCGCATCTGGAACGCGGACGCTCTCGGACATCGTTGTCGGCGACATCTGGATCGTCGCAGGCGACGCGCTCGGCCCCGCCGTCCGAAAGGCTCGGTGCGACACGAAGCCGCTCGCGCAGGAAGCCCTCGCGCATCCGGAAATCCGCGTCGTGGAAATCGCGTCGGCGAGGACGGACCTGCCCGCGCCGGAACGGGCATACGACCCGGCGTTCACAGGGCGCGGGTCGTGGCATCCCCTGTCGCAACGCTTTGACCGCGCCACCCTCTTCTCGGCATCGCTCGCGCTGCGGCTCGCAAAACGCGGGGAAGTTCCAATTGGACTGGTCTGCCTCCCGCTGCGCTCGTCCGTGCTCGAGGCGGCCATACCACCATCGGCCTACCGTTCACACAAGGGGCTGGAAGCGCTCGCGGACATCGCGGAGCAGTTCCTGCCGGGCACCGAGGCGGGCCGGAAGGCCATCGACGCCCATCTTACCGCGCTTGAGACATGGGCCGCCGAGGCCGCCGAGGCCCTGGACGCCGGACGCGACGTGCCGGCGGAACGCCCAGACCTCCCACATCTGAAGGACACCGACTTCGGCTCGTCGTTCAACGCCATGGTCGCACCGCTTGAAGGCCTGGCGTGCCGGGGCGGGGTCTGGCTGTCGAGCCCGCACCTTGAGGACGGGGCCGACTTGCGCGCCGCAAAGGCGCGGGCGCTGGCGGATTCGTGGCGGTCCCTCTTCCGGCGCGACCTGCCGTTCTTCGTCGTCGAACCGCAGTGGGGAGGGGGCGGAGAGGCGGCGAAGAGGCGCGGCGCCGCCCTTTCCGCCGCAGTCGAGGCGGCCGAAGCGACGCTTGTCGAGACGCAGGCGCTTCACGACGGAGCCTCGGACGCGATGGCGCGGGTTGGCGAGGCCGTGGCCAACGACATCTTGTCAAAGGAGGCGGCGCAATGAGAACCTGGCCATGTCTTGCGTCAATTGCCGCTGGCCTCGCGTTCGGCGCCCAGGCGGCGCTGGAGCTCCCGCGCCTTTTCGACTCGCACATGGTGCTTCCGCGCGATGCGGAAGTTCCGGTTTTCGGCAAGGCCGAGCCGGGGGTTGAGGTGCGCGTCGCCTTCGCCGGACAGTCGCTCACCGCCCAAACCGGCGCCGACGGACGCTGGGAGGTGGCACTCGCGCCCATGGAGGCCTGCGCCGAGGGCCGCGAACTTTCAGTCGAGTCCGGCGACGAGCGGCGGACGTTGTCGGACGTGCTCGTCGGCGACGTATGGCTCTGCTCCGGGCAGAGCAACATGGAATACTCGTTTGGCTGGCGCCCCAACGGCTGGGAGGAGTTCAAGGCCGAGGCCGCGAAATTCCCCATGATCCGCACGGTGCGCGTGGTGCGCGGCGACGCCGACTTCCCCGATTCCGGAGCGGTCTACGCGCCGAACTTCCTGCCGCAGAAACTGGGTTGGCATCTGGCGGCGGATCCGTTTGAGCTTACGACGGCCGTCGGCTACTTCTTCGCGCGGCGGCTGGTGCTGGAAACAGGCGTCCCCATCGGACTGCTCGATGTCTCCTGGAGCGCATCGAAGATCGAACCGTTCATCGCCCCCGCCGCGTTTGCCGGGGTGCCCGGGCTTGAGGCGTACGCGGAGGCCGTCGCGCGGTGCATGCCGAACACGGCGGAGGGGCGGCGAGAAATTGCCCGCTACCGCAATGAACTCGCCGTCTGGGCGGAAAAGACCGCACTGTCCCCTGGCAAAGGCGATGCCATGGCGCATCCCGACCATCCTGACCTCCCTTCGCTCTCCCGCCTCGGGCTTGGCTCGCACTACAACCGCATGATCCACCCGCTGACGCGTCTTCCGATCAAGGGCGTCATTTGGTACCAGGGGTGCGCCAACGCAGCGGAAGGCGAGAGATACCTCGCGCTCTATACGGCGCTTGTGAACGGCTGGCGCGCCGCCTGGCGCCGCCCCGACCTGCCCTTCTACTCCGTGCAGCTGGCGGCCTTCTGGAACAACTGGCGCGCCAACAAGGACATCGCAGGCGGCGAGGGCTTCGTTCTAGTGCGCGAGGCCCAGCGCAAGTCGCTCGCCATTCCTCACACGGGACTTGCCGTGGCCATCGACCTGGGCGACCCGTGGGAAATCCACCCGCCCGAGAAACTCCATGTGGGCGAGCGCCTCGCCCTCTGGGCGCTGCGCGACACCTACGGGCGCAAGGGAATCGTCGTCTCCGGCCCACTTTTCAAGACGGCCGTCCCCGAGGACGGGGCGATGCGCATCTCCTTCGACTCCGTCGGTTCGGGCCTGATGGCCGGCGAAAAGACCTTCAAGGACAACCGTGACCCCGTGCCGGCGCCGCCGGGAACGCCGCTCCGCGGCTTCGCCGTCGCCGGCGAAGACCGCGTCTGGCACTGGGCAGACGCCCAAATCGAAGGCGATGGCGTCGTGGTGTCGTCGCCGAACGTCCCCTCCCCCGTCGCGGTGCGCTACGCCTTCCATGGCGCGCCCGAGGCGAACCTCTACAACCGCGAGGGCCTTCCCGCCTCCCCGTTCAGGTCGGACGACTGGCCCTGCCCCCAACGCTAGGACCCGCCGCCGATGAAAAAAACAATCCTCGTCGTGATCGCCGCGCTGGCCGCTTGCCTCCACCTTTCCGCCGCGCCGGACGTCGATGCCGCGCGCAAGGTTCTCGTCGAGGGCGTCGCGGCCATCGATTGCGAAGGTCTCCCCGGCCCCTTCGTCTGTCTCGCGGACAACGCCTTCGGCGTCGTCGCCGGCCGCAACTACGACGGCACCCTCCATCCGGTTTGCGCCGCCGCCTTCGCGGGAGAGGGACGCGTCGTCGCCTTTGGCCATCCGGGCTTCATCTTCTCCGACGCCTTCCGATTCGACACGGAGCGGCTGCTCAAAAACGCCTTTTCGTGGCTCGCCAAGGGCGCGGAAACCCCGACGGTCGGCGTCGTGAAGAGCGACGCCATCGCCCGCATGGTGCGGGCGCTCGGCCTTGAAGCCGATGTCGTGCAGACGCTGGAAGCGGCCTTCCGCCATCCGGTCGTCGTCTTCTACCCCGATGCCGTCCCTGTCGCGGACTACCCCAAGGTACACGACTACATTCGCCGCGGCGGCGGGTTGATGACGGCCGCCCTCGCCTGGGGATGGAAGTCCGCGGCGAAGGCGCATGGCCAGACCTCGATCGCCCTCCACTACGACGCCGAAAGGCTCCTCGCGCCCCTCGGCCTCGTCGCGGGCGACCTCGGCACCAACCGCACCGGCCCCGGCGGGAAGGGCTACGCCACCGACGTCGCCTTCCCCTACGGCTCCACGCTCCCGGAGGCGCTCGAGGCCCTTGAGCACGACCCGCGCCTCGCCGACGCCTCCATTCGCCGGCAGGTCTCTAAGACGCTTCTCCAGGCGGCGGCCGTCCACCCACCGAACGACTCCCCGGCATACGCCCGCCTGCAGGCGCTCGCCGGCGACCCGTCACTCCAGCGCCCGCCCTCTGTTGACAATCCCCTGCGCGAGGAGGATGTCCTCGCCCGAATCGCCATCCTCCTCAGCCAGACCGCCTGGCAGGCCGATCCGGAACGCCTCTGGCAGGCCGACCCTGCCGCCTCCGTCTATCCGGGGCTGCCGGATGCGAAGGCGCCGCGCCTCGCCGACGAGTCGCGGACCTTCGACCTGTCCGTGCCGCGCTGGCATTCGACCGGTCTCTTCATCGGCGCCGGAGAACCGTTGACTGTCGTCCTCCCGGAAGAGGCGACGCCGCTCGGACTCGCCGTCCGCGTCGGCACGACGGCCGATGACATAACGCCCGCCAACTTCTGGAAGCGCGCCCCGCTTGTGACCGTTTCGATTCCGCTCACGAAGGCAAAAACGGTCTTCTCCACGCCCTTCGGCGGACTCGTCTACCTCGTCGTTCCGGAGGGGCTGTCGGGGACAGTAGAAGCGCACTTCTCCGGCTGCGTCGCCTCACCACGCTTCCGTCTCGGCACCGACTCCAACGCCGCCTGGGCACAGGCCGTGCGCGCGTCCGCCGCACCGCAAGCCGAAATCGAGGGACGCCACGCCATCGTCACGATGGACGCCCGCGTGGCAGGCCTCGTGACCGACCCCGAGGGGCTTGCGAAGTTCTGGGACGGCGCCGTGGCTTGCGACGCCGCGCTCGCCGGATTCGACGCCCCGCGCCCCGCGCCCGAACGCATCTGCTCAGACGTTCAGCTCTCGAACGGTCTCCTGCACGACGGTTACCCGATCATGCACTACCGCCCGGAATCGGGCCTCGACGATGTGACCGACCTCGACCGCATCCGCAAAGGCGGCTGCTGGGGCCCGCTCCACGAACTCGGCCACAACCATCAGAACCGCGACTGGACCTTCTCCGGCGCCGGGGAGGTGACGGTCAACCTCTTCACACTCCGCTGTCTCGAAACCCTCCTCGGCATCGACGCCCGCGACGCCTATCCCGGCCACACGGACCTTGCCTCATGCCGCCGCCGCGTCAGGCGCTGGGTCGATGGCGGACGCACCTTCGAGGGCTGGAAGTCCGACCCGTTCCTCGCGCTCGAGACCTTCACGCGCATCAAGGAGGTTTTCGGGTGGAATCTCTTCCTCCGCCTCTTCCGCGAATACCGTCCGCCCGTCGTCGGCGCGCTGCCAAAGAACGACCAGGAACGCATCGACCAGTGGGCGACGCGCCTTTCCCGCCTTGCCGGAAAGGATTTCGCCGCCTACTTCCGCGCCTGGTCGTGGCCCGTCACGGACGCCGCAGCGGCTGAATGCGCCAAGTATCCGCGCCCGGAGGACCCGCGTCTGTGGGAGGCCCTCGGCGACATGCCCGATGACGCGGTCGTCGCGCTCTCCATCGCCCCGGCGCCCGGCGGCGGCATCGGCAATGTCGGCAACTGGACTACTTTCAGCGCCACCGTCGAGGCCGAGGCGCGCCAGCAGGCGCTCGTGGCGAACCTCCGCTGCAACCGCGCATGGCGCCTCCGCGCCACGGTCACGGACGAGACGGAGGGTTCCACGCGCGCCTTCGACGTACCAATCGGCGACATGAGGCGCGATGTGGGCCGCGTCTTCAAGATCCCCGTTACGCGCCTTGGCCTCGTGCCGGTCGCGAGGCACCGCTACACCCTCTCCCTAGAGGTCTTCGACGGTGATCGGAAGCGCTACGCGGGCATCTCGGGAAAGGGTGCCTTCCGCGTCGAGGACGAATCCTTCATCGACTACGGCCCGATCAACGCCACTCCGGCGATCAAGGTCCGCGCCGACTCGCCGCTCCGGGATTTCCGCGCCCTCTTTCTCGGCGACTCCATCTGCGAGGCCATCTGCGAGGTGAACGTCCCCGAACTCAACTACACGGCCGGATGGGCCGGGCGCATCGGCTGGGCCAACGGCATGCGCTGGATGAACCTCGGGCGTTCCGGCGCCACATTCTCCCACATCTGGGGCCGCGGCAACACCATCGAGGGCCAGCTCCGCGGTCTCGACGGACATGAATTCGACATCGTCGTCGCCAACGGCGGCATCAACGACGGCATGGGCGGCGCCCCCTGCGGCTCCCCGGCACGTGGCGGCCCCGCCGACTACAACGGCGAGGCGGAGACGTTCGAGACCTTCGCCGGATCGCTCGAGCACTTCTTCTGGACGCTGCGCCGCCAGTTTCCCCATGCCCGCCTCGGCTACATCGTCAACTACCGCGTCCCGCCGGGGTCCTGGCAGGACTGCGGCACCAAGTTCGCCGCCTTCATTCCAACGGCCAAGGCCGTTTGCCGGAAGTGGGATGTCGCCTACATCGACCTCTGGAACGACGAACGAATCACCGCCCAGACAAAGCCCGGCTCGCGCCTCGCGTTTGGCGACTCCCTCCACGCCAACGACCTCGGCTACGACATCGTAACGCCCTACATTGAGGAGTTCGTCGAAGCGCTCTGGACCGACGCCGCCAAGCCCGGCGAGGAGTACCGCGCGAACCCCGCGCCTTTTATCGATCCATGCGCGAGCCCCGTCGGCCCGGACGACGTCAACGTCGCAGCCGGAAAACCCTCCTTCACCCCGAAGGGCGGGTGGCGCAACGACCTGACGGACGGCTCCCTCGAAGGCAAGGGACGCATCGGTACGACCACGCGCTTCGAAGACCTCTCGGTCAGCCCCTGTTACGCGACGGTCGACCTGGGAGACCTCTACACCATCGACAAGGTACGCGTCGTCGCCGGCATCATGAACGGCGTCTCGCGCTTCGCCGTCTTCGCCACGGACGACGACGCGAAACCCCTCTCCGAATGGACGCTCGTCTTCCGCAAGGACAACACCCGCATGAACACCTCCGCCGGCTCCGGCGGCGCCTTCACGCCGCTCGACGCCAAATATGTCCGCTTCTACGCCTACACCCCCCGCACCCCCGGCCTCATGGGCTTCGTCGAGGCCGAGGTCTTCGGACGCAAGTCCGAACGCGCCACTGCCGAAACGGCCTTCTTCCGGCGGGACCGCCCGCTGGAGACGCATCGCCCCGTACCCGTCCCCGCAATCGACCCCGAATACGGCACGAACCTCGCCCGCGGCGCGCGCGCCTTCTGGCCGGACGGGAGCGACTATCCCGGCGCGACGGACGGCATCCGCCAATACCTTTTGCGGTGGAAGGGCATCCTCGCCGGAGCCGCGAAATCCGTCGACGACGACGCGCCCGCCTACCTCTCCGTCGATCTTGGCAGCATCTGCGAAATCTCTGCCGTCCGCCTCGTTGACGACGATGTCGTCCCCAACCACTTCGCCGTGTACGCCGGACTCGACGAAACCCTCCCGCTCTCCGAGTGGTCGCGCATCGCCGAAAAGATCAACGGCGATGTCGGCGGCGCGGAGGGGCTTCTCCTCAAATGCGCCCCGGGCGCGAAGGGGCGTTACCTCCGCCTCTACGCCCTAAAGCGCAACGCCGGATTCGGCGAGATCGAGGTCTTCGGGCGGCCGACGGGAGAGCCGACGCCCTCCCCCGCGCATGAATTCGGCGACACGCGGTCCTTTGACGACCGCCGCCACTGGTTCTCCTGCCTTCGCCCCGGTTGCAAGGCCAAGCGTCTGCACGAAAAACACGCGTTCGCCGAGGAGGCGCTCGACACCCTTCCCGAAGCGGGGCGGCCGGGCGCCATCGCCACGCCCTGCCGTTTCTGCGGCTACCGGACGCGCCGCATGGTCAAGGGGCCGGGGGGAATCGGGCGAATCGTCTCGCGCGGTGCCGCCGCGACCGTCGCGGGACGCAAGGGGCGCACGGCCGCTCCGACCGTCACAGACGGCGACTTCGTGCAGCCGCTCCGCTCCGGCGCACCGGTCTCGGACAAGTTCGACGACCCCGCCACCGGCTACGTTGAGATTGACCTCGGCGAAAGCCACGCCGTCAGCGCCGTCAACGTGCTCGGTCTTGCGGGCAAGCGCCTGTCGTGGACGGCCTTTGCCACGGATGATGCAGCCAAGCCGATTTCCGAATGGACGCGGCTCGGCGACTGCGCCGGCGACCGCGCAGAAGATCTCGACGGCTCGTGGCTGCTCTGCAAGCCGTGCGCCGCGCGTTACATCCGCATCTATGCCCTTGGCGGCGACCTCGACATCCCCCAGGCCGGGTTTGCCTTCCGTGAGATAACCGTGTACGAGTGATCCGACTGATGGCGGCATCAACTGCTGAGACGACGGGGGGTGTGTCGATTTTGGTGCCCTATCACGAGGCGTCAATCGTCGAAATCAGTTGATTCGTCCACACAATCGCTTCATCAACGGTTGACAGGACTGGCAGATCAAGTTTCTGCGCTGCGTAAATTTCTTCCCAACCGTCCTGCTTTACAACCACAGGCGGCCATGGTTGGCATTTGCGATATCTGAAAAGACGTTCGCATGCGACTCTTGTTTCCCCTAGGTTGACCTTCGCCGTGTTGACAATCAACTGCAAGTCTATCAAGTCGTGGGCGCGACGACTTCTCGCTCCAGTCGCTCCATGAAGTTTCTGGGCAATCTGAAACGGAAGTTCCATCAGCCGGTCTAGATCGACGGCTCCGTTCATTCGGGCGTCCTTTACGGCGCTTGCGACACGCTCCACGGGAATGCCCTCGATGCGCTCGATGTCGGGGTTGGCCACTTCCCTTACCAAATACCCGGGGGGCAGTTTGCGACGCATCCTTTTTGTCACGCCAATGTAGAATCTGCCTGGGGCAAAAGGAATAAGGCCGCGCATCATGAGGGCGCTTGCCCCCCGGATAAACGCCGTTTCACCAGCCAATGCAACGGCCTGGGCATACTCGTCATAAGGACCTGGTACATGGAACTCTAGTTTGTATACGCCCTGTCCGATTCGAATAAGTTTCCGATTGGTCGCCATTGAAACCAAGGCCGCAGGCTTCACCCCCAGCCGCTTGGCTTGGGCAGTGGTGATTACGCCATGGTTGTCTTCTGCCGTATCCCATATTTTCTCATAGGAAGTCATGTCAATAGTATACTAAAAATAATCAAACTTGACAACCATGGTATGGAAATCGTCAAAAGTATACTAATTATGGATGTTTTTGACTTCACGCAAAAAAGTCGCCATTCCTACCGTAGCTGTGGTACAATCTGCATATTCAAAAGGCCCTTTCCCATGTCCGCGACAATCATGCAATCAAGCGCAGCGACCGAGATCACGCCTGCAAACGGCGTCCTCCCCCTCAACAGGGATCGCGAGGCGGTCATCAAGACCTTTGAGGAGAACGTCTACGGCGTCCGCCCCGACTTC
>JAEEGL014823194.1_pt1 | contig 10492 bp, 11 predicted proteins | sample 9134231 | NCBI WGS metagenome assembly JAEEGL01 (sample SAMN16246548, study PRJNA631951) | gut metagenome | biome: gut microbiome; feature: rumen; material: fiber-attached | host: Bos | place: Iran: Karaj | collected 2018-10 | reverse complement strand
GGACCATCCCGAGACCTACATGAAGCCCATTTCAAAATTCTTCCGCGAGCACTAACAGCCGCCTCACGGCGACACAAACCCAACCCAAAAGGAAAAGAAAACATGGCCACTAGGAAACCCGCCCCCGCCAAAGAGAAGAAAATCGTCATCAGCGCCACCGTGACCCCCCTGAAGGCCGACGGCTCCCTCGACAAGCCCGGCATCAAGAAGATTCTGGAGCGCAACATCAAGCACGGCCTGGACGGCGTGTTCCTGCTGGGCTCCATGGGCGAGTGGGGCAGCTTCGACAACAAGACCAAGGAAGAGCTCGTGGACGTCACCTGCGCCACCGTCAAGAAGCGCATGCAGATCCTGGCGGGCATCAACGCCACCAGCCTGCCCCTCTCCCTGCAGCTCATGAAGGACTATGCGAAGTACGACTTCGACTGCTACGTCTTCATGTCCCCCGCGCGCACCTCCTCCCTCGACCCAGTCAAGTCCATCCTGACCATTCTGGACAAGGCCGACCGCCCCGTCTACTACTACTACTGCCCGCCCAACAACAACATCAACCTCTCCCTCGACCAGTTCGCCACCATCATGGCGCACCCGAACCTGAAGGGCATCAAGAACTCCTCCAGCAACATGTGGCTGCGCAAGGAGCTCATCTGGATGAAGAAGGAGCGCGGCTTCAAGACCCTCATCATGGAAGGCCAGGAGTGGGCCGTTGACGAGGCGCTGATGGTCGGCTTCGACGGCATGGTGTGCGGCATGGGCGCCCTCGCCTCCAAGGTGATGGTGGGCATCGCGCGCGCGGTGGACGCCGGCAACTACGACGAGGCGATGCGCCTGCAGCGCGTCTTCATCGGCATCTTCCACGGCGTCTACGGCCTCAACATCCAGAACTGCTGGAACGGCCAGAAGTACGCCCTGCAGAAGCTGGGCCTCATCTCCTCCCCCTTCACCCTGGCCCAGGAGATGGATTCGCTGGACGCCGCCGCGAAGAAGCGCGTCGAGAAGTGCCTCAAGGAATACAAAGCGGAGCTGGACTAACATGCTCAGATACCAGGAAAACAACGAGCTGCACCGCGACTTCCACGGCAGCACCAACACCGCCATCCAGGACATCAACCGGAAGTACGGGCTGGAGGCCATCAAGGGCATCCTGCGCAAGACCGGCCGCGATGTCTACAAGTCCATCCACGAGAAGCTGATGAAGGGCGACGCCTCCGAGCTGCTCGAGCATCTCAACTGGTTCATGCACCGCGAAGGCGCCAAATACGCCATCACGGACATGGGCGACGAGATCCGCTGCGAGGTATTCGAGTGCCCCGCCATCCGCCATCTGCGCAAGCTGGGCATCGAGCCCAACGAGCTGACCTGCCTGCAGACCTCCGAAGTCAACGCGGGCATGTGCGAAGGGACGCCGTGGGAGAGCTCCGTGGAGCATCTCGGCGAGGGTCACTGCATCCAAATCTTCAAGAAGAGGCAGGCATAGCATGATTCCCAGCGACCATTTCGTCCGCTTCTACAACGAAGTCTTCAAGTTCCTCGACAGCAAGCCCGACGGCCTCGCCGACTACTACCGCGAGATCGCCCACGACCAGGAGTCGCACTGCCTCAAGATCTTCACCGAGAAGGGATTGCAGGGCATGTACGAGTACTGGGACATGATCCGCTTCGAAGAGAACTGCGACATGGACATCAAGAAATACGATGACCACATCGAGTTCCGCATGAACAAGTGCCCGAGCCTCGGCAAGGTCACCGACAACGACGCAGGCCCCTTCGAACGCTACTGCAACCACTGCCCTGGCTGGGTCATCCCCGTCGTCGAGAAGGCAGGGTTCGTCTGCGAATACAACATCATCGACCGCTTCAAGCCCATCTGCAGCTCCAAGATCTACCCGAAGTCGTCGGGCAGGAAGAGCACCATCGTGGAGAAGCCTGAAGACTGACGGCTGAACAACCTGCGGGCGCGTCTCCTTCTTGGCGGCGCGCCCGCCCCCTTTCCAAAACAATGATTCCAAGCGACCATTTCGTCCGGTTCTACAACGAAGTCTTCAAGTTCCTTGAAGCACAAGATCCTTCATTGGAGACACTTAAGGACTACTATCGCGAGATTTCGTAGGCACCCAATCCGCGACGCTACGACTTCTTCAAGAAGGGTCTCCACGGCATGTGCGAATATTGGGACATGATCCGCGTCGAGGAGAACTGCGATCTGGAGATCCACGAGTTCCCCGACCACGCCGAATTCCGGATGAAGAAGTGCCCGAGCCTCTCGAAGGTCACCGACAACGACGCGGGCCCCTACCCGCGCTACTGCCACCACTGCCCCGGCTGGGTCATCCCCGCCATCGAACGGGCCGGCCACGTCTGTGAATTCAACATCGAAAACCGCTTCAAGCCCACGTGCAGCTGGAAGATCTACCCCGCCAATTCGGGCAAGACCAGCCGCGCGCTGGAGGAAGAATAGTACGTAGTACATTATGATGTACGCACACGAGCGCGAAGCCGTCGCCTATTTCATGCGGCGGCTCTACCGTCAGATGCTGACAACCACCAGCGGCGGCAACATCTCCTGCCGCACCGCCGACGGCCTCGTCGCCATCACCGCCTCCCAGTCCGACAAGGCGGAGCAGCGCCCCGACCAGGTCGGCATCGTCCGCATGGACGGCACGACGCTGACGCCGCAACTGAAGCTGAGCATCGAGACGGGCCTCCACCTCGCCATCTACCGCGCACGGCCCGACGTGGCCGCCATCGTCCACGCCCACCCCGTGACCGCCACCTTCTTCTGCGCGACAGAAGAACCAATCGAAATGCGCCTGACGGCAGAAGCCTACGCCGTCGTCGGCAAGGTCGTCCGCATCCCCTACGCCATCATGGGTTCGCATGAACTGGCGGAAATCGTGGGCGAAGGCATGCGGGAGGCCGACTGCGGCCTCATGGAGAACCACGGCGTCGTCGCCGTCGGCACAAGCCTCCTGAACGCCTTCGACAAGCTGGAACTGGTGGAGGCGGCGGCCAAGCAGACCCTCATGACGCACATAATCCCCGCGAAAGTCCTCACGCCCGACCGCCTCGTGGATCTTGACAAGTTCATGGGGCGCAATTAGTTATATGAAGACATTCTCAATTCCCTACGGACGTGGCCATCTGGCAGGAGAGCTGCCCGAAGCGCGCCTGAACGGCATTTTCACGTCCGCAGGCCTGAAAGGCGCCGACGACGAGACCGCCGCGATCGAAGCCGCGCTGGAGCATCCCATCGGTTCGCCGCGCCTTGAGGAACTGGCGCACGGCAAGCGGCACGCCGTCGTCATCGTCAGCGACCACACGCGGCCTGTGCCGAGCCGCCTGCTCCTGCCGCCGTTGCTGCGCCGCCTGCGCACCGCCGAACCCGCCATCCGCGTCACGCTGCTGGTGGCGACAGGCTGCCACCGCGCCACCTCCATGGCCGAACTGCGCGAGATGCTGGGTACGGAAATCGCCGACCGCGAGGAGATTGTCATCCACGACAGCGAGGACGCGGGCAGCCTGGCCGAGTTGGGGACGCTGCCCTCCGGCGGACGGCTCGCCGTCAACCGGCTCGCCCTGGAGGCGGACCTGCTCATCGGCACGGGCTTCATCGAGCCGCACTTCTTCGCAGGCTTCTCAGGCGGACGCAAATGCATCCTGCCGGGCATCGCCTCCCGCGCCAGCGTCCACGAAAACCACTGCAGCCCCTTCATCGCCTCGCCGCGCGCCCGCACGGGCCTTCTGGAAGGCAATCCCATCCACAGGGACATGGTGGCGGCGGGCCGCATGGCCAAGGTCGCCTTCATCCTCAACGTCGTCCTGGACGGCGCCCACAGGGTCGTGCGCGCCTTCGCCGGCGGGATGGAAGCCGCCCACGAGGCGGGCTGCGCCTTCCTCAAGGAGCGCTGCGTCCTCCGCGTTCCCCTCTCCGACATCGTCATCACCTCCAACGGCGGCTATCCGCTCGACCAGAATGTCTATCAGGCGGTGAAGGGCATGACGGCCGGCGAGGCCGCCTGCCGCGAGGGCGGCGTCATCATCCTGTGCGCCAGCTGCTGCGACGGCGTTGGCGGCGAGGCCTTCCGCGAGGTGCTTTCCGCCATGGAGACGCCGCAGGGGCTCCTGCGCCAAATCGAGGCTGTCCCGCGCGAGGCGACCACGCCCGACCAGTGGCAATACCAGATTCTCGCGCGCGTCCTTTCGCGCCACACGGTCATCATCGTCACAACCGACTGCGACCACAACCTGCTTCGCGCCATGCACTTTCCGTGCGCCAGCACCATCGGCGAGGCCCTGCGGATGGCGGAGGGAATCACCGGCGCGGACGCCAAGGTGGCCGTCATCCCCGACGGCGTCTCCGTCATCGTGGAGGGCCTTCCCTGATGCGCATTCTCATCGCCCCCGACTCCTTCAAAAACGCGCTGCCCAACACGGCGGTGGCCGCCGCGCTGGCGGAGGGCTGGCGCTCCATCCGCCCCGACGACGAAGTGCGCTGCTTCCCGCTCTCCGACGGCGGCGAGGGCTTCTGCGCCACGCTGAAGGCCGCCAATCCCGCATGGCGCGAAATCGTCCTCCCCGCCCACGACGCCCTCATGCGTCCGATTGAAACGCGCGCCCTCGTTTCGGAAGACGGCGCTTTCGGCGCGCTGGAGCTGGCCGCCACCGCCGGCCTCGAGCTCATCAACCGCAATGAGCTGCGGCCGATGGAGGCGACGACCTACGGCACCGGCGAAGTGCTTCGGCAGCTCATCGAGCGCGATTGCCGCCACATCTGGATGGGCATCGGCGGCAGCGCCACAACCGACGGCGGCGCTGGCGCCCTCATGGCCCTCGGCGCAAAACTCTACGACGGCAGCGGCAGCCTCCTCACCGTTCCTTGCGGCGGCGGAACGCTTCCCCTCGTCGCCCGCATAGACTTGACATGTATCCATAACTTATTGCATAGCAAGGAATTAGAAGTAGCCTGCGATGTCACCAACCCGCTATGCGGCGCAAAGGGGGCAGCCGCCGTCTTCTCGCCGCAGAAGGGCGCCTCGCCTGAACAAGTCGCGCGACTGGACGCCGCCCTGCACCATTGGGCGTCCCTCTTCGGCAGCGACGGCGCCTTCGCGGGCGCAGGCGCCGCAGGCGGCATGGGCTTCATGATGGCGCAGATCGGCGCGCGCCTCCGCCCCGGCGCCGAAGTGCTCATCGGCGCCTCCGGCCTGGAAGCCGCACTGCATGAGGGCGCGGACCTGGTCATCACAGGCGAAGGCAAGAGCGACCGCCAGACATTGGACGGGAAGCTGTGCGCCACGGTGGCCAGAACCGCCAGGGCCGCTGGCGTGCCCGCCGCCCTCCTCTCAGGCGCAATCCCGCAGGAAGACCGCGACATTCTCGGAACGCTCTTCAGCCAGCTGGACGCCATCTCAAAGGACGAACCGGATCTGGAAGCCGCCCTCGCCCATACGGCCGCCAACCTGCGCCGCGCCGCCGCCAGCCTGGCGGCCCGTCCAGATTGGAACGCAAATTGACCCGCCTCGTTCCCTCTGCTTCCCTCTGTTCCACCCATTCGTCTTCAGCGACAGGCCCCGCCTGCCAAATTTCCACGGAATTGGCCGGTGGCTAAAGGCGAAAAATGGGCCAAATGGAACAAGGGGCGCAAAACACTTATTTTTTGCCGCGATTTTCTCTCTTTCGCGTTGCAATTTTGGATTCACGGGTATAGTATGTACTTTTACGTAGATTTTCCATATTCCCAAGCCCCCAACCCTCTACGACCATGCTGAAGAAAAACCTCCAACTGCTGTCCGTGGCGCTGTGCTGCGCCGCCCTCCTCCTTTGCACCACCGGCTGCTCCCTCTTCCGCAAAGGCAGCCGCGCCCGCTTCAATGCGCTCCTGGTCTCCGGCAACTACGCCCAGCCGAGGCTCCTGTGCGAACTGGCCCAATACCACACGCACCAGCCCGTCATGGTTTTCAATCCGGCCGACGAATCCGGCGAGGCGGCCTTCTATTACCTCTCTCCCGATGAGAAGGCCGAGGCGGTCCCCCCTGCCCGCTTCAAGGAGTTCGTGGACTATCTGAAGCCGCGCGTCATCGTCTTCCTGGGCGACAACACCATCTATCCCACGGAAGTCATCAGCGAGGAGATCCGCAACGACTATCGCGTGATGATTCTCGGCAGCAACGACTGGAGCAAGAACGCCATGATGCGCGGCGACCTGCTGAGCCAGGGCGACCGCCTCTACAAGGAATATCTTGACTACTACGGCAAGCTGCTGAACGCGCCCGACAAGGCCGCCGAACTGCCCAAATAGGGCCCGCCTTCCTGCCTGCCCGCCCTGCCGGGCGTGGCGCAAATCCCCCTGCCCTGCGCCGCGCCCGCCGCCGAAGCCCCGGCCTCCCAATCCCCCCTTATCCGGACACCATGTTCACCACACTCTACCAAATCGCCAAGAACACATTCCGGGAAAGCCTGCGCGAACCCATCTTCCTGCTCATCCTCGTCTCGGCGCTCGTCCTCATCGGCTTCTATCCCATCCTGACGCTCTTCGTCTTCAATGCGCAGGAGAAGCTGGTCATCGACAGCGCGATGGCGACCATGATGGTGCTGGGCTGGGGACTGGCCATCATGCTCTCCAGCTACGCCATCTCCCGTGAAATCGACAACGGCACCGCGCTGCTGCTGCTCTCCAAGCCCGTCCGCCGCCCCGTCTTCGTGGTGGCCAAGATCCTGGGCATCTCGGCCGCGAACATGGTCTTCTGCTTCATCACAGGCACCGCCACCCTCATCGCGCTGCGCGTTTCCACCGACCAGTTCTGGATCGACAACTTCATGCTCTACGGCTTCTACGTCTGCCTGGCGCTGGCCATGGCGGCGGCGGGCGCATGGAACTATGTGACGCGCTCCTCCTTCCCCATGGCGGCCATCGTCGCCCTGGCCATCATCCTCCCCGTCTTCGCCATCATCGGCCATTTCAAGACCGACCAGGGACAGCACGTGGGCCTCGCCCTGCGCGTCATCCCCGCCCTCATCCTCGTCACCTTCTCCGTCTGGTCGATGGGGACGTTGGCGACCGCGCTGTCCACGCGCTTCGCGCTGGTGCCCAACCTGCTCATCTGCGCCTGCCTCTTCATGGTGGGCCTCATGAGCGACTACCTCATCGGGCGCAGCGCGCGCGAGCCATGGACGCAGGCCCCCGCCAAGGGAACCGAGCAGCTCTGGATGGCCAACTACGAGTTCACCCCGAAGGAGCTGGCCCCCATCGAACGCTGGGGCGAGCCCATGCGCCTCGAGGACATCGCCGACTTCATCGCCTGGACCGACAATGCCGAGAAGGCGACGTCGCTGCAGGCCTTGGGCGAGAATCCCGCCGGCGCCTGGAAGGACGGCTTCGGCTGGAAGGCGGACATCAACGATTTGGACGGCCGCGCGGAGCGCATGGCCACCTACGATATCGAGAGCCAGAAGTGGACCTACCACAATCTGGGCGACTACGCAATGAAGCAGCGCAAGCAGGGGGAGAATCTGGACGCCTACATCTTCCGCCGTTCCGACACGCCGCCGCGCGTTCCCGCCGGTGGCACCTACACATCCCCCATGCCCGCCGCCGGCAACTGGGCCGCCACCGCCTTCTACGCTGCCATTCCCAACTGGCAGCTCTTCTGGATGGCGGACGCCCTCTCCAGCCAGAACGACGACAGCGTGAACACGGAGGAACCCACCGTGCCAGGCCTCTATGTCGGCTACGCGGCGGCCTACGTCATCGCCATGAACGCGCTGCTGACCCTGCTGGCCATCCTCCTCTTCTGGAACCGCGAGGCCGGCAAGCAACTTAACTGATTTCCAAGGACTTACGACATCATGGGCGAAGGCAATTTCTACATAACGACCCCGATCTTCTATGTGAACGACAGCCCGCATATCGGGCACGCGTACACGACCATCCTGGCGGATGTCCTCTCCCGCTACCACCGCCTCTTCGGAGAGGAGACCCATTTCCTGACCGGCACGGACGAACACGGCCTCAAGGTGCAGAACGCGGCGCAGAAGCGCGGCGTGACGCCGCAGGAACACTGCGACCAGTTCGTCAAGCGCTTCCAGGAGCTGTGGACGCGGCTTGGCATCAGCAACGACGACTTCATCCGCACGACGGAAATGCGCCACAAGGAGGTCGTCACGAAGGTGCTTCAGGACCTGAAGGACCGCGACCTCATCTACCAGTCCGAATACGAAGGCTGGTATTGCGTTCCCTGCGAGCGCTACTTCATGGAGAAGGACCTGGTGGACGGCTGCTGCCCTGACTGCCACCGCCCCGTCCAGCGCCTCGTGGAGAAGAACTACTTCTTCCGCATGAGCCGCTACCAGCAGCAGCTCATCGACTACATCAACGAGCATCCCGACTTCATCCAGCCCGCCAACCGGCGCACGGAGATTCTCGGCTTCCTGCGCCAGCCATTGGGCGACCTCTGCATCTCCCGCGCCAAGTCCCGCCTCACATGGGGCATCGAGCTGCCCTTCGACCACGACTACGTCACCTACGTGTGGGTGGACGCGCTCGTCAACTACATCTCGGCCATCGGCTATCTGCGGGACGACGCCGAGTTCCGCAAGTGGTGGCCCGTCAACTACCACCTGATCGGCAAGGACATCCTGACGACGCACGCCGTCTACTGGACGACGATGCTCTTCGCGCTTGGCCTGCCGCAGCCCAAGTCCATCTTCGCGCACGGCTGGTGGCTCATCGACGACAGCAAGATGAGCAAGTCCGTCGGCAACGTGGTCAGCCCCATGGACATGGCCGACAAATACGGCATCGACGCCCTCCGCTATTACCTGATGGCCCAGATGACGCTGGGACAGGACGCCAACTTCTCCGAACTGAGCTTCTGCCTGCGCTTCAACGCCGACCTGGCCAACAATCTGGGCAACCTGCTCTCACGCGTCGTCACCATGCTCCACAAGAACTGCGGCGGCCGGATTCCCGCCGCGCAGCCGCTGACCGCCGACGAGAACGACTTGACGGCGGCCTGCCGCAGCGCCGCCGCCGAGATGCGCGCCGGCGTCCTGAACATGCAGCTTGACCGCGGCCTGGCCTCCATCATGGCGGCATTGAACGCGGCCAACCGCTATTTCGACACGATGAAGCCCTGGGCGCTGGCCAAGGAGGGCCGGACGCAGGAGCTGGAACGCGTCCTGCGCAACACGGGCGAGGCGCTGCGCCTCTGCGCCGAACTGCTGACGCCCGTCATGCCGAGCAAGATGGCGCAGCTGCGGACGCTGCTGGGCGCGAGCGACGCCCCCTTGTGCCTCGCCGGCACGGAGACCGAATGGTTCGGCCTGCAGGACGGCGCCGCCGTCGGCCAGATTGAGACGCCGCTCTTCCCGCGCATTGACCTATCCCCCGAACTCAAGGCCCAGCTCAATCAGATGAACCAGGCCGCAAAGGCAAAAAAATAAGCACAATTCGCGAAAAAACACGCGCATGTGTTGAAAAATCGTCCTTTTTTGCATATAATAGATAGACGGGGAGTTTTTGCGCGCATAAACAAGATAACAAGGAGATGATTAACAAAATGATTAGCGACAACGATACACTCAAGATTTATATGCAGAACATCATGAACTATCCCCTGGTGTCGCCGGCGGAGGAGATCAAACTGGCCAAGAGGATCGCGAAGGGGGATGCCAACGCACGCAGCACGCTCATCAAGGCGAATCTACGCCTAGTCGTCAAGATTGCGCACGATTTCAAGGGGCGCGGGCTGCCGTTGCTGGATCTCATCAGCGAGGGGAACATCGGCCTGATGCGGGCGGTGGAGAAGTTCGACCCGCAGAAGGGCGCGAAGCTGTCCAGCTATGCGGCGTGGTGGATCAAGCAGGCGATGCGCCGTGCGTTGGCGAATCAGGCGCCGATCATCCGCGTGCCGGTGCAGTCTGCGGTCAAGATGCAGAAGATCCAGGCGGCGAAGGTGCGTCTGACCAACAGCCTCGGGCGGCAGCCCACCAGCCGCGAGATCGCGACGGCGGTGAATCTGACGGTCCGCACGGTCAACGGCCTGCGCAACGGGCGCGCCTCCACCATCTCCATAAACACCCCCATCCAGCAGGATTCCGACGGCGAACTGGTGGAGATCCTGCCCGACACCAAGAGCCATCAGCCCTCCGAGATTGTCAGCGAGGCGGAAACCATGGAGAAGCTGCACGACCTGCTCTCCTGCCTGGACGAGCGCGAACGCCAGATCCTCGACTTCCGCTTCGGCCTGACCACAGGCGTCCCCAAGACGCTGGAAGAGGTCTCCGCCGCGATCTCGCTGACCCGCGAGCGCGTCCGCCAGATCCAGAACAACGCGTTGATCACGCTACGCGCCCTGCTCAACGAGGAGCCACATCCGGGCCAGGCGGCGCTCATCGTGGACAGCCGCCTGAAGGAGAAGAAGCGCGCCAGGGGGGCTTCCAGATAGGCAGGGGCGGCCTCCCGCGCGGGAGGCCAATGTCAATGAGGAGACGT
>JAEEGL014276471.1_pt1 | contig 10492 bp, 7 predicted proteins | sample 9134231 | NCBI WGS metagenome assembly JAEEGL01 (sample SAMN16246548, study PRJNA631951) | gut metagenome | biome: gut microbiome; feature: rumen; material: fiber-attached | host: Bos | place: Iran: Karaj | collected 2018-10 | reverse complement strand
GTAGCGCTTTTCGAAAGGATGTCCCATAGAAAAACTCTTTCTAACAAGGACATTATCTTTTTGAACTGTTTTTACAAGTGAGTCTTTGTCAAATTTATCAAAAACAAGTGATAGCGCATGAGGATCTTTTCCATTTTCGGCGCAAGTTTTTTTATCATGGACATATTCTATATGAACATTTTTATTTTTATCTAACCACTTATCAAGTGCTGGCTGCAATATTTGAAGATCAATCTTTGATAATTCATCTTCACTAGAGCATGGCACTCCAAAAATTTGTGAAATTTCACTTACCGCTTTTTGTTTGTCTTCTATATTAGTAAGAAGCCTGTGGATAGGTTCATATTCCATAGACTCATCATATAAATTGATTATTTCTGCAAGGGCAAAACGTGCTGGGTGATTTAGTGCTGAATTTCCAAGTTTCTTTTTTAAATTTTCATAATGCATCTTTGCTGCGGCAAATGAATGATTCCCATCACCTATTGCAAATGAAAACTTTTTATTATTCATCTCATAAATTTCATAAAGGATTGTTGCTATTTTTTGATAGATTTCTTCATTATCTATCTTATATCCTTTGATGTTCCCACCATCCATCATTAAATCAAAATCATAGATCTTATCAAGACTTGCACTTATGCTATCAAGATAGGTCATAAGTTTATTTTGTTTATCATTTATGAGCATAAAAATATGAGGCAGTTCAAGATTTATTTTTTCGCGAAGAGTAACTCTTGGGACCACCCTATTCATATCGGTTTTTTCTGTAACTTTTATAAGATTAGTCTTTCCTGGTTCGTAGTCATATTGTTCTAGGTCAAATGCTGCAATAAGACCAAACCTTGTGCCATTCTTTAGTTTTATTTTTACAAAAATAAAACAGCCTCCGTATGGGACAAGGTCACCCTTTTCTAAATATCTGCCTGCGGTATTTATTCTTGCATCATAGTCAGTGTCACCACGAAGAAAAAAATTTTCTGGTAGAACTAGATTTAAACTACTTATGCTTTCTTCAACTATTTTTTTGACGTCATCCCAGTATTTATTATTTTCGGCATATTGGTCAACGGCAACAACAGAAAACTTTGAAAGGTCTAGGCCCTTTTTCGGTAAGATTATATCTGGAATAGATATTCCTATGGTTTCAAAAATTTCTTTATAGTTCATCTATTAAAAAATAAATTATAGAATACGAACTTTAATTACGTGAGGGATTTCTTCAATTTCTTTTTTAATTGAAGTTGGAACTTCTATGTGGAAGTCTAAAATAGTGTAGGCAATATCGCCCTTGGCACTATTTAAAAGATTTTCTATATTAAGTTTATTGTTAGATACTTTTTCTGTAATAAGCCCAAGCATACCTGGGACATTGTCGTGTATAATTGTAATACGAGAGCCCTCGCCTCTTGCAAATGAAATGTTTGGAAGGTTTACTGAGTTCATAGTGTTTCCATTTTCAAGGTAGTCTATTGCTTCGCGGGCGCCCATGTTGTCGCAGTTTTCTTTGGCTTCAAATGTTGCTGCACCAAGGTGAGGTGTTGCATAAACATTATCAAAACCAATCTGGTCGCTTGTTGGAAAGTCTGTCGCATAACCTGCAACCTTTCCTGACTTAAGTGCCTCAACAAGAGCTGAATTTGAAACAACCTGTCCTCTTGCATAATTAATTAAGATAACACCTTGTTTCATTTTGGCAAATGCAGACTTATCTATGATATTTTTTGTTTCATCATTAAATGGTGTGTGAATAGTTATGAAATCACTCTCTTCATAAATCGTATCAAGGTTATCCACTAATTTAGCATAAGATTTAACATTATCTTTTTGTTCTTTATTTAAATATGGGTCATATCCTATGCAATCCATTCCAAGTGCATGTAGTGCTCTTGCAACTAAAAATCCTACATGGCCAAGTCCTATGATTCCAACTTTCTTTCCATAGATTTCATTGCCCCTAAAAATTTCTTTGGCTTTTTCTACATCTTTACCATAATCAAGACATTCAAGCTCGTGTGCCCACTTTGATGCAAGATGAGCTTTTCTTGTAACTGTTATCATTGAAGAGATAACAAGTTCTTTAACTGCATTGGCATTGGCACCTGGTGTATTAAAAATTGCAACGCCAAGTTTTGTTAATTTTTCAACTGGAATAGTGTTAAAACCTGCGCCAACTCTTATTACTGCTTTTAAGTTATCTTTAAATTCAAGGTCGTGAAGCGGGGCAGATTGAACCATAATTAAATCTGGGTTATCATAAACATCGGTTATAGTGTATTTGCTTTTATCAAATAAATCTAATCCTGCACTTGTAATTTTGTTATAAGTATTAATCGTATACATAATTTTTCCTCTTTATTTAAGCTCTCTTGCAACTTTTTTCATAAAACTTGCAAGGCACATAGTTTCTTCTTTTGTTACAGCATTGTAGAGTGATGCTCTTATACCGCCGCGAAGTTTGTATCCTTTTAGACCAACGAATCCTTCTTCTTCGGCCTGCGATAAAAATCTTTTTGTCATTTCTTCGTTTTTTAAGTTGAATGTTATGTTCATTATCGATCGATCTTTTGGATTTATGGTGCTTGTATAAGCATCTTCGGCATCAATTATGTCATAAATTATTTGAGCTTTTTCTTGATTTATTTTTTCAAGTGCGCTAACGCCGCCCATTTCACTTATCCAGTCGCATAGCAAGGACAGAACATAGATGGCAAATGTTGACGGAGTATTGATCATTGAATCGGCCTTGATTAATTTTTCATATTTCATTACATCTGGAATGACAGATCCTATTTCGTCACTTGATAAAATCAAATCTTTTTTCACAATGACAACAGTAAGTCCTGCTATTCCCATATTTTTTTGAGCACCTGCATAAATTAAAGCATAATCCTGGACATTTATTTCTTGACCTAGTATTGCACTTGACCAATCAGTAATTAAAGGAACGCCTGCCTTTGGTGCTTCCTTGTAAGATGTTCCTATTGCTGTGTTATTTCCCGTTATGTGAATATATTTTAAATCAGATGGAGCATCTTTGATTTCTGGTATGTAATCAAAATTGTCTTTAGTGCTATCTGCGATATTTACTGCGTTGCAAAATTTTGAGCCTGCTTCAAAACTTTTAGTTGCAAATACACCTGATATAACATATCCTATCTTTTCATTTTTATGAACAAGATTTGCAGGAATAGAAGAAAACTGAAGTGTGGCACCGCCTTGCAAAAATAAAATTTCGTAAGTCTCTGGGATATTCATAAGTTTTCTTAATTTATTTTTTGTATCTACTAGAATGTTCATAAAATAAGAACTTCTATGGCTCATTTCCATAACAGACATTCCTGTGTTTTTGTAATTAAACAAATCCTCTTTTATTCTTTCAAGGACTGGAAGAGGTAGCATTGCTGGGCCTGCGCCAAAATTTATTTTTCTATTATATTCACTCATCTTTTTATTTATCTTCTTAAAAAATAAGAACCTATGTTGATAGGTTCTTAATAATTTTTATTTAATTTCTCCTATCTGATTAACATTTTCTTTGGTTATATTTTTAAATGGGATATCAAACTTTCCGGACTTTGTAATTTCTCCGACCCATTTTTCATATCCTTTTCTTGGCAGAGTAACGAGATCACTTTTTGATAATTCATTAATCAAATAAACCTCGCCTGCACCTTCTGTATCTATTTCATCGGGATAAGGATTTCCGTTACTATCTTTTGGTTTTATTTCTTTAGACCATGCTGTGACCATGGCAGTCTTTTTATATAGTCCATCTCTTTTATCGTATTCATAAACGCTATATGGCCAGAAGTATTTGCCATAATTTTTTCCTGGATCGGCCCAAAGAGCAATAACTTTTCCATTGTTGTAAAAATCCGTAGCGCCTGTTTCAATGAGACATTGATCTAGAGTTTTTGTTCTGTCGTTAAAACGGCACACAATAGTAAGTCTATCTTTTAAGTCGGCAGTAATCCACTTAACAATAAGTTCATCGCTACCATCACCGTTTACATCACAGATTGCAAATGTGTTGTCGGCAAAACTTCCATATTTTTTATCATAGCTTAATTGATATGTATCGCCTGGAACGATTTGATTTACTAGAAAATTATTTAAGGCAAATATATATGCCTCCTTTTTATTATCAAACGTTTTTGTGCTACCTTGAAATTGATTTTGAATATCGTTTTCGTTGGAATATTCTATAGTATATTGCTTTGTTGATCTTTCTACATATTCATCTAAAGGAGTTTTTTGTGTGCAAGAAACTAAACCAACAAAAGTTAAGGCTCCCGTTAATATTAATAATGATTTTTTAAAAAACTTATTTTTCATGGATGTTATCTAATTTGGGAATTACGTTCATTAAGTATGCGCACTAAATCTTCTCCCGTAAGACCTGTTCCCCCGTTTTGGCCAGCAATTTGTGCCTGTCTCATTGCATCTGCTGGATTTCCTGCACCTATTGGCACTCCAGATGCTGCACTGTTTCCTAAATTGTTTCCTAAAGTGCTTGACATATTATATGAATTATTGTTTCGCACGTTAGATGCTGCATTTCTTAAATTTTGCTCTTGCATCTTTTTTGCATTTTCTGCAGCTTGAAGCTCTTTTATTGCTTTTTCAAGACTATCTTCTACTGTTTCTATTTTTTCTGCTTTTGCATCTTGCTTTGACATAACTTTTTCTAGAGCAAAATTATTTTCATTAAAGAAATATATAACTCCTTTTATGTCATGCCAGCCTGAATATACTCTTCCTGTTAATTTATCTTTTTTATCATGAAGATAATAAACGCTACCTTCATCTTCTATCCAACCTGTTTTGATGTTTTTTGTATTCTTGTCAAAATAATACCAGTTATCTGATGGGGTGTCTGGGTCGTGGACAAAAACCCAACCTGTAAGGTCGACCTTTCTGCCTGTTCCCATTTCAAGTATGTCATATTTTTTTTCATCGTTGTTATATTTTAGAACATACTTTCTTTCTGGTTTCATTGTCGCTGTGAGTGGAACACTTATATAAGATGCAAGTAATGATTTCATTTCGTCAGTTAATTCTTCAGTGCTTTCACTTGCAGAATTTTCTTGTGCGCAAAAAGCAGTGGTTGCACTCATTGCTATCAATATTAGAATTAAAATAGAAGTTATAAGTTTTTTATGTGTGTGTTTCACAACATCTGCCTTTATTATCTATATTGCTGAATTAAGTTTGCAATTTGTCCGATAATTTCTTGGTTGCTTTGGAAGTTGCTCTTGTATGATGTGATTGCGGCTTGACCGCCTGTGCTCATTTGATAAGCTTCTTCAACTGAGAGAGAGCCTCTTTCTACTGCACGGATTAAATCTTGTCTTGCAGCAAATGCTTCTTGCATAAGTTCAATTGAAACTGCATTTTGAATTTGAAGTTGAAGTTGTGCTTGTGCTTGTGCTTCTACGTTTTGGTTATATCCTATATCGGCTATATCAAGGCCTTGTGTACCTTTTGTTGCTTCAAGAATTATTCCTTGTTGGAATGCTGCGATGCTTTCTTCCCAAGTTACTATTCCTTTGGCAGCTGCATCTGCTGCTGACATCATGTGTTCAAGTGCATAATCTGTTTCGCTGAAATAATAAACTATTCCAGATATAGTATGCCAACCTGAGTAAAGACGTCCTCTTAAATAATCGTCATTGTGATATAAGTAATAAACATTTCCAGATTCTGTAAGCCAACCTGTTTGCATAAGTCCTGTTTCTGGATCAAAGTAATACCAGTTGTCGGCATTACTTAAATTATCATGAACTAGTGTCCAGCCAGATGCATAAGTTGTTGTGCCATTTACAAGTGTTACTGCTTTCCATGTATTTGATACTTCATCAAGAACAAGTTGTGCAGGAACATCTGGGAATGTAGCGCCTATAGGCTTATAGAGAAGTTGCGGACTGCCGTTCATTGAAAGTGAGCCGACACCACCGCCGCCACCACCGCCTCCGCCGCCACCACCGCCGCCGCCACCGCTACCGCCTCCGCCGCCTGGTGTGTTATATCCTACAGTGATTTTTGCTGCATTTGATGCTTTTGCTGTATCGGTTTCTTTAAAACGAATATAATATGCTCCTGGTGTAAGTCCTGTCCATGGTGATGATGGAATTGGTTGATATGGCTGAGTTATTTCTGTTTGCCATTCCATTGTATCTACATCAACTCCAGTAATTGAACCATCATCTGATGTAGATGATGATGCATTATGTGGAGCGAGTCCTGTTGGTGGATCTAAATTTTCTTTCTTTTTAATTGTAAAGTATGCTATTGCAAATGTAGTTGTTCCTGTAGAATCAGTAAGTGTTGCTGTTGGTCTTTTTGTTACATCTGTATCATCTTCCTTACCTACTTTTGTATTATTTGTATATTCAAGAATGAGAGGGTCAGCAATCCAATCAGCTGAATAAACTGGTTCAGCAAATGGTTTAACTCCAGCTGCAACCCATTGTTCTTCTACATGTTGGACTGTTGTAAATTCTGCACTACCACAATCCTTTCCGCATTCATAACATGTTGCTGTGATTGTTCTGTGACCATAAATTAATGGGTCTACAATTGATGACGTGTATCCAATTGTATGTGCCTCTCTTTTTGGGAATGTTTTACCAATATTGAATCCATTTATACTTTCGGCAATTATTTCTATAGTTCCATTTGGATCTGGAATAATTGTAAGATCAAAATCAACTGTTGTGTCAGTTGGAAGTTGTTGTGGTTCTCCATTAAATAAAACTTGTGTTACTTCGGCACCATCTGGCACGATTGTTACCACATAAGTTTCATCACAAATTTTTGGTTTATCAACCCATGTTATGTCAATATTTTCACCACCTGTTTCTGCATATACTGTTGGAATAGTTTCTGCGATTTCTTCTATTGTTTCTAGTTCTTCTTCAGATGATGCGGTCTCGGCTTCAGATGTTGCCTCGTCTTCAGATGTTACTTCTACGATTTCGCCGTCTTTAATCTCTACCTCTATTTCTTCTTCTTCGGTTGTTTCTTGCTTAGTTGTTTCTTCTTCTATTGTTTCAATTTCAGTTTCGTCATCAATTATTTCTTCAACTTCGGTTTCAGTTTCAAGTTCAGTACTTTCCTTATTTTCCTTGTGTGTTTCTTCTAAATTAGTTTCTGTTTCAACTCCAGTTTCTACTTCACCTTCAACTAAGTCATCTGGGCTTTCAGGTTCTTCAACCGCTTCGGTTTCTTCCTCTACTTCCTCTACTTCTTCTAATTCCTCTCCAACAAATTCTGTTTCTGTTAATTCGTCATCACTCGTTTCTGTATCAAAACTCTCGCCATGACTTTGATCATGTGCATCATCAAGCACCTCTTCACTTGCTTGAGGAGTTTTGCTTTCTAGGCTACTTTCAGCACTGGCCTCACTGGCAAATGCAGGAAGAACTTGCGACGTCACAAGGACTATCACAAGAAGTAGCGAGAAGAATTTTCTAAATTTCACTTTTAACATATAAGAAACCTCCGAAGGGTTAGTCTTTTGTTATTTTACATTCCAAGTTGTCATATTTAATGTAGATATATCTGCCCAATATTCTATTCCCGTTGCAGATGTAACATAGCGAAGCCATACATCTTTATATCCAGAAATGTTTGTTCCTGGGGCATTATAAAAATAGAAAGCTGTATTGCTTGAATCTGACTTTAAACCATCCTTATAAGCGTTATCAGATAGCTCTTGTTCTGTGAGACGAGGATCTATAAATTCAGGCTGACCCCAGCTTGTATGTCCTTTGGAAACAGATGTTGATCTAATAACCCCACCTGTCATAGATGTCCAGCTTGTTGGTTTTGTCATCTTATCACGCGCATAATATAGTGTTCCATCTGTAGGTCTTATTCCCATAACATATTTAGTTGTGCATATAGATGTTGTATTCCAAGCATATGAAGAAGCAGTAACGTGTGGGAATTTTTTAAATGGTCCCATAATTATTTCATATGTATATGTTGCGTTTTGTGCAGTAGCTGTTGTGTTAGGCCATACTCTTGTTAAGTTATATGTGAATGTAGTTTCTGGATAAAGCTCTACACCGTCTTTCCATGTAAATAATGATGCTGGGATTTCTTTTGTAAATCTATCTGTTTTAGAGTGGTTACCAAATGCATTTATCGCATCAGTTGGATTAAATCTTAAATATCCTTCTTCAGAAAAATCTGCATGAGGTGGAATATACCAGTGGTAAGTTGGTGTAGTTGAATAGCTGTTGAAGAATGGACTTATAAACCTACTGCTTGCTCCAGCACCACCAAAAGATTGAAGATTTGTGCATGTATACTTATATAATCTATCAAGTGAAGAATCTATATCTTTTATACGATAATCAATCTCATAAAATTTTGTCATGTAAAGATCCTTGCGCACAAATGCCTCTAAATCAACATTTGTAGCAAAAGATTGAAGTGCCATACCTGCAACAATCACAACGCTTATGATACATGTAATATATTTTTTAAAATTCATTTTTCTATTATTTTCCATAGTTTCAACCTCGCAAACAATTAATACACTATTGGAAGTGAATAGTGAATGCAGTATGGCAATGGATTACTTACTGTGCCAGAAATTTTTGTGTCAGATGCAGGTCTATATGCATGCCAATATGTAAGTCCATTTTCGCAGTCAACAAATTCATATCGCCAATATGGATCTTCAAACTTGCCTGAACCTATAGTTGCTGCATCTGGAATACAGCCATAGTTACCACCACTTCCTCTTGCAAAAACAGTGCCCATAGTATTTCCGCACATATATTCAACGTTGTCGGCAGGCATGATTTTATTTAATGTGCAGTTATTGTTGTGAAGCCAAACGTTGTAATTATAAGCATGGCTTCCATCATCAGATAGACCACAACCACGTAAACCTATATTAAGCATATAGTCACCTGTTTGCTCATCTATCCATGATTCCGTTATGACATTATATGTACCAGTTCTTGATTCGGCAGCAGAGTTAGGATAAGTATATGAGAATGGGCTCATATAACCTGAGGCATTATCTTTTTGCCAATAATCGCAAGAAGTTGTTGTTCTTACTTTTGTTGTTGTTAGTGGAGTAACTTGTGTTCCACAATATCTAAATAGATTTTTCTTGAAACGAATTGTTAAAACATCGGTCCATGCTGGTCTTTTTGTTGTTGAGCTTGGATCAAGTTTTACAGGGGCAACTATAACTGATGCATAAGTACCACCGCTTCCTCTCATTCTAACTTCTAGATACCAGCCTGGAAAGTTTTCGATAGGAACTGCATAGTTAACTGTTGGATGATATATTAAATTTGTTGTAGCTTCATCATTATCAAACATGGCTTTTGTAAAGAAATAATTACCGTCCCATAGTCTATACATTTCATAGTTTTGATATCTACCATTCTTCTTATCGTTTCCACTGCCGTTAAAAAATCCATAAGGATATAAAAAGCTAGAAACTGTTGCTTGTCTTGGGTAATAGTTTCCGCCATTGTGGTAACCTTGATTAGAGCCAGATGTTGCTGCTGCTTGTTTATTTGGAGTATCCCATGTTACAAACTTAACATCGGTTGCGCGATATTTATTTATCTTTCCCATAAGGTTTGATTCTGCCTCATCTAGAGCTGTCTGTAGATATGCCATATCAGTTGCAAATTGAGACCTTGTTATAAATACATCTGCATCTGTTGCTGTTATAGCATAAGCTGCACCCGCCATACCAATAAGAACAAGAGTGAGTGCTGTATAAATTATTAAACAATTTTTAATATATTTATTCATGTAGGCCTCCTTAATTAAGTATAGGGATTTCGCCATTAAGATATGACTTAATGCACATACATCCCTTTTGCGGACTGTATACTTCGGCAACTACCCCTGTAGTAGAAGTTGGGAAAACAATTGAGTCGCCAAGTGAACCATATTTTTTTCCTTCCATATTATTAGGCAAATATGGGAAGTAAGCTTCTCCAATGGCTGCAACTCTCATTGCATACATTCCTGCAGGATATTCAAATGTATATATTATTTTATCGGCATCAATTGCCCTAGTGAGATAGGCCGTTGTAGCAGTATATGAGTCAACTGAAGAGTTAGTGTAATTTAGATATGTATGAAATCCAACTGAGCCACAATATATATATTGATTAGTTCTTGTTTGAGCAGTAGGCGCAGCTGCTGCATTGTTATAATGTTTCCATATACTTCTTGGAAGTTCTACTGTAAATGATCTTGCTGGAAGTGCTGCTCCAGTAGGTTCTCCTGCAAGTACATAATGGAATGTTCTCATAGACTGATTAAAAGTAGATACAACTATATAAGCACCAGGGGTTGTTGTTCTTAAGGCAAATCTATTTTTCATAGCATAGTTTGTATATGACATATTTGATGCAGACCAGTTAAGATGTGTTATAGATTGAAGTCCTGTCCACCTATCAGATATATACATATCATTCCACCTAGGATATATGTTGGCAAG
>JAEEGL014233951.1_pt1 | contig 10492 bp, 11 predicted proteins | sample 9134231 | NCBI WGS metagenome assembly JAEEGL01 (sample SAMN16246548, study PRJNA631951) | gut metagenome | biome: gut microbiome; feature: rumen; material: fiber-attached | host: Bos | place: Iran: Karaj | collected 2018-10 | reverse complement strand
GGTAAAGTGGTTAAATAAGAATAATTAGTATCGAGAATATTATGTGTTAATATGACATAAAGAGATTCCAAGTAGGTCAAAAGCATAACTTGTGAAATGCAATTGCTTCGCATAACGTCAGTTATGCGCCGGATGCCAGTCCCAAATGCCGTTTCCTGCAACAGGGAAGCGGTTTTCTTTCGGTCATCTTTGATTTCACAAAGGAAACCATCGCTTGAAGATGATTGAAACTATCATTGAAATCATCGTTGAAATATAATGTTTGTAGAATACTTTCAGCACTTTCTGCCCGGTGGCATGAAAAACGTCATGACCAGCAGCGATAATCATAGTGAAACAGGCCGTATGCGATGAACGCGGCTATGCAGCTGGGAAGGAAAATAATGAATATGGAAAAGGAAATACTGGAAATATTGGCAAGCGCGATCTCAGATGTGGGATCCTGGCAGTGGTGGGATACAGTAAAGGATGTATTTCAATTGGAATTCGATGATGTGCTGCTGTATGACGAAACTCAGCCGGAGAAGGTGCATATATGATATATTTGATTCATAAGCGATACCTGTTTTAACAATTATTGACGGAGGTCAAAAATGAATATTTTGAATCGTTACAGGAATGCCGAAAAGCTTCTCACCCAGTATACGAGGGAAGCTGTTCTCAACGGTGCTCCAAAAGTAAGATGGCTGACAGATACCGTATTCACCTATGGGCGCGAAAGCTACGGCGAAGACGGCAAGAAGGTCACAACGCCTGTGTATATTGATGCTCTTGGCGGCAGCGAAGTCGAATTTGAGCAGAAGGAATCCAAGGACAGGTATGAGCTGTCACTGGATAAAGGCAACATAATCATGAAGGATACGCTTGCCAATTTCGAGTGTCCGCTTACCGAAGATGCCGAAGAATACTATGAATACGGCGTATATATCGACATGTTCAGCCAGATCACCGAAAAGCTCTCAGGAAGGGAGGACAGCCCTCACGTCTGCTGGTCTCCTGACAGGACAAAGTTCGTGACATATCTTGCAGACAGAAGAAAAGTCGGACACGAGTATGTGATAAAGTCCTTCTTTGAGGGCGATGACTGCAATAAGCCTGAACTGTACTCATATCCTTGTGCAGTAGTTCAGGATCCCGATGACATCATCCCGCACTACATGCTGTACATCGGTGACTGCGAAAGGAGGACCATGACAAAGGCAAGCGTGCCTGACTCCCTCTACCCTGTCACAACGAGTGATTCGGGAAGCATGGTAAAGTGGCTCGATGACGGCTCCGGCTTCTACTTCACATGGCTTGAGCGCGGTTATCAGGAAGGCAGGTTCTACCTGGTGAATGCAGAGGACGGTTCGGCAGAGCTGCTTCTCACAGAGACCAGCGAGACGTTCCTCAACTTCGGAGCATCGGGCATGATGGACGGATTCGGAACCTACAGGTTCTCCAACTATGTGACTAACGACCGCAAGAGCTTCATCTGGTGGAGTGAGAGGACGGGTTATGCTCATCTCTACAGATATGACAGAAAGAGCGGAGAATGCATCGATCTTATCGGAAGCGAAAGGCGGGAGCTTATAGTACAGAAGATCATGCGCATCGATGAGGATACTCAGAAGATATACTTCCTTGCGGGAAACGATCCGGATTCTTCCGATCCTTATTTCTTCAATCTCTATGTGGTCGGTTTTGACGGAAACGGCTTCAAGAGGCTTACTCCTGAGGATGCATCTCACTCAGTAGCCGTCGGAAAGACCGGTTTCGTTGACACGTACTCAACAGTAGAGACAGTGCCTGTAACAGTGCTCAGAGATCTTGAGGGTAAACTGGTCAGGGAGCTTGAAAAGGCCGATGCGACAAAGCTGTATGAACTTGGATACATCACCCCTGAGCGTTTCAAGGTCAAAGCCAAGGACGGCGTGACGGATCTTTACGGTATCATCGTAAGACCTGTTGAGCCTGTGGGCGAGACAGTGCCTGTAGTCGACTATGTCTACGGCGGTGCTCAGATGTTCAATGTCCCTAAGACCTTCACATGGGACAACGCTATGGACAGAGAAATAATGGGCGGACTTCAGCAGTTTGCACAGCTTGGCATGGCTGCCATCATCATGGACGGACTCGGCACGCCGGGAAGAGGCAAGGAATTCCATGACCTCTCCTTCAGAAGGTTTGAATACAGCGACGGACTCGAAGAGCATGTCCACTGCTACAGCCAGATCAAGGAACAGTATCCGTTCATTGACCTTGACAGGATCGGCATATGGGGCAACTCCGGCGGCGGCTATGCGACCGTGACCGGTATGCTCACCTATCCGGAAGTATATAAGGTCGGCGTCGCTTCTTCCGGAAACTATGACAACAGGATGTATGAACACTCCTGGACAGAGAGATACGGCGGACTGTATGACGACGATGTATATGTTAGAGGCGACGCAACAAGGAGAGCAAAGTATCTTGAGGGCAAGCTGCTCCTCGCCTACGGCGCACTCGATGACAACGTCACAATGTCCGAGACCATCAGGCTCTGTGATGAGCTCAATAAGTACAACAAGGATTATGACCTTATAGTCATTCCGAGAAAGAACCACAATGTTCCGAGCGACTTCTACTTTATCAGAAGAAAGATGGACTTCTTCACAAGATACCTTCTGAATGTAGAACCTCCGAAGGAATACAGGTTCGAACTGATGAAGTAAGCAATTCAACAAGGAGTTTTAAAATGAATTCAAGACAGATCCAGAAGATCATCAATGAGGCGGGGTTCATAAGGATCAGCGCCACACCTGAAGAGCAGAAGATAGCAGATTATCTTCTGAACAAGTGCCTTGAGATGGGCGTTGATGCCAGAATCGAGGATTTTGAGGTACCTGTGGCGAAGATCAATGCAGCCCATCTGTATGCAAACGGCAAGGAGATCCCATGCACGGCATTCGAGTTTTCCGGAAGCGGAGAGATCGAAGCGCCTCTGGTCTACATTCCGGCATTTGACAAGGTCTCTTTAAGAAAGGTAAAGGGTAAGATCGTTCTCTTCGACGGCGGTTTTTCCAAGTTCGACTATCATGACATGCTTGATGCCGGCGCAGTAGGCTACATCTCATATACCGGAGACGTGAAATGGGCTGACAGAGATATCGATACAAAGGAGCTCAGATCATATATGTCCGAAGGAAGAAAGGCTCTTGGCGTGACCGTCAATGCAAAAGATGCATTCACACTGGCAAAGGATCTTCCGACTGTAAAGATCGTCATAGACCAGGAAGAGCTCAAGGGTTACTCACACAACGTCGTTGCAGAGATTCCGGGACTCACAGATGAATGGATCACACTCTCCTGCCATCTTGATTCAAGACCAAATGCACCGGGTGTATACGACAACCTTTCCGGTTGCATCTCAAATCTGGCTGTTCTCGAAGAAGCAAAGAAGGGTGCTCCACACAGATATGGAATCAGAGCCGTATTCTGCGGTAGCGAGGAGAGAGGTCTTCTCGGCTCAAAGGCTTATTGCCGGATGCATGAAGAGGAACTCGGCAAGATCGCTCTCAATCTCAATGTCGACATGCTCGGCAGCGTTTTCGGACAGGTCAGAGTGTTCTGCAGCACAGCAGACTGCGGAGTGGATATAATAAGAGCTTTCGCCGATGAGGTGGGCTACAGTGTAAAGGTTTCCTCAGGAGTTGCTTCCAGCGACAGCACGGCTTTTGCCGACAAGGGTGTGCCGGCAGTCTCCTTCATTAAGTTCTCTCCTAGTTCTCAGGCTATCATCCATGCAAGATATGACAATGCCAAGGTAGTCTCTGCAAAGGTGATGAAAGAGGATATCGACTTTATCGTTGCTCTCAGCCTCAGGTTTGCTGATTCATATGTATGTCCTATCCCGAGAGAGATACCGGACAAGATCAAGACTCAGCTTGATGAATACATGTTCCGCAAGAGGAAGAACAGCTGACGATCAAAGCGAACTGATAAAAGGGGCTGTAAAAAAAGTCCCGATGACAATTGAATAGAAACGAATGGTAAGAAAGACCCATTTAGCAGAAAGAACTGTTAAATGGGTCTATCTTTTTGTAAAATATTAATGACCAAAAAAATATATTACAAGGAGATTGTACCCCAAATGCAAGGCATAATTCAACCCCTGTTTTTAGAGACCTGGATAACAGAAGAAGATCCTGTCTGGAGCTTCAATGAGATACTGGACAAGGTGGATCTCAGGAAGTTCAGGAAGAAGGATCCGATGGACAGGAACGGAAGGCCGGCATTCGACTATGAATCGATGCTGAAGACAGTGCTGTTCGGGTTCATGGACATGGGATACATATCCTTAAGGGAGCTAGAGAGGAAGTGCAGGCAGGACATCAGGTACATGTATCTGATGCAGTATGAGAAGCCCAGCTTCATGACATACTTATATTACTATGTAGATTTGTATAACCCAAATACAGATATTGTTATTGAATTACCCGCATTCAGAATAACCGCAAGAGATAAAGACGGTGTCCTTCTCGGATCAGAAGATCAGTTTCTGAGTGTTATATATCCTGAGCAGCACTTTATTTATGGATTTCAGGCATTCTCTGTAGATGATATGCCCGAAACTGTTGAATTCGAAGTGCTCGCACCTGAGGATTATAACATCAAGAGGGCAAGTGTTATGGAACCCTATCAGCCTCTCGAAGTGGAAAACACTGCAGTCAGGTCAGACAAAATAGTTGGTGAAATTGTAAATCCGAATAATGAAACACTTTCTAATGGTGTCGTTGTTGTTTTGTGCAAAAATTCTGCGGGAGAATTAGTCGGAATCGAATCAACATTTGTGGATGACATTTTAGCAGGTGGTAGTACACCTTTCTCAATTTCAATATATGGATATACAGACATTGCTGAAATAGAGTGTTATGCGAATCGCTGGTAAGAACAGTTAAGTATTTGAAAGTATTATTGGGAGACTAGTTCACAGGAAACAAGCAGATTAGCTTATCGGTTTGCTAGTTCAAATAATATTGTGCGAGATACAGTATGACAATCTATTGATTATGACTTGGGGCAAATTGCCCCAAGTTCTTTTGGTTATAGGTTTCTTGTGCGATTTCCAAGCGGCGCTGTAATTCTTTACGCACATCTTCCGGATACTTGATCTCAATTACATCCAGGAATTGCTGACCAAGAAAGAGTATGCCGTTTCGATTAACTGTGACGGTGAATTCATAGTGATCTGGATCAGGTGTGAATAATATTAAATCGGTTCCGAAGATATCAACCATAGAATCTAAGATACGCTTCTCGCATCTGATTGTTGCATTGATCATTTCTCCGCTGAACATAAATAACTTGTTGTTTGCGTAAACATAGGCATCTTCCATTTGAAAATCAGGATCAGACGGTTCACTTAAAAGACATGCATTGCTGATCTTATCAAGGCGGTAATGGGTAATGTATTTTCCTTTCCTTCCTGTTGCTATCAAGTATGGGCGGGCATCAGCATAGACTATGTAGCGCGGCTCTATGATCCGGATGTTGTCATCTTTTTTTACCAGATCTAAATCTTGATTGAAATGGAGATAATAGAAGGACATCTTTGTTTTGTGTAAAATAGCCTGCTCTGCAATTTCGATATTACGGAGAGTTTCATTATTGGTTGTTTTCTTAGGATTAGGCATATATACTTCGTCCTGAAATTCCTTGTAATGATGTGCTGAACAGATATTCATCAATTTCGAGAATAACCTTTCGGTTTCTGATTTTGACAAAAACCTGGCGCTGTGAATGGCATTCCAGAGCATTAATTCCTCGCTGCGCTCAAGAAGTGGGGGATCCAGATAATAGCCTTTTTTCGAATTATCGTATTGTGATGAGAAGCCAATGCAATCTAAAAAACATCTCGCCTTGTAGAAGGTCCTTCGCTCCATAGTCACGTCGTGATCCTCTTCCATTCTTTTCATAATATCGGCTCGTGTAATTGGATGACTCTTGTCTGATTGAGTGGCAAGAGTTTGGAGAATGGTAATCAATCCAATACCTTTTTCCATCATCAAATCCTCCTCAAAATGTAGGCTGAAAAAACAAAAAACCGCGAGTTTCAGCAAACTGCAGAAACCTGTTCGCGGTCTTTTAATGTTGTAGATTGGTCTATTTTTTTCTCTGGATGTTGGTTAGATCGGATGGATCATAGTGATACTCCATGATGTCCGGAAGATCACAATGAAGGAGAGCACATAAGCGGTTAAGCGTATTTGTGCTGACATTCATATTGTTCTTCAAGCGGGAAATCTGTCCCTTGCTGACGCCCAGTTGTTTGTTCAGCTGATTAACAGACAGATTCTTCGCTTTTAGTGTTTCCCATAGTCTGTCGTATGTGATCATCAGGTATTCCTTCATAAATATCGTAAAAGGGTACCCGTATGCTGAGGAATCCCCCATAACTGGAGGAGCCAAGAATTAATAAGACCTGTCATCGGGGAGTGACAGGTCCTTTGCTAATTTAAAGATAAGCCTAATAGGTAATTTAGTTTCCTTCCTGACAACTGACGTGCTGCTAAAGACGTAATACGATTTCTATGGATAAATACAGATTGGCCTATGAACGAATATAGATTGTATGACTTGAGTACTGTGGGTGAAAGAATTAGAAGTCTGAGAGAATTAGAAGGCCTGTCACAGGATCAGCTGGCGACCAGGCTTGGTTTTTCAAAAGTCCATTTGAGTAAAGTGGAAAATGGGAAACAAGGCTTCTCTCCGGAGTACATGATGCGAATTGCTGATCATTTTGGCGTAACGTTGGATTATTTATACTTTGGAAGACCGAGAGATGAGTTATTTGCATCCCAAATAACGAATGTTATTACGTTATTGCGTAACATAATAGGTGATGCATGCATCGAAAAGGAGAAATAGAAATGGTAGATCAGTATTTAATATCTGCTGAAGAAGCTTCGCAAATATTACATCATCACAAGAAATACATATATAAACTCCAAGATCGCGGAATACTCAAAGGTTTTAAGGTGAGGGGGAAATGGTTTTTCTTACGAAGCGATGTAGAAAAGCTTTCTTACATGAATAAAGATAATGAAATCATAAAGGAAAACGAGCATACAGAAAATGATATACCATTGGTGATTCATAAAGAGCCTGAAAACGTTGACACCGAATTGTTTGATGCGCTGGTCAAGCATGCAGCCAAATTGGCTATGCTAGACAATCTTAAAAAGCATAACTGCATAGATGATTCCGAGTATGCCAGGATTAAGAATTACATAAACAAGCAATTCAAAAAAACCAACAACAGATAATTAAAATTCATGCCGCTTAATATATTGCATCTCAATAAGAAGCAACATAATATATGTGTGTAGCAATTATGGAGGGGACCATGCCGGATGTAATAAAAATCGAAAAAAAAGCAGAGCGAAACATTAGAAATAGCAGTGAAAAGACGGCGGATAAGAAGGTGGCGGCATATTGTCGAGTATCTACTGGCTATGAGGAGCAGCTTAACTCCTATGAATCACAAAAGATCTTCTACGAAAAGATGATCAAGTCTCACGAAGAATGGGAGTTTGCCGGTATATACGCTGATCAAGCAATAACTGGAACAAAGGCGGATAAAAGAGAAGATTTTCAGAGAATGATCAATGATGCTATGGCGGGTAAAATTGATCTCATTATTTGCAAATCCATCTCAAGATTTGCCAGGAATACTGTTGACACACTTCAATATGTCAGAAAGTTAAAAGATAAAAGGGTTGAAGTATTCTTTGAAGAAGAAAACATTCATACTCTATCAATGGATGGCGAATTATTATTAACGATTTTATCTTCTGTCGCTCAGCAAGAAGTAGAAAATATCTCCGAACACGTAAAAGCTGGAATGCAACATAAGATGGCGAATGGAATCTTGGTGGGATTTAATGGATGCCTTGGCTATGACTATCATCCGGAAGATAGATCACTAACCATTAATGAAGAAGAAGCTAAGATAGTACGATTTATATTTCAAAAATATCTCGAAGGATATGGTCCTCGAATGATTAGAAACGAATTAGAGAGGGAGGGTATTCCTACAAAAAAAGGGCTCAAAGAATGGAGTGAAGTTTCAATCAGAGGAATACTGAATAACGAGAAATATACAGGAGATGTAATTCTGGGGAAAACGATTACTGTTGATCCTATCAGTAAAAAGCGAGCTCGAAATAAAGGTGAATCTGATCAATACCTAATTCATGATCATCACGAAGCTATTATTTCAAAAGAGGATTTTGAAATGGTTCAGACTCTTATGAAAAAGAGAAGTGAAAACTGGCATAGCGATGAATACGGGAATCGCATGAGATATAGCAATAAATATCCTTTTTCAAACGTTGCAAGATGCGGTTTCTGCTATGCTCCTTTAAATAGAAGATGTTTTCACGGAAATTCTGAAAGATATAAGCGTATCATTTGGGATTGCAGCAGAAGAATTCGGCGGGGTAAGAAATTCTGCGTTAACAGTAAGGCTGTTCATGAGGAGATGTTAGAGAAAGCATTTGTGGCATGCTTCAACAAACTTGCAAAAGAAAATAATGAGATCATAACCGATCTAATTGAATCTTCAAAGAAAGCCATATTTCATACGGATATAAACGCTGAATTGGCGGAAAACCGTAAAATGCAGAAAGATGTAACAAACAGAAATCTGCGCATGATTGACCTGCTGATGGAAGGGAAAATCAATAATGAAGAATATGAAACGAAGCGCCAGGACAACATTCTGAAATTGGAGAAACTCAAAGAAGAGGAAGAGAATCTTAAAAATGCCTACAAGCGTCAAGAACACAGTTTCCAAAGTTTAGATGATTTTAAAAAAGTGTTAAATGGCTCAGAATGTTTGGAGGCATTTGACCCAGAAATATTTGACCTTCTTGTGGAGACAATACTTGTTGGTGGTTATGCAAATGGAGAACCGGATCCTTATATGATTACCTTTGTTTTCAAAGGGGGATCTCAAAGAAGCATTGACGGAAGTGGGTTTAGAGAAGACCGCAGACGCAAAAAGGCATTGAACCCTGTGTGGAACAATGATGGCGTAGAATTGCATGTAGACAATAAAGAAGAGGCACCAGCTGTACCGGTACTATCAGGCCTTCGACCTGCTGATTCTTGATGAGCCCGATGCGTTTCCCTTCCGCGGCAATGAAGTGCTGCACGGCATCGCTGCCACGGCCTGCCGGGGGCACCGGATTTATCTGACTGCCACCCCGGACAGAACCCTGCTGCGGCAGGTCAGCCGGAAACAGATGCTCATGCTGGAACTCAATGTCCGGCCCCACGGGCACCCGCTGCCCGAACCGCGGGAGAAGACGGGTTTTGCGGTGATGCGGCTGTTCTGGCTGGTGCGCTGGCTGAATGACCATGCGGACCATCCGCGGATTGTCTTCGTGCCGACTATCCGGCTGGCCAAACGCCTGGGACTGTTTCTGGGCTTCCTGTTTGACTGCCGTGTCTGCACCAGCCAGACCCCTGACCGGGACCAGGTGATCGAGGCATTCCGGAACAGGCCGGCCGGGGTGATGGTGGCTACTACCGTGCTGGAGCGCGGGGTGACAATCCCTGGTGTTGATATCTGTGTCTATAATGCCGATCACCGGGTGTTTGACGAGGCCGGGCTTGTACAGATGGCCGGCCGGGCCGGGCGGACCTTCCGGCAGCCGGACGGGGATGTGCTGTTCCTGCTGAGGGAACGCAGTGAGACAGCCGACCGCTGTATCAGCGAGATCAGGAGGGCAAATCAATGCGCTGCCTGATGTGCGGGCGCCCCCTGCGCAGTGAAGGCAGCCTGAACGAGATCCTGTTCCGGGAAGATTCACTGTGCGAGAAATGCCGGCAGGAATGGAAACGGCTTGATCGGAGGATGAAAATCGACGGTATCCCGGCGGCGATGACCTGGGCCTATGAAGGCGGTTTTATGAAGGCCCTGCTGCAGTACAAGGAATGCGGTGACGAGGCCCTGAAGGATATCTTCCTGGAGCCGGTCCGCCGGCGGCTGAAATGGCAGTACCGGGGCTATACGGTCCTGCTGATGCCCAGCAGTCAGGCCAAACTGGAACAGCGGGGATTCCATCATCTGGCCGGTATGTTTGCGGGCCTTGGCCTGCCGCTGCTGGAACCGTTTGAAAAATGCAGTGAAGTGACCCAGCAGGGCCGCTCCCGGCAGGAACGCCTGCGGATGGTGCACGGGCTGCGCCTGAAAAACAACGTCCGGCTGCCGCGTAAGATCCTGCTGGCCGATGATGTCCTGACCACCGGTTCGACCATCCGGGGTGCGCTGAACTGCCTGGACCGGCAGGCCCATCAGATTAAGATTTATACGGCTGCGTACGCGGAAAGGAAAGCGTTCCTTGATGATGAAACAATCTGACGGTATAATTAACTACGCGATTTTGATGATGGAGGTACTATGGCAAATGTCTTTGACAGGCTGCTGAGAACGGATGCCAGAAGACTGCGGGAAGTAGAAAAG
>JAEEGL012960061.1_pt1 | contig 10492 bp, 9 predicted proteins | sample 9134231 | NCBI WGS metagenome assembly JAEEGL01 (sample SAMN16246548, study PRJNA631951) | gut metagenome | biome: gut microbiome; feature: rumen; material: fiber-attached | host: Bos | place: Iran: Karaj | collected 2018-10 | reverse complement strand
CATTACGGCGTGTTTTACTGGGTATGCTCCCGCTGCGGCGCCCATTCCGACACGGGCAACGACGCGCCGTTAGGCCACGACTGGGACGAAGGCGTGGTGACCAAGGCGCCCACCGCGACCGAGGAGGGCATAAGGACCTATACCTGCAAGCGCGACCCGTCCCACACCAAAACCAAACCCATACCGGCGACAGGCGCGGACGAAAAACCGGGGCTTACGATAAAGTGGGATTATGACGAGATCTTTCATGATCACCTTACCTATATCACTACGGAGATCACCGACAGTCCCGCCATACTGGATTATAATGACGGCGCGAGCGTGTGGCATACCATCACCAACACGGGAAACGTGCCTCTGATGGTGATCCATTACTATGCCTACGGCGACGGCTTCAGCGGGAGCATAGCCCGTTCCAAATTCGATCCCGCGCCTCGAAGCAGGAAATGTGCTTTACCCCCTTCTTCAATACGTTCATTACTCCCGGTTCAGAGACAAAAGAACTGTTCGGCTCCACAACGGTCAGCTTCTACTGCGTCGGCTATGACCCGGAGACCTACGAAAACAAAAACAATCCCGGCACGGAGCTCTGCCGCACGGAGACCATCACCCGGACCTGGTATATGGGAAAGGACGTTGACCCGGACAGCGGGGACCACTGTGCCCTGATACCTGAGACTATTGGCGATACCGGGGCGAAATACACCCTGCACACCTGCTCCGAACACCTTGAGACCGCGCTCGCCGCCCAGGAGCTTTCCCTTGCGGGCGACTTTGCCGGCGCCGCCGAACTCTGGAGGGCGGAAGCCGAAAAGCTGTACGCTTCGATACCCGCGGTCCTGGGCGAAGCCGCCGAAACGGCGGAAGCGGACAAACAGGCCTTCTTCGATTACGCGGACGCCGTCGCCTCCCTGTTCGGGGACGAAAAGGCAGCCGAGACCCTGCGCTTAAGGTGCGCGGACCTGTGCTGCGTCATTAACACCGCGCCGGCAAGGCTGCCCCTGGGTCTTACGGGCGAGTACGAAGCGTCGGACGCGTCCGAGAGCTTCGTCACAAGCGGAAGGGAGATCGGCGCCCTTGACGGCAGCGACTGCGAAGTCGCAGAGCATTACGCCGGGTTTGCCGCCGAAGCCATGGCGGACACGAGGGCGCTTTTCGTAAATGCCGCGGACGGGCAGGCGGACGGCCTGTTCGCCATGGCCGGGGAGATATGGAAGACCGGTCTGGAACAGGCAGTGAACGCCGCCTACAAAAAAGCGGACAGGAACGTTAAACCGCTTATCGCGGGCTGGAACATGTCGCTTGACATACTGGGCGACGCCGACGGCGAACTGTATTCTCTGTTCTACCGCTCCGCGCCCGAAACAGCGGAAGAACTCGTTATGGACCTGTACAAAGACGCCGCGCTGCTCATGGGCGGCATCGACTGAGCTTATCATTGGCGGACCGCCGGCAGACAGCCGGCGGTCTTTTTGCGCCCCGTGCCGCCCGAAAAGGCATGGACGCGCTTTGCCCGGCGCGCAAAAAAGGATGACAAGCCGCCCGTTCTGTGCTACAATCTATGCGGGAAACGATACTTTTACAGGGGGTCGGGATATGGCAAAAAACCGGTTTATCGCGCTGATGCTGGCGCTCGCGCTGCTTTGGGGCGCCGTGCCCTGCGCGCTTGCGGACGGCCACACCCACAGCTGGAGCAAAAAAGTGTACACCGCCGATGCCGACTGCACCCACTACGGCAGGTTTTACTGGGTGTGCTCCGTGTGCGGCGCCCATTCCGGCACCGGCAACGACAAGCCCCTGGGCCACGACTGGGACGAGGGCGTGATGACCAAAGCGCCAACTGCGACCCAAGATGGTCTCAGGCTCTTCACCTGCCGCCGCGACCCCTCCCACACCCGCACCGAGACCGTGCCTTCTTACGGCAGCGCGTCCGGCGCGGCGCTCAAACTTTCCGGCGAACAGGACGGCGAAAGCGTGCTGCTCACCGTGACCAACACCGGCAGGCAGGACATAAGCAACGTGACGCTGGTGACGGCGCTCACCGACGGGCAGGACATCTCTTTCGGCGCCGAAACCACCGCGCCCGAGGGCTGGGAGCTGCTAAAAGCGGGCAGATCGCTTTCCGCAAGGCTCGAACTGCCCAAGCTCCCCGAAGTGCAGTATAAGGACGGCACGCGCGTGTTCCCCTATGGCGAGGCGGCATACATGGCTTCCGGCGCTCCCGCAGGGTCGGAGGAAAACGTGTACTCCGGCGCCTGGACGGCCCGCATATACCCCGCTTTGGTCTCCCCCGCCACCGCGGGCGGCGATGGCCTTAAGATCACCGAAGAAGTGGTAAACGCCCCAAAGGACCCGCTTGGTCGCTTTGAATATGGCGAGACCATAGTGTACGGCGTGACCGTGACCAACGATACGGAAAACGACATACGGGACCTGTACATCTACCAGCAGCTGGACGGTCCCGGCGCCGGGTATCGGAATAGCATCCCGCTGCTCGGCGCGGGAACCGGCGAATACCTGGAATACGGTTACACCGTGCCCGAGGGTAACGCCGAAGGGCAGGATGTCCTTCCCTACTCTACGCCCGTGTACAACCGGGCGCTGGCAAGGTGGAACGACCCCGTGACGGGGCTTGGGCAGGCCGCGTCCTCCGAAGTCGTGTGCACCGAAGTCATCCCCGCGCAGCCGGACGGCGGGATAATTATCCAACTGGAACTGCTTTCCTCTCCCGCCCACAAAAGCGGGCGCTTCGGCATGGGCGAAACGCTGCTCTTCGGCGCGACGGTCACCAACCTCACTTCAAAAGACGCCTCCGGCACGCTGTACGCATATATGTCCCCGCTCCCGGACGACGAATGGGTGTCCGATTACACCATAAAAGCGGGCGCAAAGGATCACCTGGAAATGGAGTTTAAGGCAAGACCCGCGTCCCGGTCCGAAGGCTCTCAGATACCCTCGGCGTACGAAGACGCCTTCAGCGACCACTTTATCAACAAAGTGTGGTTTGATATCAATGATAAAGAGACCGGGGAAACCGGGCGCGCGGATTCCAACATCGTGTACGTCAGAATGATCCCCCTTGTCTCCTGCACGGCGGACATCGAAGTCGTGAACCGGCCCAAAGACCCTAAGGGGCGGTTCGCCCCCGGCGAGGAGATCGTGTTCGGCATAACCGTCACACCCGCAGGTCCCGATACCGGATGCGGTCCGATCGAGAACGTGCGGCTGGACCTCACCCTGGAACCCGCGGATGCGGGCGCCTGGGCGGTGATAGACCGGATAGATCCTGACGAAAAGGCATATCTGGAATACAGGTACGCCCCGAGCGAAGAGGAGTGCGAAACGGGCGAACTGATAAACCGGGTCTATGCGATCTGGGAGAGCGCGGGCAGCAACTCCGTTTTTGCGACTTCGACGGCGAAAGCGGAACTCTACATTCCCCACGACCCCACGCCTGAAGACCACTGCGCGCTCACGTTCGAACCGGGAGAAGGCGGCACCGTGACACTGCGCGTAAAGTGCTGTTCCAGGCACCGCGCGCTTATAAAGCGCACCGCTTCGGCGAAAGACGAAAACGAGCTAAAGCAGGCCGAAGCCGCCTGGCTTAAGGAGACAGACTACCTGTACGCGTTTATGGCGGAAGCTGACCCGCAGCGGGCGGAAAGCCTGCAGGCGGAACGGGACACCTGGTTCAGTCGCCACGAACTGCTCACCAAACTGCTCCCCTCCGTGTATCCCGACCCCCTGACCCGGGCGCGGGCGCTGCTCTACGACGCGATGCTCATGTGCGCCGGGCTGTGCGGCGGCTTTTTCGCAGAAGACGGGAGCGCGCCTTCGTCCATCCCCTCCGCGCTGCCCCTGATCGGGCGGGAAGACGGCATAATCTTCGATACCGAAAGCCCCGGCTTCACGCTCACTTCGCTTTCCCCCTCGGAAAGCAGGACGCCGTATTAAATCCCCAAAGCGCCGCCCCGCGCGGGCGGAAAGCCTTGCCGCATGCGGCGGCATCCGCACACAGACCCACCTAAGGAGGCCAAAACTGCCATGAAACGGTTTATCGCGTTCGCGCTCACGCTTATGATGCTCATGAGCCTTTTGCCGTCAGCCCTTGCGGACGGACCCCACACCCACGTGTGGAAGGAAGTCGGCCGCGTGGACCCAACCTGCACATCCGGCGGTTACGTCACCTATTTCTGCTCCTGCGGCGCGCGAAAAGTCGAAAACCTGCCCGCGCTGGGCCACGACTGGGCGACAAAGGTGTACACGGGCTACGCGGACTGCATCCATTACGGCGTGTTTTACTGGGTGTGCGCCCGCTGCGGCGCGCATTCCGTTACGGGCAACGACGCGCCCCTCGGGCACGACTGGGACGAAGGCAAGGTAACGAAACAGCCCACCGAGACGGAGGAGGGCGAACTTACGTATACCTGCAAGCGCGACCCCTCCCACACCAAGACCGAGCCGATCCCGATTGTCGAACATCCCGCGCTGGAACTGTCGATAGACGTAAACGATATGTTCGAAGATCACCGGTACGACGCCTATATGGAAGGCTCATTTGACGAAACGAAGGTTAACGTGACGCATAACGTCACCAATACGGGGAATGTCCCGCTTCAGACGGCAGGAAAATACTGGTATAACGGCGACACGGAGTTCGCGCCGACCTCCAACAATCCCTCGTACCTGGGTCCCGAAGAGACGGCGGTCAACGAGGCGGATTACAAAATAGACTCCGTGTTCCATCCCAACGGGGAAGACATGCAGGACTATCATACCTACGTAAAGGAAACGCCCGACGATCCCGTCAACTCCGGCTGCGTGACCATATCCGTCTGCTATTACGGCTATGACCCCGCTTCCGTTAGCTCGGGGGAAATGGAACTGCTCTGCAAGAGCAACGTGTGCACGTTCACGCTCTATTTCCCCCGCGAGGGCGCTGTCGGCGAACCCACCGGTCTGAAGGCGATGAAGACCGAAACCCACGCTCCCGCAAACGGCGAGTACTACGAGCTTGGCGAGACCATAGATTATATCATCACACTCACCAACGAAAGCGGGAGCGACGTATTCAATGTCGCCGTGTATGACAGCCTCGCGGGCTTCGAGCCCATCGCGGCGGCTGAAACATTCGCGCAGGGCGAGACATTGCAGTTCGAGTATTCGACCGTCGTCACCGAAGACGAGATCGCTAAGGGCATGGCGGTCAACAGCGCGGTCATCACGTTTGATTACGGCAATGAAGTGAGCGCCACTCCCCGCTTCAGCAACCATGTGCACTCAAAAGCGGGAAACACCGAAACTCCCGATGCCGTCCGTTTCGACAGAACGAAACTTGAGGCTGTCCCCGAATATCCTTCCGAAGATGGGACGGCGGAATACCTGATTGCGGAAGCGGAGAAGCTGTACGCCCTGCTGTGGGAAGCGGGAGACGATACGGCAAAGTGCGCCCTGCTTGAAGAGCGCGCCATATTCTATTCCTATCTGGAAGCGCTGGAAAGCAAAACCGGCGACGCCGCGTCCTTCAGGAAACTCAGGGCGGAAGCGCTGTGGGAGAGGCTCGCGAGCCTCGCGGGCATTACCGACACGGAAGCAGCGGCCGTGCCAGTAGGGCTGTCGTGGGAGGAACTCATAGCCGAGACCCTGCGCCTTAAGTGCCTGAGCCTTTTGGCGCTCATCCGCGGCCTCAGATAAACTCCGTTTCGCGCGCGTCCGGCATCTGGGGGCTGTGATCCTCAGTAAAGCATACGAAACCGGCGTGACCGTCATCGGTCACGCCGGCTGTGTTTTGGCGGATGCCGCGCGGAAGACCCGTGTTATTCGGGCGTGATCTCTACGCGGCTGGTGCCCAGTTCGTCCTCGTAAATGCGGATACGATAACGGTACTCCTTTTCGCCGTCCTTTACGGTGAACGTCGTGGCGCCGTAAGCGTGCGCCCTTATCCGCACGGTGCTGTCTGCCCCATTGCCCGTTACGGCGATCTCGGCTATGCCGGTATCGTCCGACGCGGCGACCGCGTTTTCTGTGAGCGCGGGACTGTCTGGAAGAAACTGGCTGGTGGAGAAATCCGCGTTTGGGGGCATGAGTAGCATCACCGCGACGAACGCCGCGGGCACCGCAAGTCCGATCAGCTTCTGGGAGATCTTTTCGGTAAACACGTAAAGGTACAGCAGCACCTGCAAAACGCAGAACAGCACCATTATCAGCATGTTGGGAAAACTGTATATCACATGCTTCATACCGTCTTTGCACATGTACGCCAGCAGGCACATGACCGGCAGCAGTATGATAAGGCTCAGCCAGTTCCTTTTTTTGATGTACCAACCGATATAAGCGGCGGGAAACGTGAAGAGCGTAAGGATGAACCAGAACTTTTATAGTACCTGAACAGCCCCCAGCCCTGCCAGGAAAACGGGACCTGCAGCAGATAGATCAGCGGCTGGCTGATCAGGAAGAACACGAACGTCTTGAGCGCAGACTCCAGCGGTTTTTTGCAGTTGGCCATCACGATCACCGCGAAAAATATCCACGCTTCCAGCGTTTCGCCCATCCTGGCAAAGGACGTGCCCTTGAATACGGGCACCGTGAGCAGCACCGCGGTCAGCACCGCCGTGCCCGCGGCGTAGAGTATAAGTTTCGGCCAGGTCAGGTCTATACCGCCGTACAGTTTGTCCGTGATTCTCCTGAGCGCGCTTTTCTTTTCCATAATACGCCTTTCCCGCACCGTGTTTGGTGCCCGCCTGACCAGGGCTAAAGCATTTGGGGCTATTATACCATCGCTCACGCGCCCGGTCAATCGTCCGCCTTAGGCGCGAAAGGGGCGCCTCGTCAATAAGCGCCCCTTCGGTATTATTCGGTTTGTTTATTTCTGTTTGATTTTGCGTCACACGCGGCGGGAGGTCTCCGCCACCCAGCGGATCCTTTCCTCGTCCAGTTCGTCGTGCATGCTGCAGTCGCTGCCCAGTATGTAGCCCCGTTTGCCGCCCTGCCGTATGAGGGAAAGCGTCTCCTTTTCCACCTCTTCCTTCGGCGCGGTGTACAGAAGCGAGCCCGGGCGGTTGTCAAAGCCGCCCCACACAGTGCAGCCGAACAGCTTTTTGGCCTCGGCTATGTCCATCACGTCCATATACCTGGACCAGCTTATCACGCTCGCCTTATAGTCGTGCCACACCGCCATGCGGTTGGGCACGCCCTCCCAGGCGCAGAAGTGGATGGCGTTCATATTGCTTATGCTGTTGGCATAGTCAAGCACCGATTTGTCGCTCGGGGTGACGAACTCGCGGTAAAAGTCGAAGGTAAAGCGGTTCTCCTCGCCGTTTTGCACGGAGTAGAAAATGCCGTCCGCCCCCGCGTCCTCTATCACGCCCTTCACCAGCAGTTTCTGGTCCTCCGCCACCACGGAGCAGGCGTATTTTACCGCCTCGGGGTCCTCCCACATGAAGCGCATCATCCTGTCATAGCCTATTCTGAGCCTTATGCAGGACAGGGGCACGAACACCAGGTACAGCGTCACGCAGTCCTTTCCCAGCGCCCTTACCACCTTGCCCGTGCGCCGTATCTGCCCGCGGATGTGGGGATGGTTTGGCCCCAGGGGCTCCAGTTTGTACAGGTCCTTCGCGTCTTGGATGCCCTCCAGCACGGGGGCGGGCCAGGGGAAGTACCTGTCGCCTGAAAGCTTCATGAAGTCCACGTCCGTGGCCTTGTACGCGTCCGCCTGGAACGCGGCGAAGGCGTCCTCGTCCTCCCAGTACTTCTGGGGCACGTGCTTCCACATGCACACCGGCACATGGTCGACTTCCTTCCCCCTGAAGGCGGCAACTGTGCGTTCTCGCTTGGTCATAGCCTGTCCTCCCTGCTTTAGCCTGCCAGTATCTCGTCTATCTGCTTAAGCTGCTCTTCGGTAAAGGGCTCCGCGTGCACCGCCTGCACGTTCTCGGTGATCTGCTCGGGGCGGCTGGCGCCTATCAGCGCGCTGGTGACCACGCTGTCCCTGAGTACCCAGCTCAGCGCCAGCTGGGACAGCTTCTGCCCCCTCTGCGCGGCTATCTCCGCCAGGCGCGCCACCTTGTCCAGCTTGTCCTCGGTGATGCTCTGGGGCTTAAGGAACCTGGGGTCGTGCCCCGCGCGGGAATCCGCCGAGATGCCGTTTAGGTACTTGCCCGTGAGCAGGCCGCCCGCCAGAGGCGCGAAGCAGATGCAGCCCACCTTCTTTTCCCTGAGCACGTCCGTCAGCCCGTTCTCGATCCAGCGGTTGAACATGGAGTAGCTGGGCTGCTCGATAAGGCAGGGAGTCCCCAGTTTTTCCAGGGTCTCTATGGCGACCTTCGCCTCCTCGGGCTTATAGTTGGATATGCCCACATACAGCGCCTTGCCGCTTCTGACTATATGATCCAGCGCGCCCATGGTCTCCTCTATGGGCGTGTCGGGGTCGGGGCGGTGATGGTAGAATATGTCCACATAGTCCAGGTGCATGCGCTTTAAGGACTGATCCAGGGACGCGATCAGGTACTTGCGGCTGCCGTGGTCGCCGTAGGGACCCGGCCACATGTCGTAGCCCGCCTTGGTGGAGATGATCAGTTCGTCGCGGTGGGTGTGCCAGTCCCTGTCCATGTGGATGCCGAAATTGCGCTCGGCTTCCCCGTAGGGCGGTCCGTAGTTGTTGGCCAGGTCAAAGTGGGTGATGCCGCTGTCGAATGCCGCGCGCAGCACGCTCTGCTGCTGCCCGAAGGGAGTTATGTCCCCGAAGTTGTGCCACAGCCCCAGGGAGATGGCGGGCAGAAGGATGCCGCTGGCGCCGCAGCGGCGGTAGACCATGTTTTCATAGCGATGTTCGTCCGGGATATAAGCCATAAGCGCCTCCTTTTGTGTTTTTCCGTGATGTATCCAAAATAAAACGCCGCGGGACCGCACTTTATGCGGTCCGGGCGGCTATTTCTTTTTAAGCGCGTCATTGAGCGCCCCCGCGAGCTCCGGCATGGGGTTAAAGCGGATGAGCACGTGCCTGCCCTCCCGCTTCATCACCAGCGCCTGCCTGGGATAGGGGCTGTATTTGTAGGAATAGTTCTTTCGCTTTTTTACGGCGTATTTGCTTTCCGCCTTGGCTTCGTCCCCGAAAAACAGTATCTCCCGGGTCAAAAGCGCCTCTTCCAGCCGGGGTTTTATGAAGAACACCCGGTAAAACGACAGCTTCTGCCCTTCCAGCTCGTAAATGCAGTTTAGGCAGTACTTCCTTAAAATGTACACGAACGCCGCCACCGCCGCCAGCCACAGCACGACGCTGCCCAGCATATTGCTTATCCAGCCTTTGGCTATCGCCCAGCGCCCCAGCGCGTCAAGACCGTACAGCCCACCAACGCTGAGGATAATTATCATCACCGCGGTCCTGGGCTTAAGCGTGCCCTTGGAAGACTGGGTCATTCCTGCGTCTCCTCGGTCGGGGCGGGCTTTAACAGGTCATAGAACTTGTCCAGCACGTACATGGACGTATCCGGGTTGGCACTGGAGATCAGCATGCCCGCGTACATGCCCCGGTTGTCGAAGGAATTCATCTGTATCGCCCCGCCCAGGCTCTCCATGCTCACCGCGTAGGCGTGCTCGGGCCGGTCCGCGTTGTCCTCGGTCTCCTCCACGCCCTCGGGAAGGGGCTCCTTCTCCCACATTATCTCCGCTTCGGGGTGGTTCTGCACGAACTGCTCAAAGTACTCCGCTTCCTCCAGGGGCCTTAAATTGCCGCCCTGGAGCAGGGACCTGGTCATCGCTTCCGTCTGCAGGAAGAAGTCGTTGCTGCCCGCCGACAGCTGCAGTATGTAAAGCTGGTAATAGTTGTAGGCTTCCTGGCTGTTCATGTCGCCCTCGAACATGATGGACGTGAACTTGACCGCCTTTAATTCCGGGTCGACCTCCTGACCGAGCCTGAGCAGCTCGTCGCTCACGCCGTTTAACTGCTCGGTGTTGGAATACGAGCGCACTATGGCGAAATTCACGGAATACTTGTCCGCGGGCTCGCGGTTTGTGACCATGGTAAAGAACATGCTGGCCAGCGCCACCGCGATCAGCGCGCCGATTATATACGCCCTGCCGGAATAGCCCCAGTGGTCCTTGAGTTTCTGCTTGGTGATTCGTGTATCGGGCATAACGTACTCCTTATGTTCGGTATGTGGAACGGGTCTTTTTTCCCCGCGCGGGCCATATGACGCCTGCCTGAATCCGGCAAAAGGCCTTACGCGGGACAAGACCGCCTTAATTCATTTCCTCTATGTGCCTTATGTACTCCAGGCTCTTGAGCGCCTCGATTATCTCCCTGTGGGTCTTGTACTTTTTGAGCTCGCTGCTGACGATGGTGAGCGCCACGGTGTACACGCTTATGCCGGAGTTCACATAGGCGGGGTTCAGTTCTATCTCGTCTATGCGGATGCCCAGCTCCCTCACCGTAGCCACGAAGGACGGCAGGCTGGTGGCGCTGTTCAGTTCCGCCTGCACCTCAAAGTGGTTG